>Ga0187892_10005625_pt1 | contig 19511 bp, 22 predicted proteins | sample MA1701073metaG_FD_139345 | JGI IMG/M metagenome (GOLD analysis project Ga0187892, IMG submission 139345) | Bio-ooze microbial communities from a basaltic lava cave in the Kipuka Kanohina Cave System on the Island of Hawaii, USA - MA170107-3 metaG ...
CAACAGCCCGCAATTTTACGCCAACGTCTCGCAGGGATATCGCCCCCCGAAATACGACGACATCGTCAACCCAACCGCCGAACAGTTTGCGTCCAGTCTCGACGAGGGCAGGACGTGGAACGTGGAAGCGGGTGTGCGCGGCGCGCCGACCGCGTGGTTCAGATACGACGCGGGCGTGTTTTACACTGACTTCGACAACTTCATCGAAAACCTCGACCTCGGCGGCGGAAACACCACGCGCGTCAACTCGGGGCGCGCGGAGTTTTTCGGTTATGAAATTTCCGCCGAGACCGACCTCATCGGGCTTTACGACGCGCTCGCGAAAACCGAGCACGGAAAAAAAATCGGGAGTCTCACTTTGTTCGCCAACGTCCAGTTGCTCGACGCCGATTTTGTCAGCGGCCGCAACATGGGACACACCCCTGCCTACGCGCCCGATTGCGTCATCAAGGGCGGCATCGTTTATCGCAAGGGCGACCGCGCGAAGGTGGCGTTCACGGGCGTGTTCGTGGACGAGCATTTCTGGCAGGACAGCAACGGCGCGGGCGCTGTCGGCACCGACCGCGTTGCCGCCTACAGCGTCTGGGATTTGACCGCCGAAGTGAAAGTGATTGGCGACACATTCACAATCATCGGCGGCATCAACAACGTTTTCGACCACGACTACTACTCGCGCATCCGCAGCGACGGGATAGAGCCAGCCGCCCGCCGCAATTTTTACGCAGGATTCAAGATTCGATTTTGAGGTGACAACATGAAGGCAATCCAACACTCACATTTCCGTAGGAGCGACATCCCTGTCGCGACCCATCGGGGCAGGAATGCCCCTCCTACGATTCTGTTGGTTTTCGCCCTGTTTGCTTTTTCGCTATTGCCGCAACTGGCGCGCGCGGCGTCATCGCCCGACACCCTCGTTGTTGCGTTTCAGCCGCAAGAAAATCCCGAAAAACTTCAGCTCAACGCGAAGGCGATGACGGAATTTCTTTCCGCTGAGTTGAAGATGCCTGTCAAAATTTACATTCCCACGAGTTACGCTGCCGTGGTCGAGGCGCTTCGCGGCGAACACGCGCACGTCGCCTATTTCAGCGCGCTGCCCTACGCGATGGCGCACAAGCTTGCGGGCGTGGAAGTCGTCGCCGCCGAGGAACGCGACGGAAAAACGTCCTACAACTCGCGTTGGTATGTGCGCGCCGACAGCGCTTACAAGACGCTCGCCGACACGCGCGGCAAACCCGCCGCGTTCACTTCGCCCACATCCACTTCGGGCTATCTGTTTCCGTTCGCCAAACTCGTCGAGGAAAAATGCATCCCGCCGCACGGCGACCCGAAGAAATTCTTCAGCCAAGTGCTGTTCGCGGGCGGATACGAGCAATCGCTCAAGGCGCTCGTCAACGGGCAGGTGGAAGTCGCCGCCGCGAGCGATTACGCGCTGGCGCGGTTCCTCACGCCCGAAGAGCAGAAAAAAGTCCGCGTGTTGACCGAGCAGGGTCCCGTCCCCACCCATTGCCTCGCCGTCAAAACCAATCTCAGCGCCGAGTTGCGCCAGAAAATCACGGAGGCGCTGATGAAACTTAACGAGCCGCAACACAAAGATTTGCTCAAAAGCGTCTATGGCGCGCAACGGCTCAAACCCGTGACGCACGACGAACACATCGGCTCGCTAAAACGCGCGATTGAAATCACAGGACTGGAATTTCCCATCAACTGAACTGTCCCAATGCCGCACACACTGAAACAACCCCATGAGACCGCGCTGCTCGAAGCAGTGACGAGCGCGCCGCTGGTCGAGGTGGAGCAACTCCACGCGAGTTACGGCGCCGCGTCGCCCGTGCTGCGCGACGTGAGTTTTTCCGTGCGCGCGGGCGAGTTCATCGCGGTCATCGGACGCAGCGGCGCGGGCAAGTCCACGTTGCTGCACTCGCTGGCGGGAATGATCGAGCCGCAGAGTGGCGCGGTGCGCTGGCAATCGTCGAATGGCGGCGTGTCGCGCGCGATGCTGTTCCAGCAGTATCGGCTGGTGCCGCAATTGTCCGTTCTCAAAAACACACTTTGCGGCGGATTGCGCAACTATAAATGGTGGGAAACCCTGTGGGGTTTTCCCGATGCCGACGAGCAGCGAGCGGAGCAGTTGCTCGGCGTCGTCGGGTTGCGCGACAAAATACGGCGCAAAGTCAGCCGACTGAGCGGCGGCGAACAACAGCGCGTCGCCATCGCCCGCGCGTTGATGCAATCTCCCGACGTGCTGCTCGCCGATGAACCCGTCGCGGCGCTCGACACGGAGACGGCGAACGAGGTGATGCTGCTGTTGCAATCGCTCAACCAGAACAACGGGATGACGGTCATCTGTTCGCTGCACGATTTGGAGATGGTGGAACGCTTCGCCACGCGCGTGCTGCTGCTGGACGGCGGGCGGGTCGCGCACGACGGCGTCGCGCGGGATTTGCAGCGCGTCGTTCGGGAAAAACTTTCATGGAAGACACTGTAAAAAAACGGGCGTGGTATGTCGGGATGTTCATCGCGGCGGCGGCGCTCTACGTCTGGTCGTTTCTGGGCGCGGAGTTCGAATGGTCGCGGTTCGCGCGCAGTTTCCCGAACGCGGCGGATTTCATCGCGCGGATGCTGCCGCCCGATCCGAGCGAAACGGGCTCACTGCTGGAGGCGCTCCTGGTGACGGTGCAGATGGCGTTGTTGGGGACGACGTTCGGCGCGGTGTTGTCGCTGCCGCTGGGCGTGGCGGCGTCGCGCAACCTCGCGTCGCCCTGGCTGTTCTGGTGCGCGCGCGGGTTGCTCAACGTCATCCGCGCCGTGCCGTCGGTGGTGTGGGGATTGTTTTTTGTCGCGGCGGTCGGGCTGGGACCGTTGGCGGGCGTTGCCGCATTGACTTTTTACACGACGGGGTATCTCGGGAAGTTTTATTACGAGACATTCGAATCGCTGGAAAATTCGGCGGCGCAGGCGCTGGCGGCAGGCGGGGCGAGTCGGGTGCAGGTGTTTCAATACGCGCTCCTGCCGCAGTCGCTGCCGTTGCTGCTCAATTACACGCTGTTTATTTTTGAATACAGTATCCGCGCCGCCACCATTCTCGGCGTGGTTGGCGCGGGCGGGATTGGATATTACCTGACGGTCTATTTCGGCAACTTTGAGTATCAGAAGGCAGCGATGTTGATGCTGATTCTGTTGGCGGTGGTGCTGGTGATGGACGGATTGAGCGCGCTGGTGCGCCGCGCGTTGGTTGAGCCGCCGCCGCGCCCCGCTGCAGCGCCTTCGGCTTAGGGAACGATCCATTTGGGATAATTCAATGAGACGACTACTCGACAAGGGCGGCTTTGAGATGTATCCGCTGATGGCGTGGCCGAGTTTTTTGCACGCAAGAAAAAGGAAAACAAGCAGCCCGCGGCGGCGAAATCCGCACCGATTGCCAAAGCAGTTTCAAAGCAATGATTAGCGCGACATCAAAAACAGGGTTTGTCCCGACGCAATCGCTGAGCGAACCGCGCGGCTCGTCGTCCGCGCCGAGTCGCAAGGCGGAGGAAACTTCGCTGCTCGGGCTCGCGACTTTCATTTTGTGGTGGGGAACTCTCGCCGTGGGCGTGGTCGGGCTGAGCGTCCCTTACGCCCGACCGTGCCCGCCTGCGCCGCAACCGCCGCCTGTCGTCGCCGAAGTGTTGAGCGTTGAATTGACCGACGATCCGTTGCCCGAACCCGACGGCGGCGCGCCTGCCGCGGGCAGTTTCGCGCAACCGCCGCCCGCCAACGCCGTCGTGCAACCGTCCGACGCGCCGCCGATGATCGCCGTCGCAGCGCCGAGTCCCGCCATCGCGTTCGCGTTGCCCGTCGAGGGACCCGCGAAAATCGTCGAGCCAAGACAAGCCGCGTATTTCCAACCGTCCGCCGACCAGACTGTGACCGATCCGAACGCGCAGGGAAACGGCGTCGGCTCAGGCGGTCACGGCACGGGGCTGGGCGGCACAGCGGAATCGCTGAGTTTCGGTCGCGGCGACGGCAGGCAGCCCAAGCCCGATTATCCGCGCCGCGCGCGGTTGGAAGGGCAGGAAGGCACGGTCGTTGTGCGGTTCAGTGTCGGAGAAAACGGGCGCGTCGTCGCGGCGGAAGCCGCGGTGCCGTCGCCGTGGCGGTTGTTGGACGAGGAAGCCCTGCGCACCGTCCGCGAGCGATGGCGGTTCCGCGCGGGCGCGGTGCGGTTGTATGAAGTTTCCATCCGATTTCAGTTAGAGGACTGAGATGAACCCAATACTAGGCAACGTCATCGTCAATTATTTCATCAGAGGCGGTCCCATCATGTGGCCGCTGCTCATCGCGTTCATCGGCGCGCTTGTCGTCGTGCTGGAACGCGCGCTGTGGTGGTGGCGGCTCAAACGCCGCATGCAATCGCGCGCGCTGAGCCAGACCTACGATGCAATCACCGAGGGCGATTTTGAGCGCGCGTATAATCTCAGCGCGGCAAGCCGCGACCCGTTTCTGTGCACCATTAACGACGGGCTGACCAACGCGCACACGTCGCTGCTGGGCGCGATGCAGTTGCGCGCATCGGAGGAACTGGAGCGCGGCGAACGGATGCAATGGGTGTTGAGCACGCTCATCACGCTCGCGCCGTTGCTCGGGCTGCTCGGCACGGTCACGGGCATCATGCACTCGTTTGATTTTGTCGGCGACGAACAACTCGCGGCGACAAAAGTCAGCGGCGGCATCGCCGAGGCGCTCATCGCGACCGCGTGCGGGCTGGGCATCGCGATTTTGTGCCTGCTGCCTTACAACTATTTCAACCGCAGCCTCGCCCGTTTCCGCTCGCAACTGGAGCGCGCCATCAATCACGTCGAACTGCTCGTGGAATCCGCGAAACATCACGGATACGACTTGGAGGAATTCGCCCGCGAACGCGCGCTTCGCGGAAAAACCCGTCCGCGAACCACCGCGCCCAAGCCCACTCCCGCGCCCGCCGCCGAGCTTTAACCCATCAACGCATCAACGCATCAACCCTTTAACCCATCCACCCAGCCATGCCCGTCAAACTCGGCTCAAAACTACCCACCGCCGAAGCTGAAGCGCGGATCGAAATCATCCCGCTCATTGACATCATGTTCTTTTTGCTTGCCGCGTTCATGCTCGTGAGTTTGAGCATGGTGAACATGAAAAGCGTGAAGGTGAATCTGCCGACCGCGACCACCGCGACGCCCGAGACGAAAAACGATTTCGTCACCATCTCGGTGGACAAGGCGGGCATGGTTTACCTCGACACAAAACCCGTCGGCGCGAATGAACTCGTCGCCACGCTCGCCACGATGCAAAAGAGCCAGCCGAACTTGCGCGTCTTCATCAGCGGCGACAAGGACGCGCGTCACGGCGATGTCATCCAAGTGCTCGACTTGGTTCGTTCCACTGGAATCGAAAAAGTTGCGTTTGAAATCCGCGAAGTCCCGAAAGACAAATGAACCGCGCCCTCACCATCCTCAACACCATCGGCGTTCTCGCGCTGGCGACGCTCTGCGTTTTCCAATGGCAGACCAACCGCCGCGTGAACCTCGAAGCCGCTGCGCTGGAGAAAACGCGGCAGGAGCAAGCCGTCAAAATCGCCGAGCAGGAAAAATCGTTGAAAGGGTTCGCCGCCGATTTGGAAACGTTCCGCGAACAACTCCTCCGCGCCAACGCCGCCTCGAAGGAAAGCGGCACCAGACTTTACGACCTCGAAAAGCAGGTTCGCCAACTCACCGCCGAGCGCGACGCGCTCAAGGCGAACATGGAAAAGTGGAGCGTCGCCGTCACCGAACGCGACGAAACAATCAAGCTGGCGAACGAACAAATCAAATCGCTCGCAGACGAACGTAACAACGCCATCAAACGCTACAACGCCATCGTCGAGGAGATGGACGGTCTCACCAAGCAATACAACGAGTTGGCGGCGAAATATAACGAGTTGGTTCAACCCAAATCGGAGCCGAAAAAGTGACGGTGTGTAAAGTTCCGTTTTTCAGCGAGACGAAAGAGACGCAAAGTCCGCCTGCGCAAAAGCACGAAACCGCCGCGTCTTCAACGGAACCGCGTCGGGAGATCCATCCTCCGATCGCTTTCTATGACGGTGCTGGCTTAGAGCCTCTCCTAAAACTTGGTGGCACAGGCCTCCGTGCCTGTGGCTGACACGGGCAGGGACGCCCGGGGCGCATCTTGACACTGGAGCCATGCAGAGCGATACCGCGTGGTTGTAGGGCGCGAATGCCCAGCCCGCAGTCTGCGGAGGGCTGCGGTTTCGCGCCGTGTCCTTTCCCCTTGACGGCGCCCCGATGGCAGACGGCGGCGCGAAACCCCGCAGCGGGGCATTCGCGCCCTACAACCCCGTTGAGCGCCTTTTCATCAACTGCCACCGGCTCCAGTGTCAAGATGCGCCCGGACGCCCGTGCCAGCGATTATTAGGATTGGGGTTTTAGGATAGGTTCTTACACTGCCGCGTGGATCACGTGTCAGTTGTTGCATGGACGCCATTTCGGGAGTTCTCGTTTGTTGCGGGTTTCCATTCTCGTTTTCGGTTTCTGTCTTGCGGTTGCGGCTGCTGAATCCGCCGACATTCGCGGCTCCGTTGTCCCGCCCAGGGGGGGATTTCCGACCGCCGCGAGAGCGTCGTCTTCATTCGAGCACGTTCCTGACGGGAAATTCGCGCCTCCCGAAAAACCGCGTCGCGCGGTGAAATTGCCCGCGTTCTGGATGGATCGCACGGAAGTGACGAACGCGCCGTTTTGCGATTTTCTGAACGCATTCCGAAACAACCGCGAGGAGCAAGGGGTGCGATGGATTACTCTCGACGATCCCCCTTGTAGAATCGGCACAGGCGAAAAACGGGGCGAGTGTGTCGTCGAAAAGGATTCGAGAATCATCCCGTCGTGTGCGTCAGTTAAAATGCCCGCAGGACGATACGCGGCGGCGCGCATGACAGCCCGTCATCCTTTGCCCGTTGCTCGGTGCGGAGAGGCGTTGACGCAACGCCCCGCAGCCACCAAGTCGGGTTCCGCTGCGCGAGGGACGCGAAATGAGTTGCGCCGCTCGGGGCAGACCGCGCAATTTTCTCTCTGAAAAATAGCTTGCCCAATGTTCCGCGTCTGGCAAGAATGCGGCACATTTTTTCAGATGCATCATCCACCAGAAGCTGCTCTTTTCGGAGACCTCCATGGCAACCGCGCGTGAAACCGTCGTCAACAGACCAGCGGCTAAAAAGCCCGCTGCCGAACCCGCTCCGAGCGTAAAATCCACCATGCCCACCAAAACCGTTTTCAGCGGCAGCATCCAATATGTCCAGATTCTCAACGAAAATGGCGACGCCGACCGCGCCGCGTTGCCCGATTTGAAGGACGCGGAAATCGTCAAGCTCTACGAGGCGATGACGCTCGTGCGCCTCTTCGACCAGCACGCCTTTCTTCTCCAACGCGAAGGGCGCATGAGCACCTACGCGCCATCGAGCGGACAGGAGGCGATTCAAGTGGCGAGCGCCCTTGCGCTCAAGCCGACAGATTGGATGGTGCAGGCTTATCGCGAGAACGGCGCCCTGGCAATTCGTGGCATTCCACTCGAAAACGTCTTGTTGTATTGGGGAGGGGACGAAGCAGGGAATTTTTGTGAGTTGGACAAGAGAACGCTTCCGATAGCCGTGCCAATCGCAACGCAACTGTTACATGCCGTTGGAGTTGCCCATGCGATGCGGATCAAAGGTGAGAAGGACGCAGTGATCGCATTCTCGGGGGATGGTTCGACTTCGGAAGGTGATTTTAATGTCGCGCTCAATTGGGCGGGGGCATTCAAGCTTCCAGTCGTGTTTGTTGTGCAAAACAATCAGTATGCCATTTCATTGCCTCGCTCACAGCAGACAGCGGCGCAGTCAATAGCGCAAAAGGCATTCGCGTTCGGCATCGAAGGCGTGCAAGTGGACGGCAATGATCTATTCGCCTCGTACAAGATAGCGTCGGAGGCGCTCAAAAAAGCGCGCAGGGGTGAGGGCGCAACCTTGATAGAAGCGGTGACTTATCGGTTAAGCGACCACACCACCACGGACGACGCGAGCCGCTACCGCACACAGGAGGAAGTCGAATCGTGGAAAAAGAAAGACCCGATTCTGCGTCTGCGTAAATGGCTCACGGCGCAGAAACTTTGGGACGACGCGAAGGAAGCGGCGCTTGCCGAGAGGAACAAGGCGGAAATCAAAGCCATCATCCATCGTTTCGAGTCCGCGCCGCAACCCGACATCGCCGACATGTTCCGTTACACCTACGAAGAGATGCCCCCGCATTTGCAGGAGCAACTCGACGCGGCGAAAAAAGCCGCAGGTCAATGATTCCGTTCAACCCATTAACCCATTAACCCATTAACCCATTAACCCATTAACCCTTTAACCCTTTAACCCTTTAACCCATAAACCCAGTGCCCAATCTCACTCTCATCCAGGCCGTCAATGCCGCGCTCCGACAGGAAATGGAGCGCGACGAAACCGTCGTCTGCCTCGGCGAAGACATCGGGCGCAACGGCGGCGTTTTCCGCGCGACCGAAGGGTTGCAGGAAAAATTCGGCGCGGAGCGCGTCATTGACACGCCGCTCACCGAGTCGGGCATCATCGGCACGTCCGTCGGCATGGCGGCAAACGGGTTGCGTCCCGTCGCGGAAATCCAGTTTGAAGGGTTTCTCTCCAGCGGGTTCGACCAGATTGTTTCGCACGTCGCCCGCTACCGCACCCGCACGCGCGGGTCTTACCCGATGCCGATGGTGATTCGCTCGCCGTGGGGCGGCGGTATCCACGCGCCCGAGCACCACAGCGACGCGCCTGAAGCGTGGTTTGTCCACCAGCCAGGGCTGAAAGTCGTCATCCCCTCGACGCCATACGACGCGAAAGGTCTGCTCATCTCCGCGATTCGCGACAACGACCCCGTGATTTTCTTCGAGCCGAAGAAAATTTACCGTTCGTTCCGCCAGACTGTGCCCGACGAGGAATACACCGTCCCCATCGGCAAAGCGTCCGTGCTCACCGAGGGCACCGACGTCACACTGCTCACATGGGGCGCGCTGACGCGTCCGTGCCTCAAAGTTGTCGAAGCCCTGCGCGAGGAAACGAGCCTCGAATTGATTGACGTGCGTTCGCTCTCGCCGCTTGATGACGAGACCATCATCGGTTCGGTGCAAAAAACGGGACGCGCCGTTGTGGTGCACGAAGCCCCGCGCACGTGCGGCGTCGGTGCTGAAATCGCGGCGCGCATCATGGAAAAGGCGTTTCTCAGCTTGAAAGCGCCCGTGCTGCGCGTGACGGGTTACGACACCATCATGCCGTTGCACAAACTGGAGAATCATTACATCCCGTCGCAAGACCGCATCATCGCGTGCATCCGAGAGTCGCTCGCGTTTTAGAATTGTAGGGCGGCAATGCCCGAAGGGTTTGCCGCTGTTGGGTAACTAAGAGTCGGCGCGAAACCCTGCGGGCATTCGCGCCCTACAAAATTATGTCCATCGAATTCAAATTCCCCGATGTCGGCGAAGGCATCGAAGAAGCCGAGATCGTCAAATGGCGCGTCAAGGAAGGCGACGCCGTCGAGGAACACCAGACGCTCGTCGAAGTCGAGACCGACAAAGCCGTCGTCGAAATCCCCTCGCCCGTCAAAGGCAAGATCGAGAAATTGAAATTCAAGGAAGGCGACACCATCCACGTTGGCGATGTGCTCGTCACCTTTGCGGGCGAAGGCGTCATCCGCTCGCGCCACGATTCGCACGGCGCTCCCGCAAAATCCGCAGCGCCTTCCGCTTCTGCCAAACGCGAATCGGTTTCCGTCGTTGGCGCACTTGGAGAAACCGAAGAAGAAGTGATGCCCGCGCCCGCGAGCGCGGCAAAACCTGCCGCAGCACCCAAACAGATTCTCACCACGCCCGCCGTGCGCCGACTCGCGAAGGAACTGGGCGTCGAACTCAACGACGTGACGGGCACAGGTCCGCAAGGTCGCATTCTGGAAGACGACGTGCGCAAGTTTGCCGACAACGGCAAACGCGCCGCCGCGCCCGCAGCAAAATCTCCCGCCGCCAAAGCGCCGAGCGCACCGCAGCCGACTGTGCCCGCGGGTTCGGCGCAGCGCGTCCCGCTGCGCGGCGTCCGCAAATCAATCGCCAAACACCTCACGCATTCCTACACGACGGCGGTTCACGTGACGCACGTGGACGAAGCCGACGCGACGGCGCTGATGCGTTTCCGCGAGCGCAGCAAAGCCGACGCCGAACGCGCGGGCGTGCGCGTCACGTTCCTGCCGCTCATCATCAAGGCGGTCATCGCGTCATTGAAGAAACATCCTTATCTCAATTCTTCGCTCGATGACGCGAAGGAAGAGATCATTCTCAAGGGCATCTGCAACATCGGCATTGCGCTCGACACGCCCGACGGCTTGTTGGTGCCCGTCATCAAGGGCGCGGACAAAATGACTGTGTTCCAACTCGCGCGCGAAATCGAACGGCTCGCCGCCGCGGGGCGCGACCGCAAGATCAAGCTCGAAGAACTCAAGGACGGCACGTTCACCATCAGCAACGTCGGGTTTGTCGGCGGCATTTTCGCCACGCCCATTGTCAACCATCCTGAGTGCGCGATTATGGCGACAGGAAAGATTGTGGAGCGCGCTGTGGTGCGCGATGGCGCGATTGCCATTCGCAAAACCCTCCCGCTCTCGCTGTCATTCGACCACCGAATCGTGGACGGCGCGGAAGCTGCGCGGTTCGTCAACGACATCATCGCCTACGTCGAAGACCCCGCGCTGTTGCTGTTGAACGAGGCATAATTTTATTCAATGCCGCGCACGGCACTCCGTCAGACTTCGTGACTCACTAGTGCTCCGTTAAAGCTCATTTTAAGGGTTCTTGGAGGGACGCGCTCCGTCGCGTCCGTGGCGTGCTAGAACCCATCTCATCAATGGTGGCACGGGCCTCCGTGCCTGTGTATTTGGCAGCCACGGGCAGGGACGCCCGTGCCACCAATGTCTTGATGAGATAGCTTCTACAAACGTCTCTCAGAATGGAAGTTTCTCGTGGAGCACGTATTTCCACACCGCCCAGCCCACGCCTCCAAGAATCACGAGGACGATGAGAATCTTCACGATGGCGGGGACGCCGCCTGATTTGGGCTGCGCGAATTGGTAGCCGCACGCGGGGCAGGTGGACTCGGCGAGTGGGAATTTCGCGGCGCACTTTGGACAATCGTGCATCGGTTCCTTCCCAGCGGGAGTTGACGCAGGCACGGGCGGGTCGCCGAGCGGGTCGAGCCGTCGCGGATGGACTTTCGCCCTGCCGCCGCTGTCGAATTCAATTTCAACCAAGCCGCTGCCTTTGTCGGCGGACTTGATGGTGGCGAACTTGTTGGTTTCCTTGTCGCGAACGCGGACGCCTTGACCGCATTGAGAGATTTCCATTTGGTCTCCGTTCCTGGGAAAAACGCCCCGTTGCTGTGTTAGCTGAGAACGCGTCAGAGCGCGTCCCTCCGCTAGCTTCGCCGCAGCGACTAAAGCCCATCTTATAAACACTTCGGTGGCACGGGCGTCCCTGCCCGTGGCTCGAATAACCATAGGCACGGAGGCCTGTGCCACCATTCATGGGATGGGTTCTAATAACTCTTGGTGCTGCGCTTGAGCATATCCTTGCCGCCCGCCTGCGCGACGACATCTTCAGGGAACACCACTTCGTAACTGAATTCGATGATTTTCTTTTCGCCCTGTTTTAACTCAACCTTCCACTGGTATTCGCCCTTCTCTTCCTTCACTTCGTGTGGTTTGACAGAAATTCCCCAAATTGGAGGGACGCGCTCTGTTGCGTCCGATCCGCCAATGCGGTCACGACGGAGCGTGACCCTCCAACTCGCTCTGCGTCAATTTTCTGAATCAAAATGGGGAATGTCTGGCGGTTTGAGGTCGGTCTTGAAATTCTTGACCTCAATGGTGGAGTTCTTGCTTACGGTTCACCAAGGAATTTGCGTTGCAATTCGATGCCGAGGATGCGCGCGTTGCCGTCGCGGACGCCCGCGGCAACGGAATCCTCGAAGATGCCAGAAGGCAATCCCTCGAAGACGATGCTTTGTTCGCCAGCTTTGAGTTTGACAGTGGCAGTGCGGGTCACGAGCGCGCGGTCGGTATAGACTGTGACGGCGGTGATTTTGTGGTCGGCGGCATGTGTTGTGGCAGTGGCGGTGAGCGCGAAGAAGGTCGCGACGGTGAAGGTCTTGGCGTTGAGTGAGCGAGTTTTCATAAAGAATCTCCTTTGCGGCTCCGATGGAAGTTTCGGGCGGATGATAGCGAGTGCGGAGAGCGTTGCCAGCAGGAAGTTGTAAAAGAAATGTCAGAGGAAGAAGCCGCCGTTAGGGGGGCAACAAGGGACGAATGCGACAAAAAGGACAAGAGCGATTAGACCGAACACTTGGGCATTCAGAAACTTGAGGACTTGCCTTGGTGCCAGGGGTCGGGATCGAACCGACGACCTAGGGCTTATGAGTCCCTCGCTCTAACCAACTGAGCTACCCTGGCGCGACGGTGATTTGAGATTTGAGGGTTCAAATTTCAAATCCCGAAAATGGTGGAGATGAGGGGATTCGAACCCCTGGCCTCCTCGTTGCGAACGAGGCGCTCTACCAACTGAGCTACATCCCCTGATGCGGCGCGGGGACAATTCCAAAAAAGACACCCTGAGTCAAGTTTGCAGACCGCGAGTTTCGCATCGGCTCCAATTGTCGCAGTGATGACAATCTTGAGCGCGAGACGACAGGATTGTGCGGTTTAGCCGCTGGAAGCGGCTGGCAAGGGGCGTCAGGTGGGGGAAAGGCGGTTTTTGCACAGGGGATGGGTTGGCATTGGCGTTGCTAATAGTCAGGCATGAAAAATAACGGTTCAAAACTTCACAGTGCCACCACCACGCTCGCCCAACTGGTTGCCACAGTCGGTGAAATGACTCACAACGATCAACTCACGGCGCTCATCGTCGCGGACATGATCAATTCCCGCATGGTCAAGCTCGGCGGCGATTTCGCGAACAAGCGCGTCGTCGTCGAATTGCCCGACGCGAAGTCGCACGCGAAGAGCCTCGCCTCGCGCAGGCATTCGGCGAATGGCAAGCGCCGCGAGTTGGTCGCCGCCTGAAATTCTCAGTCCGCAGCCATCCCATCCTCCTTGCAAGAACGGCGGTCGAGTGACCGCCGTTTTTGTTTTATCATCGTGGGAGCGACATCCTTGTCGCGATTGTTGGTGAAACGGTCGCGGCAGGAATGCCGCTCCGATGATGTGTGATGATGGACAAGCGGGATGCTTGTCCTACTTTCCGCGCCGTTCCATCCACCACGCGATCCAGATGCAGGCTTCATAAAGCAACACCATCGGCACCGCGAGCAGACATTGGATGATCGGCTCGGTAGTCGGCGTGATGACGGCGGCGACAATGAAAATCAGCACAATTACAATGCGGCGTTTGTCGCGCAGGAATTTCGACGTGACCAGTCCGAGCTTCGCCAGCGCCAGCACGACAAGCGGCAGTTCAAAACACAGTCCGAATGCCAGCATGAGATAGGAAACGAACGACACGTAGTTGTCTATCGTCCACTCGGAACTGATGCCGAGGTAGTCGTTGTATTGGATGGAAAAAGAGAGGCTGGTGGGAACCACCAGGAAGTAAGCCAGCGCGCAACCTGAAAGAAACAGCAGCACCCCGACGCCGAACACAGGCAAAATCATCCGCCGCTCCAGCCGCGTCAGCGCGGGGAGGAGGAATTGTCCGAGAAACCAGAGCAGCAACGGACACGCGACGATGATGCCCGCGTAAAGCGCCAGTTGCATGGACAGTGTCAGCCCGCCCATCACCTCCAGCGTTCGCAAATAGGGTTTCGGGTTGCCGTTCGTGACGCGGTCAAGCGGCAGGATGATCAACGTCAACAGCGGCTTGGCAAAGACGAAGCAGGCGATGACCGACACGCCCATCGCCCCCGCCATCTTGATGAGCATCCAGCGGAGGTCTTCGAGATGTTCCCAGAAGGTTTTCGCGACAAATTGCTCGCGTCCGCCGCTCTCGGCTTTTTCGATTCCCGCCTCGGGTGAGTCGCTCATGGGCGGATTTTCTCACACAAACCCGCGCCTCGCTCAAGCCTGCTTGTCAGATTCAGGCTTCGCGGGAGTCGTCGGCGTCGGTTTTTGCGCCGAGGTGTCGTCGTCGGAAGTCACGTCCTTCGACGCCTTTTTGAATTCCTTCAAGCCCTGCCCCATCGCCTTCATCATCTCGGGGATGCGCTTCGCCCCGAACAAAATGAGGATGATGACCAGAATCAAAAGAATCTCTTTGAATCCAATACCGCCCATGATTGTCCTTTCTGTCTGCGCGCAGTCTAGTCCCCCTCCGAGGGGGTGTCAATGCGCCTGCCGCCCGCGGGTGCGATTAAAAGTGGTGGGCACGACTCCCGTCTGCGCAACAGGGTAGGACAAGCTTCCAGCTTGTCCAGCCTCCAGCGGGACAACCACGTCCGTTCCGACGGACTCCGAGTCCCGCGCAGGCGGGATCCCGAGAACGGGACACGGAGAGGGTTGTCCTCCCCTTGAAAACCACGCCGCTACTTGTTGACCACCACTTTTAATCGCACCTGCCGTCCGCCATTGACGCCCGTCAACACAGCCCGAGGTTCTGCCAGCGTCTCGCAGTCAGGCATCTGGCGTAACGCGATTCAATCTGCCAGCGGGAGACTGGCAGCGCGTTGTCCTCGCGGCGGCATCCCATCTAGAGACGCCGCAAACGGGCGGGAAGTTACTTCACCGAACTGATGGGTGATGAACCAAGCGGTCCCACCCCGAACTCAGCGCGGCGGTTCTGCTCCCACGATTGCTGGTCGTGACCGACCACAGCGGGCTTGTCTTTCCCGTAACTGATGGTGGCGATGCGGTTCGGATTCACGCCAAGACGCGCCAGATACTCGCGGGCAGCGTCGGCGCGGCGTTGACCGAGCGCGCGGTTGTATTCCGCCGTGCCGCGTTCATCGCAATGCCCCGCCACGAGCACGCCTTGCGACGGGTTCGCCATCAGATAATCGGCAATCTGCTGCATCTTGGCGCGTTCCGATTCGCGGATGACGGCGCGGTCGTAGTCGAAGTAAATCTTCGGCAACTGCGACCAGTTTGCGCCCGCGATCCAGCGATCGTCAGGCTTGAACGCCCCCGATTGCGCGATGCCGCCAAAGGGATCGAGTTGCGTTGGCTTCAATCCAGGGTCCGTCTCAGGCAACGCCGTCGGCGTCGGTTTTCTGCTGGCGCAACCCGTGGCAAGCACGATGACCGCCGCCAGCGCGATCAATGATTTCCCCAATGTTTTCATAACTGCTGTCTCCTTGTTTTGTCCCGTAATTCGGAACGGTTGTGTTGTTACTTGACGCGGCGTCCGCCGCGAAAATCTGCTCCTCCGTGGCTGTGCTTCTACGCTCTCCGCTCCACGCTCAACGCCTGCGCGGTCCCCAAGCTGGCTCGGCGCATTCGCCGTCCAACGCGGGCAGTGCGATCAATTCCTGCGCGTCCGCGTCAAACAGCGCGACGGACGAGCGGTAATTGGACAATCGGCTGAACACCAGAGTTTTCCCGTTGGGCGACCAGGTCGCGTCCATCGCGTCGTCGCCGCCCGTCTGCAACTGCGTCGCAGCGCCTGACGCGGCGTCCACGAGGAACAAACTGAACGCGCCCGCCGCGCGTGACGTGACGACCAGCCTGTCTCCGAGCGGCGACCAGTCGGGTTCGGTGCAATAATTCGCGTGCCGCGTCAGCCGCTGCGGCCCGCCTCCGCTTGAGCGCATTACATAAACCTGCGGCGTCCCGCCTTCGTCGCTGACGTAGGCGAGTTGCGCGCCGTCGGGCGACCATGTGGGCGACGATTCCGCGCCGCGGGTGCGTGTGAGCCGTTGCAACCCGCCGCCGCCGATGGTCATCGTGAAAAGTTCGGGGTTCCCGTCCTTGCCGAGCACGAGCGCGACCTTGCTGCCGTCGGGTGAAGGCGACGCGCTGGAGTTCAACCCAGGGAACGACGTGAGCCGCGTGCGCTGGTTGGCGCGCAAATCCACCAGATAAATCGCAGGCGCGCCGCTGCGGTAGCTCATATAAACAATCTGGTGCTCGTTCACCCAACGCGGACGCGCGCTGATGCTGGCGTCGCGGGTCAGCACCGAGACGTTGAAGCCGTCGTAATCCATCACCGCCAGTTCGCTCGCGCCGCCTTTTTTGTAAATGAACGCGATGCGCGTCTGCGCGATGCCGACCATCGGTTGATTGCTGTATTTGCCGATGGTCTCCACCACGTCATCGGAAATCTGGTGGCACAACGCGCGCAACTTTCCCGTCGTCCCCGTGTATCGCCGCGTGAAAATCTGCTGGTTGCGGTCGCGCCGTTTCACTTCCACGTCTATCGTCACCGCTTCGCCCGTGCGCTGGAACGTGCCCGTCACAATCAGGATTTCCGTGCCCGCGTTGCCGAGCGCAAAATATCCGCTCGCGCGCATGTCGAACGCAATCACGCTGTTCATCGTCGCCGCGATTTGCGCGTCGTTGCCCGTGAACGCAGGCTGCGACATCGTGAACCTGCCGCCTTTAACGATGTCTATGACGACTTCCTTGTCGGCAGCAAACGCGACCGCGCCGCACGCCAACAGCAAAATTGCCGCAAAAAGTTTTTTCATGACCAACGGCTCCTTTTTGTGCGTTGTCTCGTTCTTATTTAGAGCCGCTTAACAAAACCGCGACGGAACGCTTACGCGTTCCGCTCCGAGGCAGGTGGAGCGGAATCGGTCACGATTCCGTCTGTTTTGCTAGCCGCTCTTGGTTGCGCTCTGTGCACTCGCGCTCTTGCTATCCCTGTCCGCCCAACTTGAACGCGACGGTAATCTCTACAAGATCTTTTCCGCCCAACATCGCGGGAGGCGGCGGGTTCAGTCGCACTCCGCGCGTGGCATTCAGCGCGGATTCATCCACTTCGCGGATACCTGACGACTGCACGAGTTTCGCTTCCCACAAACTGCCGTCCTTCGCGATGCGCAGCCGCACGCGCGCCGTCGGCGGACGCAATGGGTCGGCAAATTGCGACGGCTGCTGCCACGCGGCATGAAGCACGTCGTGAATGTGGAGGTGATAATCCCAAAATGGTGTGCCAGCGCCGCTGCCGCCAAGAATGCCGACGGAGGAACCGTTCGGGTCGCCAACGCGCCCGCCACGCCCCGTGCCGCCGCCTGCTGACGTGCCGCGTGCGCCAACACCCGTGCCCGTCGTCGCGCCGTCGGGAATGCCCGCGCGAGCGCTGTTATTCATTCCCTGCATTAGTTGGTTGCGGATGTCGGCGACGTTGCTTTGCGGACGAGGCTGTGTTGGCGGTGTCGTAGGTGTGGTGTTTCGCGTTGTGTTTGAAGGTGGTGTGCGTTGCTGCTGCGACACTGGCGCAGTCGGCGCGCGCGTGGGGCGTTGCGTCGTTTGATTTGAAGGGGTGGTTGTGCGCGTTGGCGTTGGGCGCGGGGGTGTGGGTTGGGTGCGTTGCGTCGTGGCTGCGGTTTGCGACGGCGTTGTGCGAGTCGGGGTTGGATTCGGGTTATTGCCGCGCGAGGCTTCACCAATCCCGACCGCGCTGCCGCGAGGCAACTCGCCACGGGGCGCGGCGGGGATGAAGACGACGCTTTGCGGTTTGGATTTTGGATCGTGCATCGAGTTTTCTGCAACGAGGATGACGCCGATGACGACGGCGTGGACTATGGCGGAGGCGAAGAATGCGCGACGAAGGCGAATCGGCACGCGTCGCGATTGGAAATCGCTCCCACGGGGGGCTGCGATTGCGGGTTGTGCGCGAGTATTCACGTGCTCAAGTGCTCAATTTTTTTGGTGGCATTGTCTGCTTCACTACGTCTCGCGACGACTACAGAAGGAAATGCCAAATCTAAAATCGAAAATCTAAAATCCAAAATTACCGAGTGCGTTCCTCTTCCTGCGTCACCAACCCCACGTCGAGTCCGAGTTGGTGGGCGATGCCGACGATTTTCATCACGTGGTCGTAGGGGAGTTGGCGGTCGGCTTTGACGAGCAGTGTCGGTTTGGGATTCATCGCGGCGAGGCGTGTGAGTTCGGCGCGCAGTTCCTGCTCCGAAGGGACGGCGCGGTCGTTGAGGGCGAATCGTCCGCTGCGGTCGAGCGACAGGGTGCGGACGTTTTTGTTCTCCATCGGGTTGAGCGACACGCGCGGCGCTTCGATGTGCAGCCCGTATTCGACGAGTGGGAAAAAAATGATGACGGCGATGAACAGTTGCAGGAGCAAATCCACCAACGGCATCACGTTGATTTCGTTGATGGCGTGGAGTTCTTCGCGGCGTTTGGTGCGGGCAGACATTGGGTAAATGGGTTGAAGGGTTGAGGGGATTAGTTGCGCGCGTAGTTGCGCTCGACGGCGGACATGAATTCGGAGGCGAAATTTTCCATCTCGACCGTCACGACGCGGAGTTTTGAGGAAAACAGGTTGAAACTGAACAGCGACGGCACGGCGACGAGCAACCCGACGACCGTGGCGAGCAGCGCAGCAGCGATGCCTGGCGCGACAAGGCTGATGCGCACGGTGCCGCCTTCGCCGATGCGCCCGAACACGTCCATGATGCCCCACGCGCTGCCGAGCAACCCGAGGAACGGCCCGCCCGTCACAGCCGTGGAAAGCAGCCCCATTTGCGATTGGAGTTTGATGAGTTCGGAATCAATTGCCCTGTCCATCGCGGCGCGGATGGCGTCGCGGCGCAGCGTCGTCATTTCCGCAACGACCACGCCGCTGGATGCCTGTGTGATGGATTCTTCGGTCATGCCCAGTTGCGCCGAGGCTTCTTCGCAGCCCATGCGATAAATGCGATACATCGGGCAATCGTGCATCTCGATTCCGCGCAAATACATGCCGAGCGGGTCGCGTTCTTTGCGGTATGTCGCGAGAAACCGTTGCGCCGACTGCGATGCGCGTTTGAGTTGCGAATATTTGGCGGCGACGACCGACCAGATGTAAATGGAGCCGACCGCCAGAAACAGAACGATGATTTTTCCCTGTAGATCGGCGAGTTTGAACGTGTCGAACAGACCTGTCCCCAAAATGAATTCCATACGCAACCGTGGCGGAGCGCGCGCCTGCGTGACGACAAAAGACGCGACCCCATATCGCGGCGTTTAACGTCCCGCCCTGCGCAGATGCCCACTTGTCCGTCCTCAGCCTGAGTCCTTGGTTCAAGCTGCGACGAGCCACTGCCTCCTTGGCGCGTAGTATGAGCCAACCCACGAAAAAATCAAAACCTTTCTCGTAAAATTTCTACGCTGGGGCAGGCGAATCAACGGTCGCGATTGAAAATCGCTCCCACATTAAGGATGGGGCCAGACATTCCCCATTTTGATTCAGAAGATTGACGCAGAGCGAGTTGGAGGGTCACGCTCCGTCGTGACCGTCCCGCGAAGCGGGAGACGCGACAGAGCGCGTCCCTCCAATTTGGGGAA
>Ga0187892_10005626_pt1 | contig 19505 bp, 13 predicted proteins | sample MA1701073metaG_FD_139345 | JGI IMG/M metagenome (GOLD analysis project Ga0187892, IMG submission 139345) | Bio-ooze microbial communities from a basaltic lava cave in the Kipuka Kanohina Cave System on the Island of Hawaii, USA - MA170107-3 metaG ...
CGCCCTTTCGGCGGGCAATTTGTTGCAGGGCCGCGACGTCGGCCTTGTCTTGCTCGCGGGACGTATCCTTGCTTCGAATCAGGTCTTCCAGGCTTGCGAAGGGGATTCTGACCGACCTGAACTCTTTCTCCCACCGCCGCCGATAACACTCATCGAAGTTTCGAAGACCCGGCGGCTGGGTCAGAATATCCACCCGGATCTGGTCGGCAAAGATGAACGCCCAATGAGAAAGGATCTCGTCGGCCGAAAGTTCTTTCGCGGTGCCGAATCCTACCTCCGATAGCGCCCGGATCAAACGGTCGACATTTTCACGGATCGGGTTGATGAAGATGTCGACGTCGCTGGTCGATCGAGATACTCCGTGAGCGATGGCCGCCCACCCGCCGATCACCAAGTACTCGACGCCACGCTTGTTCAAATGGGCGCACAGCGTCGGGAAGTCAGGATGAAACAGGTCAGCGGAAAAGGTCGTTCTCCTCAGAGAATCGGAGATATTCCTCGAGGCTGGAAATCGCCTTTACCCAGGGCCGCTCGTAGGGCCGGTGGACATCATGGTAGAGCAGGTATCCCGCATGAGCCTGCTCCAGCCGATCCTCGGGCCTCAAGCTCAGGGAGAACTCCAGCAACCGATCATCCATTCTTACGACGCGCTCCATACCAAGAGTCTACCGATTCTCGGGGCGGGATTCACGCCTCATCGTTGAGGCCGCCGAAGCGGCGGTCGCGGGCGGAGAATTCGCGGATGGCCTCGTGGAGGTGCTCCTTCTTGAACTCGGGCCACTTCACGGGCGTGACCCAGAGCTCCGTGTACGAGATCTGCCAGAGGAGGAAGTTCGAGACGCGCAGGTCCCCACCCGTCCGGATGAGAAGGTCCGGGTCCGGCGCGTCGGGGTCGTAGAGATACCGCGCGATGGCCTGCTCGGTGATCTCGTCCGGCGTGCAGCGGCCCTCCTTCACGTCCTGCGCGAGCCGCCGCACCGCGTCGACAATCTCGACCCGCCCCCCGTAGGCGAGCGCCAGGCAGAGCACCATGCCCGTGTTCCTCGCGCTCATCTCGGTCGTTTCGCGCAGCTCGCGCCGCACGTCCTCGGGCAGCTCGTGAAGGCGGCCGATCGCGGTGAACCGGATGTTGTTGTCCATGATCTCCTTGCGCTCGCTCACCAGGTACTTCTTGAGGAGCGTCATGAGGTACGAGACTTCGGGGCCCGGCCTCTTCCAGTTCTCCGCGCTGAAGGCGTAGAGCGTGAGGCGGCCCACCCCCAAGCGGGAGCATTCCCGGGTGATGTCCCGGACCGTCTCCGCCCCCGACTCGTGCCCCAGGATCCGCTGGAGACCCTGCTGACGCGCCCACCGGCCGTTGCCGTCCATGATGACGGCGATGTGGGCCGGGATCTTGAGGCCGGTCAGCGTGCTCGTCATTTCCTCAGGATGGTCTTTTCTCGGTCCTTCCCCACCGAGATCATGGAGACTTTCACCTTAAGGTAGCGTTCCACGAAATTCAAATAGATTTTCGCGGCCCGCGGCAGGTCGTCGAAGTCGCGCATCCTGGAAAGGTCGTCCTTCCACCCCTTGAAGGATTCGTACACCGGCTCGCACCGGCCCAGTTCGCTCGTCACCGAAGGCATCCGCTCGGTCGTCGCCCCGTTGCACCTGTATGCCACCGCGAATTTGATCTCGTCCAGTCCGCTCAGAATGTCGAGCTTGGTGATCGCCACATCCTCGATCCCGTTGATCCGGACCGCGTGGCGCGACGTCACTCCGTCGAACCACCCGCAGCGGCGCGGGCGGCCGGTCGTGGCCCCGTACTCCCCCCCCGTTTCCCTCAGCCGCTCGCCGAGCGCGTCCGTCAGCTCCGTGGGGAACGGGCCCTCGCCCACCCGGGTGCAGTAGGCTTTGGCCACGCCGAGGATCGTCCCGATCTTCTTGGGCGGCACGCCCGTCCCCGCCGAGATGCCGCACGCGTCGGAATTCGACGACGTGACGTACGGGTAGGTCCCGAAATCGATGTCGAGCAGGCTCCCCTGCGCGCCTTCGAACAGGACGCGCTTCCCGGCGTCGATCCCTTCGTTCACCAGCTCGACCGTATCGGCCACGAAGGGCTTGAGCCGCTCCGCGTACCCGCGGTACTCGTCGACGATGCGCTGCGGGTCCAGGGGCGGCGCCCCGTAAAGCGCCGCCAGCACCTTGTTCTTCTCCTCCGTGGTGGCGTGAACGCGCTCCGTGAAGAATTCCTCGTTGTAGAGGTCGGCGATTCGGATGCCCTTCCGCGCCGCCTTGTCCGCGTAGCATGGCCCGATCCCGCGCTGCGTCGTCCCGAGCTTCTGCTTCCCGGCCTCGGAATGCTTGTCCAGGAACTTGTGGTACGGCATCACGACGTGCGACCGGTCGCTCAGGAACAGGTTCTTCCCGATCTTGACCCCGCGGCGCTTGAGCTCTTCCATCTCGTCGAGGAGCTGGATGAGGTCCACGACCACGCCGTTGGCGATCACGCACGTGCTCTTGTGGAGGATCCCCGCCGGGATCAGGTGAAGGACGAATTTCTCCCCGCCCACGACGACCGTGTGGCCCGCGTTGCCTCCCCCCTGAAAGCGGACGACCATGTCCGCTTCCTGCGAGAGAATGTCGACGATCTTCCCCTTGCCCTCGTCCCCCCACTGGACGCCGACCACGCAAGACGTCTTGGGCTTGATCATTCCAAAGCTTTCAGCTTTCAGCTCTCAGCTATCAGCCGGAAATCACACATCCGCCAGCTGACAGCTGAGAGCTGAGAGCTGACAGCTTCTTCATTTCGCCGCGTCCATCAACTTCAGAAACTCGTCGAAGAGGTACCGCGCGTCGTGCGGGCCCGGCGCCGCCTCCGGGTGGTACTGAACCGAGAAGGCCGGGATCGACCGGTGCCTCAGCCCCTCCACCGACCCGTCGTTCAGGTTGATGTGCGTCACTTCGCCGCCCACCGCCTTGAGCGATTTCTCCTCCACCGAGAACCCGTGGTTCTGGCTCGTGATCTCCACCTTCCCGGTCGGCACGTGCTTGATCGGGTGGTTCGTGCCGTGGTGCCCGAACTTGAGCTTGAAGACCTGCGCGCCGAGCGCCAGCCCCATGATCTGGTGGCCCAGGCAGATCCCGAAGGTCGGTTTCTCCTTCTGGAGCAGGTCCTTGACCGTCTGGACGGTGTACGTCACCGCCGCCGGATCGCCCGGTCCGTTGGAGAGGCACACGCCGTCGTACCCTTCCAGCTCCTTCGCCGAGGCGCCCGCCGGGTAGACCGTCACGTCGCAGCCCATGTGGACGAGCGACCGGATGATGTTGTACTTCACCCCGCAGTTGATCAGCCCCACGCGGTACTTGAGATCCGCCGCGCGTCCGTTGGCGTCGTGCGTCACGAACTCCTTCCAGTGCCGCGGCTTCTCGGAGGTGACGTACTTGACCAGGTCGAGGCCGCTCATGCTCGGCACGGCCTTCGCCTTCTCCACGAGCTTCGCGTCGTCGAGCTCGACCGTCGAAAGCACCCCGTTGAGCGAGCCCTGAAGCCGGAGACGCCGGGTGAGGGCCCGCGTGTCGATGTCGTCGATCCCCACGATCCCGTGCCGCCGGAAGAAGGTCTCCAGGTCGGATGTCGCGCGCTGGTTGCTCGTCATCCTCGAGAATTCCCGGGCGACGAACCCCTCCACCCACGGCCTGGCCGATTCGAAATCCTCCTCGTTCACCCCGTAGTTGCCGATGTGCGGGTAGGTCATCGTGACGATCTGGCCCTTGTAGGAAGGGTCGGTCAAGACCTCCTGGTACCCGGACATCGCGGTATTGAAGACGACCTCCCCCGCCTTTTCGCCCTCCGCGCCGAACGAGCGGCCCGTGAAGACCGTCCCGTCCGCGAGCGCGAGCTTGGCCACGTGGTGACTCACTTCTCTCTCTCCTTGAGCAAGTTGCCCTTCTCGTCGACCGGTCCGACGCCCACGACGGTGAGATTCTTCAGGTCCAGATGCTTCTCCGCCGCGCGCCGAACCGCCTCGGGCGTCACGGCCGAGATCTCCCGGGTGAACCGGTCCGGAAAGTCCCACCCCAACGCGTACCGCCGCACCTCGATCAGGTAGGAGGCCAGGTCGTCCGTCGTCTCCCACGACGACACGAACGACGCGAGCAGGTAGCGCCGGGCATCTTCGACCTCCTCCGCCGTGGGCCCGTCCGCCACGAACTTCCTTAGCTCGACCATCACCAAGTCGAGCCCGCGGTCCTTATCCTTCGCTTCCACCCCGAGCACGACCTGGAACGGGCCCGCCACGATCCCCGCGCCGGCCGTGATCGAGCCCGCCACGTCGTAGGCCAGCCCCTCCGCGTCGCGCACCGTGCGCGCCAGACGGTTCGTGAATCCGGGACTGCTGCAGAGGACCGTTTCCAGCACGCGCAGCGCGAACCAGTCCGGGCTCGCACGGTCGATCCCCACGTGCCCCAGGTGGACCCTCAACTGGCTCGAGGCGTACGTCCGGAACACCCGGCGCGGCTCCGGCTGCCGCTGCGGAACGGGCGGCTTGGGAGGCTGCCACTCTCCCGGACCCTTCCAGTCGCCGAACCGCGCGCGCACCTCCGCGAGGGCGCGCTCGGGGTCCACGTCGCCCGCCACCGCGACGATCGTGTTCTCAGGCCTGAAAAACCGGCGGTGCCAGCCCGCGACATCTTCGCGCGTCAGCTTTTCGACGGACTTCGAGTAACCCACCGACGGACGGTGGAACGGGTGCCCTCGGAAGGCCGCTTCGTAAAAGATCCGGCGCGCGAGCTGCTGGGGGTCGTCGTCCATCGCCTCGATCTCGGCAAGCTGGTCTTCCCGCAGGCGCTCTACCCGCTCCTCCGGAAAGGAGGGGTACCGCAAGACATCCCGCACGAGATCGAAGGCGAGAGACGCATGCTCCGAGAGCACCTTCGCTTCCGCGCCGGACGGTCCCGCTTCAAACTGGCCGCCGACGAACTCGATGGCTTCGAGAAGCTGCCCCGCCGAAAGGACTCGTCCCTTCCCGTCGTCGACCCCTTCATCCAAAAGGTCGCCGGCCAGGGCCGAGAGTCCCGCCTTTTCCTCCGGCTCGAAGAGCATGCCCGCGGTGACGAAGGCCTGGACGGCCAGGACCGGCACGTCGCGTCGTGGCTTGACGAGCACCGTAAGGCCGTTGTCGAGGACGACTTCCTTGACCTCGCCGAACGCAGGTGCCTGCGGGGACGAGGCCTTAGGCCTTAGGCCATAGGCCTTAGCAGAATGCCTCCCCACCCCCCTGCCCCCTTCCCGAAGGGGAGGGGGGGCGGGGGAGAGGGAACATTCTGCTAGGGCCCAAGGCCTAGGGCCTAAGGCCTTCTTCTTGGCTTTGGCCCGCCCCACCGCGACCGTTCGGTTCTCGGCGCGGAAGACCTTGCGCGCGCACTCGCGGATCTGCTCGGCCGTCACCGCCTCGACGCGCCCCATGTACTCGGGCACGTAGCGGGGCAGCCCCAGCGCCTCGAAGTAGCCGATCTTGGACGCGAGCTCGAACTGCGACTCGATCTCGAAGGCGAATTTGGCGCGCAGAATGTTTTTCGCCCGCCGCAGCTCCCGGTCCGACACGAGCGATTTCCGGAGCGCCTCAAGCTCCTCGACGACGATTTCGCGCGTCGTGTCCACAGGAGCGTCGAGCGCCAGCTCGGCCTGGATCGTGAAGAGTCCCTCATGGCGCCGCGACTCGTTGAAGACCGAGAGGTTGCCCTCTCCGACGAGGTCCTCCTTTTCCACGAGGCGCTTCTGGAGGCGCGCCGTGCGGCCCTCGCCCAGGAGGGTCGAGACGACGTCGAGCACGATGTCCGTCTCCGTCCCGGCCTGGTCGGCGCGGAACGCCACGAGAAGCCGGTCGGCCGTTTTCTCGGTCTTGAGCTCCAGGGAGCGCTCGCGTTCCTGGGGCGCGTCGAGGCGGGCGGGCGCGTCCTCGGGGCCGGCCCGGATGGAGCCGAAGAACTTTTCCGCGCGGCGGAAGACGTCTTCTCCGCGGACGTCGCCGACGACGACGAGAGAGGCGCGGTTGGGCTTGTAGTGCGCCTTGTAGTAGGCCATCATCTGATCGCGCGTGAGCTTCTCGACGTCCTCGCGCCAGCCCAGGACGGGGTGCCGGTACGAGCCGCCGGCGTAGAGCGTCTTCCCCATCTCCCGCTCCAGCTCGCCCCACGGGCCGTCGAGCCAGAGGTTCATCTCCTGAAGCACCGTGTTGCGCTCGCGCGCGAACTCCTCCGGGTCGAGCGTGCAATTCCCCATGGTGTCGGCAAGGATGTCGAGCACGTCGTCGAGGTGGCGCGAGCCGACGTGGAACCAGTAACCCGTCATGTCGTGCGTGGTGAACGCGTTGTTCTCGCCGCCGCAGCGGTAGGTCACCAGGTCGATGTCGCCGCGCTTGTACTTTCCGGTCCCCTTGAACACCATGTGCTCGAAGAAGTGGGAGACGCCGGTCAGGCCGGGCGTCTCGTTCACCGACCCCACCCGGTAGGCGAGCATCGCCGTCAGCGTCGGCAGCCGGTGATCTTCCTTGACGACCACCGCCATCCCGTTCGCCAGGACGCGCCTCTCGAGGCGGCCCAGCGGGTCCCGGACGCCGGCGTCTTGCGACCCGGGAGCGGCGCATCCCGCCGCCCAGACCAGGACCGCGGCGAGAATCCTACTCCTCTTCGTCATGAGCCTCCTCACGCGGAGAAGAAGCGGGCGGGGGCTTCAGTTCCTTTCGGGGGGCCCGTTCGGCCCTCCCGCGGGCCCTTCCCGGAGGCCGGGGCGGCGCCTCGGCGGCCGACGCCCTCGCCGCCGCGCGGAGGGCATCGACCTCCTGCGGCGAGAGGATCCGGTACTGTCCCGGCTGGAGCGGCCCCAGTCCGAGCGGCCCGACACGGATCCTCTTGAGGTTCTTCACCTTCAGGCCGAACCGCGCGAAAATCCGCCGCACTTCGCGATTCATGCCCTCGCGGATCGTGACCTCGACGACCGCGCCCTCGCGGTCGCGTTTCTTGATGAGGATCTTGGCCGGGCCGGTTTTTCCCTCCGAGAGCCAGACGCCGTGCTGGATTTTCTCCAGGATCTGGGGCGTGAGTTGTCCCTTCACGACGGCGTGGTACGTCCGCGGGACGCCGTACCGCGGATGGGTCAGCAGGTTGGCCAGGTCGCCGTCGTTGGTGAGGAGGAGCAGCCCCTGCGACTCCCAGTCGAGCCGTCCGACGGGGTAGATGCGCTCCCGGATTCCGGGAGCGCAGTCGAGCACCGTCCGGCGGCCCCGGTCGTCGCGCACCGTGGTGACGACGTTCTTCGGTTTGTTGAGCAGGATCGTCACCGGCCGCTCCTGGCGGACCGGGTCTCCGCCGCACGAGATCCGCTGCCGGGCGGGGTCTACCTGCACCCCCATCTCGCGGACCACCTTCCCGTCCACGGTGACCGCGCCTTGGGCGATCAGTTCCTCGCACTTGCGTCGCGAGCCGAACCCCGCTCGCGCCAGAACTTTGTGCAGCCGATCCGACGCCATTCGCCCCTCACTCCGGCCGGTCCGCCAGCGCGCGTGTGGAATGGAAGGAAAGGGTACGACCTCCCCGCTGGGTGCGGGCCAACTTCCAGTTCCGGGACATAGTCTCACCGCCACGGGGGCGGCGTTCGAGTTCATCAGGGACTTGACCCGGACGGGCATTCTAGCAAAGAGCGTAGGAGATTCAAGAGATTACGGGGCCAACGAGCGAACCGGGTGTAGCTCCAATTCGTGCATAGGCACGCGAGCGTTGGAACGAAAGGGGATCGGGAGATTGGGAGATCAAGACTCCCATCTCCCCATCTCCAGACATCTCCCTATCTCCTTTCACTTCGGCTCAATTGGACCCACGATTCGGCGCTCCCCCCGAGCGAACCCCTTGAAATCGCCTCGCCGTTTGGGGTTCGGGCGATTTCAAGAAGATGAAGACGTTTTTTTGAAAAGCCTGCGGATTTCGTGTCGACTTTTTCGCCCTACCCTGCACTCCCCTAGGGAGGACGAACGTGACCGAACCGCTCGCCGTCGACGCCGACTACCGGGAGCGGTACTCCGAAACGGCCCGGATTCTGGCCGCTTCCGGAGCGGCCGTCAGATTCACGGCTTTGAAGGTCGGGGACTATCGCGTCGGCGGACGCGTGCTGATCGAGCGCAAGGCCGCATGGGACATGCGTCAATCCCTGTTCGACGGCAGACTCTTTCGTCAGGCCTATCGCCTCGCGAGGGCACCGACGCGGGCGCTCCTCATTATCGATGGCAAAGATCGGACGTTGCGCGTTGAAACCTGGACGGGGGCGCTCGCGACTCTGGCCGTCGTTTTCGGACTGCCCGTCCTCTTCGCAGACACGCCGGCCGACTCGGCGCAGTGGATCCTGACGGCCGCGCGCCAGCTCGCGGCGCGCAACGAGCAGGCCTACGCCCGTCCGGGCTGGCGTCCAAAAGGCAAGCGGGCCCGACAGATTTTTGTCCTCCAGGGACTTCCGGGAGTGGGAAGGGCTCGCGCCGAAGCCCTCCTGGACCGCTTCGGGTCGGTTCGGGCGGTTCTTGCGGCGGACGAGAAAGCACTTCTCGAGGTGCCAGGGATTGGATTGAAAACCGCGCGCAAGATCGTTTGGATTTCTTCTTAACTCTTAGGAATCGTCCGAACCCCAAACGGCTCGCCCTTGACGCGGCGCGGCTCCGCGAAGCGGAGCCGGCGCTTCGCGCCGCGGCTACGGCCGCAGCGCCGTGTCAAGGGCAAGACGATTCCTAGAGGAGGTCTTGGACTATCGACTTCAGTCTCGAACCGTCGATGTTGGAACCCGTAAGGACCAGGCAGATCCGGTGAAGGCTCTTGGGGAGCGTCCCTTCCAGGACGGCGGACACTGCCGCCGCCGCGGACCCCTCCACGGCCATCCGGTGCCGCCGCAAGAGCTCGGCGATCGATTTCCGCAGGCCGGATTCTTTCACCATGACCACGTCGTTGATGAACTGAAGACCCAGATCGTAGGACTTTTCGCTGACGCCGCCTTCGAGCCCTTCGGCGATCGTGGGCTTCGAGTCGACCCTCAGGTGCGGTTTCTTGTCGCGGCGGGATAGCCACATGCCCGGGGACGCGTCCGAGTTCACGCCGATCACCCGGGTCCGCGGCGAGCGCTCCCGCGTCACGACACCCGCCCCGATGGCCAGCCCGCCGCCCCCGCACGGGACCACGATCGCATCAACCTTGGGGAGGTCTTCCAGGATCTCGAGCGCCGTCGTCCCGCCGTTTCCGGCCATGACGTGGTCGTCGTCGAACGGGGAGATCCACACGCGCCCGGTCTTCTGGGCGAGGTCACGCGCGTAGTCCGCCGTCTCGTCGTAGCCCTCGAACTTCGTCTTGACGACCTGGGCGCCGTAGCGGCGGATCGCCTTCTCCTTGTTCTCGGGGATCGTGCGCGGAACGCACACGGTGCACCGCAGCTTGTAATGCTTGGCCGCCCAGGCCAGGCCCTTCCCGTGGTTCCCGGCGCTCGCGCACAGGACCCCGGCCAGGCGCTCGTCTTTCGTCAGCCAGGGCAGCCGCGCGAGCGCCCCCCGCACCTTGAACGATCCCGTGTGCTGCAGGTTTTCGCACTTCAGCCAGACTTGGGCGCCTGAGACCTCGGAAAGCCACTCCGACGGGACGCACGGCGTCCGTACGGCCATCCCGTTGACGTAGTCTCGAACGTGGGTGACGAGCTTGTAATCGATCATCGACGTCCAACGACAACCAAGCCGGAGCGTCTTGAACATATAGTGGAGGTGCACGACCGTCAACCCGTATAATGGAGTACGAGATCATGAGGGTGCAGCGCGCCGCCGCCTCGATCGCCTTCCTGCTGACCGCCGCGTCGGCGTTCGCCGATGAGGCGACGATCGTGTCCTCCACGAACGCCTCGGCGACCGCGCGCGACCTCTCGCTGGCCGTGCAGTCCGGGGAGCTGGTGGTCCGGTATACGGATTCGGCCGGCGAAGCGAAATCCGTCAAGGCGGCCGACGTCATCGAAATATCGTTCCGATCGGGCCGCACCCCGGCGCCGGCCAAGGTCGCACCCGAGGACGTCAAGATCATCCTCACGACGGGCGACATCCTGATGGGCAAGGTGGGCGCGAAGCCCGAGGACGGGCTGCAGGTCCTCAGCAAGGCGTTCGGCGACCCGGTCGTCAAGTTCGGACAGATCCGCGCCATCCTCTTCCCCGCCAACGAAGCATTCCTTCCGAAACGGCTCCCCGAGAAGGAACTCACGGACGTCATCCTGACCAAAACGGGCGACCGCGCGGAAGGGATTCTAAGATCCGTCTCCCCGGCCGGCGTCGTGTACCGGTCCAACCGCCTCGAGACCGACGTCACTCAGCCCTTGGCCCAAGTGGCTGGAATTTGGCTGGCCGAGGAGGTCGCGCCTCCGAAGGAACCCGCGGCGCTCTTCGCGACCGTCTTCACGACCGACCGGTCGTCGGTCCGCGGCGTGATCGAGTCACTGAACCAAGGGGTCCTGGCCTTCAAAGACCTTTACGGGACGACCCACCGCGTCCCCGCCAACCTCGTGGCGGGGATCTACGTCAAGAACGGTCGGGTAGTGTACCTTTCCGACCTCACGCCCGCGACCGTGGACGAGGACGCCAACTTCATCCGCGGAGCCAAGCGATCGTCGAGCGATCTCGAGTACCCCTACCAGCGCGACCAGAACGCGCGCGGGTCGAAGATCCTCCTGAGCGGCGCCGAGCACCGGAAAGGCCTCGGCGTCCGCGCCCACTCGGCGCTCACGTACTCCCTGGGAGGCGGATACCGCCGCTTCCAGGCCACGCTCGGCCTCGACGACATCTCGCTGGGACTGGGAGCCGTCATCGGAGAAGTGTGGGTGGACGGCAAGAAGGTCAAGGAACTCTCCCTCAAAGGGAAAGACGCCCCTCAGCCGATCGACCTCGACGTTTCCAACGCCAAGGAGCTCAAGCTCGTGGTGACGTGGGCGGGCCACGGCCAATCCGACTTCGCGGGCTGGGGGTCGGCTCGGCTGGTCCGTTAGAGATTTGCAGGTGTCCGCAACGGTCCAATACCCCTGGCTCCTCCTTCTGGCCCCGGCGACGCTCCTTCTCGTTTTCGCCGCCGCCCACCGCGGGACCCGGCCCCTGGCGCGCTGGCGAAGGATCGCGTCGACGGCCGTCCGCGCGCTGGCCGTCCTGATCCTGACCCTCAGCCTCGTCCGCCCCGGGATGACGCTGCGCGCACCGCTGGACTCCTTCACGGTCTTCGTGGCGGACGTTTCCGAAAGCGTCCCGCCGAGGGCCCAGGAAGACGTGGCCGAGAGGGTCCGAGTCGTCTGGCACCGCGAGATCGCCGCCGGTTATCGGTGCGCGCTGGTGGCTTTTGCCGGTCGGGCCGAAGTGCTCGTCCCCGCCAGCGACCGTCCCCTGGCAGTCGACCCTTCACGGCTGGCCCCGCGCGCCGCCCTTGACCGGCTGAAGGCCGCCTCCGAGCGCGGCGACGCCTCCGCCGGTTCGAAAGTCGAGGAGCTGGAACGCTGGATGGACGCCATCGGAAGCGGCGCCACGGACCTCGCTCGCGCGCTCTCGGTCGCCCGAGGACTCTTCCGCGAGGGCGCCTCGAACCGTATCGTCCTGCTCACCGACGGCCGGGACACCGCCCGCCGTGCCCCCGAGATCGATCTTCCGCTCGGGACGGTGGCGGTCCGCCTGGAGGACCCGGATTGGCGCGACCTGGCGGTGGCCGGCGTGGAAGCCCCCCTGGCCGTGCGCGCCGGAGAAGCGTTCGACGTGCGGGTAACCCTCGAGGCCTCGGCGCCCGGGAAGGTCGCCGTCTCTCTCTCCATCGACAACGAAAGCGCCCCCGAGGCGCGACGCGAGGTCACCGTGGCCCCCGGCCGGAACGTGGTGGTTCTCGAGAACGTGCAGCAGAAGCGGTCCCTCGCGCCCGGGTTGCGTCAGATCGTCGTGCGCGCGGACCTTCCCGGGGACCCCGAACCGCGCAACAACGCGGGCGCCGCGGCGGTGACGGTGACCGGCAAGCCCCGCGTCCTCCTGGTGCAGGAGTCGCCCGCCGACGGCAAGGCGATCGCCTCGCTGCTCCAGGAACAGGACATCGAGTTCGACCGCGAAATGCCCTCGCAGCTCGCCGCGCGGGGCGGCAAGTTCGAGGAATTCGTGGCGGTGATCCTGGCGGGAGTGCCGCGCGAGGCGCTGAGCGCCCAGGCCGTGCGCGCCCTGGGGACGTACGTCGAGGGGTCCGGCGGCGGTCTGTGGGTGGTGGGCGCCCCGGCCCTGCGCGGCCCGCGCGGCTACGCGGGGAGCGAGATCGAAAAACTCCTTCCGGTGTCCTTCGTGGACGCGTCCCCCGATGCGTCCCAGGGCCCGGACCCTTCCGCGAAGCCGGCCCCGCCTCAGCCCAACCCCGGGACCGGCACTCCTCAACGGGTGTTGGCGCCGACCCTGGCGATCCTCTTTGTCGTCGACAAGTCCGGCAGCATGGCGGGAAACAACATCGCGCTCGTGAAAGAGGCATGCCTCGCGACCGCCAAGACCCTGACCGCGAAGGACCTCGTGGGGGTCCTGGCCTTCGACGTCAAGCCCAAATGGGTCCTCGAGTTCACGGACGCGGACCGTCAAAGCTACATCGAGGACCGCGTGATGCGTCTCTTCGCCGACGGCGGGACGCACATCTACCCGGCCCTCGTGGAATCGCTGCGGGCATTCAAGGCCGACCCGCGGGCGCGGACCGCGTCGGTCAAGCACGCCATCCTTCTCTCCGACGGCGACACGCTTCCGGCCGATTACGAGACCGTCGTCCGAGAGATGGCCCAGGAGGGGATCACCGTCACCTCGGTGTGCGTCGGGTCCGCGCCCAAATTCGACGCGCCCCTGATGAGCCAGATCGCCGCGTGGGGCAAAGGGCGGTTCTTCTTCACGAACAGCTTCCGCAAAGTGCCGCAGCTCTTCCTCGACGACGTTCAGAGCGTTCTCGGACCCGTGCGTCGGGCCGCCGGCGCGGCCATCCGGCCGCAGCCTCCTCCTCCCCCGCCGCCCGCTCCCCTGGAACCCCCCAAGGGCGGCGGCAGCACGCTCGTGCCCGTCGTCGTGCGACAGCCTCACGAAATCCTCCAGGGGATCGAGTCGCGCTCCCTTCCTCCCCTTCACGGCAAGCTCGGGGCCGCCGCGCGCGACAAGGTCGACGTTCCGCTCGCCACCCCGGACGGTCAGCCGGTCCTCGCCCTGTGGCGGGTCGGTCTCGGCAAGACGGCCGTGTGGACGTCCGACCTCGGCGGAGGCTGGAGCGCGGACTGGATGACGTGGCCGGGCTCGGCGAAGCTCTTTGCCCAGCTCGTCCGGTACGTCTCGAGCGCCGCCCCTGACGCGGAGCTTGCCGCCCGGCTCCGCACGACCCTGGAAGGCGCGCGGGCCGTCGTCCGGATCGACGCGGGCGCGCCCGGCGAGACCCTGACGGCGATCGACGTCGAGACCCGCCGCCCGATCCCCCTGACCGTGGAGCCCGACGGCGGCACCTCCTTTTCCGTCCCGCTGGAACGGGCGGGCGACATGCAGCGCACGCTCCTCCAGCGCCCGGACGGAAAGCAGCTCCTGGTCGGAGCCGTTCGCGCCTACGACGCGGAGTTCGCCCCCCGCGACCCGGCGCACGACCTCTTCGCTGGCGGGGCCGTCGAGCCCCAAGGGTGGCCCGAGCTTGAAAGAACCCTTGCCGGAGCTAGAATGTCCGGCGAGCGGCGCGTAGATCTTTCGCTGTGGGGGATCCTCGCGGTCCTCGTCCTCCTGCCGCTCGACGTCGCGCTCCGCCGCTTCGCCGCATGATCGGCGAAAAGCCATGATTTCGTTTCACTACCAGAACGCCACCGCGGGAAGGGTCGGTTCCGACCACGGCCTCTCGGACGTGGAGCTCGACGAGGCGATCGCCCGCACGGGCTCCCTGTGCTCGCGCTTCGCTCAGGATGCCGAGAAGGGGACGCACGGATTCATGCGCCTTCCCCGCGACCGGAGTACGCCCGCCGGCGTGAGCGCGTTCGCCCGCGAGAACCGAGGCCGGTTCCGGAACTTCATCCAGATTGGCATCGGGGGATCGGCGCTCGGTGCGACCGCGATCCACGCGGCGCTGTCGCACCGATTCCACAACGAGACGGACGCCCGGCCGCGCTTCTACGTGCTCGACAACGTCGATCCCGAAGAGACGCGCGCGCTCTTCGACGTCGTGGAGCCTCGTGAGACGCTCGTCCACGTGGTCACCAAATCCGGGGACACGACCGAAACGATGGCGGGCTTCCTCGTCGCGCTCCGCCGTCTGAAGGATGCGCTGGGCGACGGGTGGAAGAAGAACCTCGTCGTGACGACCGACCCCGGGAAGGGATTCCTGCGGACGTTCGCGCGGGAGGAGGGCGTCCCGGCGTTCGACCTGCCCGAGCCGGTCGGGGGACGCTTTTCCGTTCTGACTCCAGTGGGGCTCCTGCCGGCCGCGATGCTGGGAATCGATCCGGCATTGCTTCTGGACGGGGCGTCGGCGATGGAGGCGAAGTGCCGGCGTGCCGACCCGAGGACGAATCCGGGATACCTCTTCGCCCTCGTCGCCCACCTTCTTGACACGAAGCGCGGGAAGCGGATCCACGTGATGATGCCCTACGCGCGCGCGCTGCGCGACGTCGGCGACTGGTTCCGCCAGCTCTGGGCCGAAAGCCTGGGCAAGAATCCGCAAGTCGGCCCCACGCCGATGCTGGCGCTGGGCACGACCGACCAGCACTCCCAGGTGCAGCTCTTCAACGAGGGGCCGAACGACAAGTACGTGATTCTCCTCGAATGCGAAAAGTTCCGCCAGGACGTGACGGTGCCCGAGGCGCTTCCCGCGAACGCCCCCCCCGCTTTCCTCCAGGGCCGGACGTTTTCCCAGATCCTGGCCGCCATGAAGTCCGGTACCGAGACGGCGCTCGTCCAGAACCGGCGCCCGAACGCTACGCTGCACTTCGAGGAGATTTCGGCCGCGTCGCTCGGCGCGTGCTTCTACCTGCTCGAGGCGGCGACGCTCTATGCGGGCTGGCTGTACGGCGTGAACCCCTTCGACCAGCCCGGCGTCGAGGCCGGCAAGAAGGCCGCCTTCGCGCTCCTCGGGAAGCCCGGCTTCTCCCCGACCGCCCCGCTGCCCGAGGACCCTCGGTACGTCGTCGTATAGAAGAATTACGAATCACGAATTACGGGCCGTCCCCCTTTAGTGCGATCCTGACCCCCGAGGGGAACCTCGTGGACTTGCCCTGCCCATGGATAACCACCGGGATGCCCCACGCGTGCCAAGCGATGAGTTTTCCCCGCTGTCCCCCGCGCGGGTCATGATGGGCGATGGGGGGGATCCTCCCGTGATTCGTGATTCGCGCTTCAGCGCAGGCGGGGGCGGCGTTCGCGGTCGTGGATGAGCGTCTCGAAGAGAAGGGCGAAGCCGCCGAGACCCGCCGCCAGGAAGAAGAGCATCGCCAGCCCCGGGTACCCCAGGATCCGGAACGAGGTCTCCACGCGCATGAGGAGCGCCGCTCCCACGATCAGCGCGGCCAGCACCAGCCCGGCCGTAATCCGGTTGGCGATCTTCTGGAACCCCTGCGTCAGCCGCTCCTCGTCCAGGGTCTTGATGCGGACTTCGAGCTCGTTCCCGGCGAGAGCGTCCAGGATGGAGTTGACGCGCCCCGGCAGCTCCGTGACGAAGTCCTTCATGTCCATCGCGGTACGGATCGCCTTCCCCAGCGAGAACCCGCCGGCTGCCCGTTTCTGGAGCGCGCGGATCGCGTTCTGCCGGATGCTGGCGTTGGGCTTGAACCCAGGGTCCAGCACGCGCCCCGCGTGATCGAGCTTGAGGAGCGTCTGGCCGACCATCGTGAGCTCGGGCGGAAAACGGATCCCGCTGTCCACGGCGAAGTGGGCCGCCTGGAGGAGCGACCCGCCGATCTCGATCTCTTCGATGCTCGCGTCCTTGTGGCGGCTCACCATGTCCACGAGCTGCCGCTCGAACCGCGCCCGGTCCGGCGTCCCGTCCGTCTCGCTGATGGAGAGAATCACCTTCGCGGCTTCCTGCCCGTTTCCCTCGCTGACGGCGAGGAGGAGCGAGAGGATGCTCTGCTGCATGTCGGGCGCGAGATGGACGACCATGCCGAGGTCCAGAAGCGCCACCCGGCAATCCTGAGTCAGGAACACGTTTCCGGGGTGAGGGTCGGCGTGCAGGAAGCCGTCGACGAGGACCTGCTTCAAGTAGGCGCGGAAGAGCTGGTCGGCCAGCTCGGCACCGCCGATCTCGACCCGCGTCAACGGGCTCACCGTCGTGATCTTCTGCCCCTCGATGTACTCCATCGTGAGCACGTGGGGCGTCGTATAATCGCCGATCGGCAAGGGGACGACGATTCTGTCGAACTCTTCCAGGTTCTTCGCCAGAGTCACCAGGTTCTGCGCTTCCTGCCGGTAGTCGAGCTCGCGGAGCAGGCTGCGCCGGAACTCGTCCAGCATGGACAGGAACCGGTACTTGCGTCCGATCTCCGTATGGCGGTCCAGGAATCCCGCCAGGTCTTCGAGGGCGTCCAGATCGTCCTGGAGCCTTTGGCGGATCCCCGGTCGCTGCACTTTGACGGCCACGGGGCGCCCGTCGCGCATCGTGGCACGGTGAACCTGTCCCAGGGAGGCCGTGGCCAGGGGCGTGGGGTCGAATGAACCGAACCCTTTGGAGACGCGGAAGCCGAGCTCGGCCGCGATGACTTCCTCGACCTGCCCCGCGGGAAACGGCTCCAGACTGTCCTGCAGCCGTGCCAGGGCCTCGAGGTACGGCACGGGAAGGAGATCCCCGCGCGTGGACAGAAGCTGTCCGAGCTTGATGAAGGTCGGTCCCATCTTCTCCAGGTCGGCGGCCAGGTCCTCCGGGGAGGGGCCCGAAGGGGCGTGTTCCGGGAGGGGCTCCGACGTCAGCGCCGCGTCGAGCCCGGCGCTTTTGACGAGGTCCGACCGGCCGTACTTGAGGAGCAGCCGGGCAACCTCCGCGTATCTCTTGAGGTGCCGCGGCTTGAGAGAGAGTGACATCACCGGGATGATCCCCGGAATGGGAATTCGTCACACCTGAACGGGCGCGCGCGCGTTCCGGGTATACTGTCCGACCGCCGATGGACAACCTTCATTTCGACCCCCTGACCCATGCCGACCGCGACGCGGCCCTGCGGCTTTCCACCCAGGCCGGGTGGAACCAGGTTGCCGCCGACTGGAAGCGCCTCCTGGACCTCTGCCCGGAAGGGTGCATCGCCGGGCGCCTCGGCGGCCGGCTCGTCGCCACCGCGACCCTGGCCTCGTACGGCCAGGACGCCCATTGGATCGGAATGGTTCTTGTTGATGAGGAGAACCGCGGCAGGGGCTACGGTAAGTCGCTCCTCGCTCACGTCATTCGAAGGGGACTCGAACGCGGAACGGAGGCGATCGGCCTCGACGCCACCGACCTGGGACGGCCGGTGTACCTCAAGCAAAGCTTCGTGGACGTCGCCCCGATCGACCGCTGGGGAGGCGTCCTCCGACCGACCGTGCCGGTTTCCTCGACGGAGCCACTCGACCGAGGCCGGCTCGACGCCGTCACGGCCTACGACCGCAAGGCCGTCGGTTTGGATCGGACGGCATTACTCCGTCATCTTGCCGGCGAGGAGGGAGCGACAGGCTGGGTCGCGCGCGATGCCGCCGCCGTCCGGGGCTACGCCTTCCTGCGTCCGGGCCGCCAGCATTTTCATCTGGGTCCCGTCGTCGCCGAGGACCCCGAGCGGTTCGCCGAGCTCGTAAGCGCCGCGGCGCTGCACCGCCCCGGGAGCAGCGTCCTGGTCGACGTTCTCCGTTCGCCGTCCTCGTCCGGCCTGCTGACCGCGAGCGGCCTCGAAGTCCGACGCCGCTTGACACGCATGACCTACGGTCGCCCCCAGCCGCTCCTCATGGGCGACCGCGTTCGCGCCGCCACGGCATTCGAATGGGGCTAAGTACGACCCATTGAGTTCATAAAGATGAGTCTCACCACAAAGACACCAAGACCACAAAGAAAAGGCGTCCCAATGGCCTTTCGATGGGAATGCTTCGTGGTCTTTGTGTCTTTGTGGTGCAACAGGTCTTTACGAATTCGTTAGGACCAACTTAGACTCTCTTCTGTTCCTGAAATCGTCCGAACCCCAAACGACGAGATTTCAAGGGGACTTCAGGATTGACTTCAGGATTGTGGTTGCAATTTCGAATCCCCGGGCGAGAATAGAGCTTGTCGTGGGTCGCGAATTCTTCTACTGCTCGCACTGTCAAACCCGGCTCAGCGGCGACGATTTCGATCTTGGCCTCGCGGTAAAGATCGGCGACCTCGTCGCCTGCGACCGGTGCGTGGGCGAGGTCATCGCCCCGCTTTCCCTCAAGGATCAGGAGGCCATCCTTCTCCAGATCCGCACCGCTCGGGCGCAGGCGGGCATCCGCCCGCGGGCCCCGGCGCCCTCTTTGGAATCGCCGCTTACCCCCGCCGCCAGACGCGGCTCCACCTCGACGCGCGTGCGCACGGTCCGTCCGGGCGCCGCACCCCCCGCAAGCAAGGGAGTTTCGGCTTCGAAGAGTTACACGGGCACCATCTTCTTCGTGGGCGGGATGGCCCTCCTCGGGGCGCTCGCCGCGCTGTACTTCCTCCTCGGGTCGCACGAGCTGACCGAGTCGCGCGCCGCGTCGAAAGAAGACCGGACCCCGGCGTCCCCGACCCCCGCCGCGCCGGCCGTCAAGTTTCGTCCCGCCCAGCCCCCGCCCAAGCCGCCTGCGGCGCCCGCTTCGCCCCGCGAATTGGCCGCGAAGGCGGCCCTGACCAAAGCCCGCGAAGCCGCCGGCCTCGCCGCGCAGATCGAGCTCTACCAGAAAGCCGTGTTCGAGTGCACGGGAACGCCCTTCGTCGACGAGGCGCAGAGGGAGCTCGAGGCGCTCCAGAAGAAGCTCAAGGTGTCGATCGCCGCCGACCTGGGGCCGCTTGACCAGGAGGTCCGCGCCGCCTGCACCAAGGAAGAGTTCCGTCGAGCCCTCGACCTCCTCGAAAAAGCGCGGCCGCGCTATTCGATCAGCGAATGGACTCAGGCGATCGACCTCCGCCTGCGGGACGTCACGTGGAAGGACGCCTGGACCGTGTTCACTCCGCTCCGAGACCGCGCGCTCGACGCCAAGAGGCGCGGCGCCGAGGAAGAAATCAAGGCGATCCGCGAGCGGATCGCCAAATGGGGCCTCTCCAGCTTCGCCACCGAGCTCGAGAAGTCGCTGACCGCGGCTTCCGACGCGGCCGCCCCGCCGGTCCCCGCGGCGCCTCCGGATCTCAAGCCCGTGACCGAAGAGGCCAAGGTTTATCAGAAATTCTGGCAGGAGGCCTTCTCGCTCCTGGGCGCCCGGGAGCACGACGCCGCCGTGGCCGCCCTCGAGCGCGCCGTCGAGCGGGTCAAGCAGGCCGACCTGCGCACGGAGGCCCAGGCGGACCTCGAAGCGCTGCGC
>Ga0187892_10005628_pt1 | contig 19503 bp, 23 predicted proteins | sample MA1701073metaG_FD_139345 | JGI IMG/M metagenome (GOLD analysis project Ga0187892, IMG submission 139345) | Bio-ooze microbial communities from a basaltic lava cave in the Kipuka Kanohina Cave System on the Island of Hawaii, USA - MA170107-3 metaG ...
GCAATACGTACCGGCCCACCCAACTCGGCTGCTTTGCCCGCCATAACTTGTCCCCCTGCGCAACGGCACAGGAGCAAGTCTAAGCGAAAAACCGTTAAGTGAACAGCATTGGGGACAGACCACTATTGTTCGCTCAAGGTGTTTCGCTCCTGCAGCCGTCTGCGGGCCACCACCATCCGCCTGAGCCGCGACGCTACCGCAGTGACGAAGGCAGGATTGCGTCGGGGTGGCGGGCTTAATCCCCCCAAGCCCGAACCCATCGAGCTGTCAGGGATCCGGGGTGCTTAGAGGACTGTGAAACGACCGTAGGCGCGGAAGTGCCGGTCAAAGGCGATGGCTTCCGCAATGCCAAGCCGCTCCATCACCACGAAGCTCAGCGCATCGCAGAGGGAATAGTCCTTATCTTCGTGGCCTCGCAGCAGCGCCATGGCACGTCCTTCGTCCGCTTTGCGGATGCGCTCGATGTGGTATGCATCGTTTGCCAGGATGTCCAAAAACCCAAGGGCGTTGCGACGTCCACCGCGCGAACGGGCGAGGAGCAGTGCGTGGGTTTCGATGACGACCGCGTTCTTGGTTATAAGACGCCAGCGTTCGCTGTTTGCCTGCTGGAAAAGCGCGCAGGTATGCCCGTGAAACTGATCCTCTGGAGCAAGGAGCGCAAAGAATCCACCGCTATCGACGAAAACACGCTTCACCTACGGTCGTTCCGGACCGCGTAGGCCTCAGCGAGGTGCTTGTATTTGTCGGCAGAAACGTCCGTGAAATTCTGTATGCGCAGTGCCGGCAAGCGATAAAGATCGAGCATACGGCCCATCGGCAGAGGGCCCCCCGGTCTCTGACTCCTCGGCGACCAACGCCTCCAATTCCTCGACCAGGCGCCTTCGATCTTTCAAGGAGAGGCGCCGCGCCTGTTTAATGATCTCCTCGATGGTCTGCATAGTCTAACCCTCTGCCAGATACCCTACGCTAGATCGTCCCTCATTTCCAGATGCCCACTGCGCAGGCCAGACCGCCAGACCATCGTCATCATGATATCTCCTCAAGTGGGTAAGGAAGGTTTTGCAGTCGCAGTGCGATGCCGCCCGGGTGGCCCAGGAAAATATCGCTCTGCGCTCCATAAGCGAGGGGGAGTACGGCGAGTAAAACCGTGCCTTCGGGATGGGGGGAGGCGATCAGCACTTCACCGATCGTGTCTTTATCGTCGTACACGGTGGATCCCGGCTCCGCAAGAGTCCGTGTCTTTGCAAAGGCGAGGTGCAAGCGGCGTTTGAGTTGGCCGCGGTACTTGAGTCTGGCGATCACCTCTTGTCCTGGGTAACACCCTTTGTTGAAGCTTACCCCACCAAAGCATTGCAGATTGAGCATTTGCGGCAGGTATTTTTCCGAAGTGGAGCGGCTCACCCACGGCACGCCGGCGAGGATATCGAGCATCGTCCACGCCTGGGGGGTAACGGGGGTGACATGGCGTGAGAGACATCGCCAGAGTCCTTGCAGAATTTCTCGCTCGGCGATCACTATCGCCCGGGGAGGCAGGCCGGGGAGACGTATGATCGTGAGCCCACCTTCTTGGGCCGCGTGACCCTCTGTCGGTGGTAAGGGCAGGTGCTCTGCGGCAAACAGCGCCGAGAGACCGGTGCCGGCGATCCCCAGTCGGCACAGATCGGCGCCGCGGTCCTCAAGCCTTACCTCGCGGCGCAGGACGTAGAGTTGCAGTCGGTGTATCACGGCATCGGTCATATCCTTGGGAAGCAGCAAAAGGTAGCGATCCCGAGTGTGCACGACTCGCAGCAAGGTGATCACTTGGCCCTTAGGCGTACACCAGGCGCCGAAGCCGATACGTCCGTCGCCGATCGCTCGAACGTCAACGGTCAGTAGGGCGTGTAAGAACGCTCCCGCATCGTTTCCTATCACTTCGATTATGCCCAGGTGCGATAAGTCGGTGCATACCTCGTTATGGAGAGCGGCGGAAAGCTCGCCTTCCAGATCCCCAAAGTGCGACAGTTCGCAATCGGCGAATCGCCCGCCCGCCGCCAGGAGTATTTGTTGCCAATGAGGATCCATAGGGTGCGTGCTTCGTGCTTAGATCTGTGCTCGCCACATCATGCGCAGGTCTTGAATCAAAGCTTGCAAAGCGGGCGCCTTGGGAGGGGATTTACCAGCGAGCCACGCCAAGATGTCTTGGTCATTTTGATCAAGCAAGTGCGCAAATACCGTCTGCTGGTTGCGGCTGAGGGTGCCAAAACGCGTCTCCAGAAACTCGCTTAAGATCAGATCCAGCTCGCGAACGCCGCGCCGGCAACGCCACTTGAGCCGCTTCGCCGCGTCAGCGTTCGCTAAGTGCTGCGCGCGAGGATTAGCTTTTTGATCTCCGCGATGGCCTTGGCCGGATTGAGTCCTTTGGGACATACCTTGGCGCAATTCATGATGGTGTGGCAACGGTATAGCCTAAACGGATCTTCAAGCTCATCGAGCCGTTCACCGGTCGCCTCATCGCGGCTGTCGATGATCCAACGGTAGGCTTGCAGAAGGGTGGCGGGGCCAAGATAGCGCTCGCTATTCCACCAGTAGCTTGGGCAGCCGGTGGAACAGCACGCGCAGAGTATGCACTCATAAAGGCCGTCTAGCTTTGCGCGATCCTCCTTGGACTGCAAACGTTCGCGGTCAGGGGGAGGGGGGCTTTGTGTTTGCAGCCAGGGTTCAATAGAGGCGTATTGGGCGTAGAAATGGGTTAAATCGGGCACTAGGTCCTTTACCACGGGCAGGTGCGGCAGGGGATAGATCTTGGCCTCGCCCCGGATCTCCGCGAGTGTCTTGGTGCAGGCCAGGGTGTTGGTTCCATCTATGTTCATGGCGCAAGAGCCGCAGATCCCTTCACGGCAAGAGCGGCGGAACGTGAGCGTGGGATCGAGCTCGTTTTTGATGTAGATGAGGCTATCCAAAACCATGGGGCCGCAGCGATCGAGATCGATCTCGTAGCTGTCCATACGTGGGTTTTCTCCCGCATCAGGATCCCAGCGATAGACGCTAAACCGCTTGCGGTTTAGCGCACCGGCGGCGGCATTGACGTGCTTTCCGGTACCGACTTTTGAATTTGCAGGAAGCGTGAATGCGACCATGCCGATTGCCTAGAGTTCTCAATATACTCGAGGTTTGGGAGGAATGGGATCCACCTCATCGGTCAAGGTGTGCAAATGAACAGGCCGATAATCGAAACGCACCTCGCCCTTCTCGTTTATCCAGGTAAAAGTATGTTTGAGCCAATGGACATCATCGCGCCCGGGATAGTCTTCGCGCGCATGCGCTCCCCGGCTCTCCGTGCGGTTGTAAGCGGCTTTGATGCTGACCATCGCCTGGCTGAGCAGGTTCTCGAGCTCCAAAGTTTCCACCAGATCGGTGTTCCAGACCATAGAACGATCAGATACTTGCACATCGGAAAACGACTTCCAAGCCTCTTCAAGCTTTGAAATGCCTTCGTTTAAGGTTTCACCGGTTCTGAACACAGCCGCGTAGTTTTGCATGATGCGTTGCATTTTATCTCGGATCCTGGCCGTCGGAATAGAACCCTTGGCCATGCGTAGGCGTTCCAAACGCTCCAAGGTCGGCTGGGTGCAATCGGCGGGTAGGGGCTTGTGGGTAGAACGGGGCCTAATCGTCTTTGCGCAATATTCGGTCGCTGCACGTCCGAATACGATGAGATCCACTAGCGAATTCGATCCCAGCCGATTGGCGCCATGCACCGAAACGCAGGCGCACTCACCGATCGCGAGCAGTCCGGGAACTAACGCGCTCGGATCGCCGTTTTTCAAGGTGACGACTTGCCCATGGTAATCCGTGGGGATCCCGCCCATGTTATAGTGGGCCGTCGGGATCACGGGGATAGGTTCCTTGCTCACATCCACGTCGGCGAAGATGCGCGCGGACTCCGCGATCCCCGGAAGTCTTTCCTCGATGACCTCCGCGGCGAGGTGTTCCAGGTGCAGATAGATGTGATCTTTCTCGGGTCCTACGCCACGCCCTTCGCGGATCTCCACGGTCATGGAGCGGCTCACCACATCACGGGACGCTAGGTCCTTCGCATTGGGCGCATAGCGCTCCATGAAGCGTTCGCCTTCCGAATTCGTGAGATAGCCGCCTTCCCCCCGCACCCCTTCGGTGATGAGACACCCCGAACCATAGATCCCCGTGGGGTGAAACTGGATGAACTCCATGTCCTGCAGCGGCAAACCGGCGCGCAGTGCCATGGCGTTGCCGTCGCCGGTGCAGGTATGGGCCGAGGTGCAGGAAAAATAAGCGCGGCCATAACCCCCCGTTGCTAACACCACCGCATGGGCGCGGAAACGGTGTACAGAGCCGTCTTCCAGATTCCACGCCAGCGCGCCGCGGCAGATACCCTCATCGTCCATGATTAAGTCGAGGGCGAAGTATTCGACGAAAAACTCCGCGCGATGTTTTATCGATTGCTGGTACAGCGTATGCAAAATCGCGTGCCCGGTGCGGTCCGCGGCGGCGCAGGTGCGCTGGGCGATCCCTTTGCCGAAACCGGTGGTCATTCCCCCGAACGGCCGCTGATAAATCCTCCCGTCTTCGGTACGGGAAAAGGGGACCCCATAGTGCTCGAGCTCGATGACGGCTGGCACGGCTTCCCGGCACATGTATTCGATCGCGTCTTGATCGCCCAGCCAGTCAGAGCCTTTCACAGTGTCATACATATGCCAGCGCCAGTCGTCTTCGCCCATGTTGCCAAGCGCCGCGCTCATCCCGCCTTGGGCGGCCACGGTATGGCTGCGGGTGGGGAAGACCTTGCTGATGCAGGCGGTCGACAAGCCCTTGGCCGCGATCCCAAAGGTCGCGCGCAAACCCGCGCCACCGGCCCCGATCACCACTACGTCGTATTGATGATCGATGAGCGTATATGAGGAGCTCAAGAGGCTACGCTCCGAGGGCGACGCGCAAGATCGCCAGCATGGATACTAGCGCCAGCAACAGCATGGCGAACTGAAAAGTCAGTAGTAGGGTGATCTTCAACCACGGCGTGTGTACATAATCTTCGATCACCACCTGCATCCCCAGATGGGCGTGATAACAGAGGGCGGCCACAAACACCAGCATCAGCGAGGCGATTATGGGCGAGCTCAGCCATCGCAGAGCGGTTTCGTAGCTCGCGCTCGAGATGACGATCAGCGATACTACCAACCAGATCGTCAGCGGTGTCAACACGAGGGCGGTGACGCGCTGGGCGCGCCAGTGATGGCCGCCTTCTTTAGCAGAGCCCGAGCCTAAAACACGGGCTAAGGGAGTTCGCAGATCCATCGCTTGCTATCCGCCAGAGGCCAATAGCCATGTGGCGGCGGTGGCGAGCACGGTGGCGAGTAACACGGCGACACCGGAATTATCGACGGTCTTAAGATCAAAGCCGTAACCGGCATCCCAGAACAGATGTCTCACCCCGTTGAACAAGTGAAAAAACAGCGCGAATGACCAGGCTATCAATGCGATTTTGCCTGCCGAGGAAGCGAGCGCTGTGGTGGCCTCGGCAAACGCGCCGGGGCCGCTCGCGAGCGCGATCAGCCAATAGGCGAGGACCACGGTACCCAGGGTGAGGAATACACCCGTGAGCCGATGTGCGATAGACAGCAAAGGGGCTAACGGAAGCTTATAAATCTGCAAATGGGGGGACAAAGGACGGCTTCGCATAAGCATTGAACGTTTGGCGGCCATCAAAAATCAATGCACCGGCCGCGCCGTTCCCAGTCGCCATAGCGGGTAGGATCGGGGCCCGAAGGCCCGCCGAGTTCGTGCGGTTTGCTTTGTTCGGATTTGTGTTCTCCCCCCGTTTGCCGTTCGTCGCTTGCGGGTTTTGTCGGTTTTTTGGGTGTCATCGGTTTCGCACCTTGCTCCAGGAATCTGCTGGAAGCGATTGTTTTATCCCATGATCTTCCGGCTAACGAAGCGATCTGGCGAGCTTCGCTGCGGCGTGCTAGTATCTTTTTTACCGGGGAGCATTGCAAGTTTTCCGGTTTGGGTCGGTGCTTAGCCAAAGGAATATCGGTTCACGCACGGGGGTCGGCTCTCCCTTTCAAGCCCCCATCGTCTTACAGCCTCGTTTTTCTCCCGCGTTAGCGTGGGCTTTCGGCTTGATTCACCTGGTCGCGTCTTTCGTTGTCCTGTTGCAGCCGCTCGCCTCGCTTGCTAAGGCGGCGCTCGCCACCGCGGTTGTGATGAGCGCCACCTCGGTGATGCGGCGACACCTGCTTTTCCTGGGTGCTAGCATAGTGGCGCTCACGCTAAAGTCGGATGGGACTTTTCTCGTGCGATTGGCAGACAGCGAGGTCGAAAAAGGGGAGGTGTTGCCGGGCGCATTCGTGCATCCGCAGTTGACCATATTGGTTTTTAGATTGTCACAAAAAAAACGCCGGCGTGCGTTGTTGCTGACCCCAGACAACGTCGATCCGGAGGCGTTTCGCCGTTTGCGGGTGCGGCTGCTGGTGTAGGGAAGGCAGGGGGCGAGCGCTGGACTTCAAGGTGAGGCGGCACCCGCCTCGGGTTGGTGGGTTGCCGCCGGTTGACCCTTCCGACCTCGGACCATTGCTTCGAGCGATTACCTAAAAACGCTTCAAGCCCTTTCAATGCTTGAGGGCTGGGTCCTCGAGTAGTTCAATCTTATAGCCGTCGGGGTCTTCGACGAAAGCGATCACGGTCGTACTACCCTTCATAGGACCGGCCGGACGGACGATCGTGCCGCCACTGGCTTGGATGTCATCGCAGGTCCTATAGACATCCGGCACGCCGACGGCGACGTGGCCATAAGCGCCACCCATCTCGTATTTTTCCACGCCCCAGTTGTAGGTCAGCTCGAGCACCGCCGTTTCGGCTTCCGGTCCATAGCCAAGATAGGCGAGCGTGAACTTGCCGTCCGGATAATCGTGACGCCTGAGCAGCTTCATGCCCATCGCGTCCGTGTAAAAGCGAATGGAGCGTTCAAGGTCACCAACGCGGAGCATCGTGTGTAGCAAACGCATACCCTATTCTCCTCTGTTTTCTGATAACCCTCTGTGGGAGCGAACGAATCGTTCGCTGGGAAAAGGCGCCGCCCGGTCACATATTAAGCGCGCCGGAACTTCACTGTGATGTCTAGAATACTCGATGTCGCCTGGTAGGCAAGTGGGCTTTACCCGCTCCAAGTCTTGCGGGGTGTCTACCCCACCACCGGGTGGCCTAGCCGCTTGTGCCACCCGAATGTGGTAGCCGTGGTAGATAAAACGCAGTTGCTCAAAACGCTCCACGGCTGAGAACCCTTGCTGCGTGACGGCGGGCTCGCTACAAGGAGGTCCGCATCCTCTCCAAGTCCTGCGGGGTGTCCACGCCAACACCCGCCGCCCTGCTCGCTTGCGCCACACGGATGCGGTAGCCGTGGTAAAGAAAACGCAATTGCTCCAGGCGCTCCACGGTTTCCAAAGGACACGGGCTGAGTCTAGCAAACTGCCTCAGCGCTCGGGTGCGGTAGGCGTAGAGTCCAATGTGCCGATAGTAAGTGGCGCCTAGGGAAAGCGGCTTGGCCGGTTGCGACAAGCCGAACTCCTCCCGGTCCCAAGGGATGGGCGCGCGGCTGAAATATAGCGCAAACCCTCTCCCATCCAGGACGACCTTTACCACGTTGGGGTCCAATAACTCGGCGCTCGCGAGGATCGGCTCACACAGTGTGGCGACCGCCGCGCCTTCGCTCATCTGCAACAGCGAGGCGACCTGCCCGATCAACTCCCCCGGTAGCTGCGGTTCATCCCCTTGCAGGTTGACGATGAGGGTGTCGTCTCTTTCCCCAAGCCGCTCCAGCACTTCGGCGATCCGATCGGCGCCGCTGCGGTGTTCGCTAGAAGTCATGCAAACCTGCGCGCCAAAGCGTTCGGCCGCGAATCTAACCCGTTCATCGTCGGTTGCGATGATCACCGCCGCTGGCCCACTCTCTTGAGCCCGCTCCCAAACATGCTGGATCATCGGCTTGCCGTCGATCTCGCACAAGGGCTTGCCGGGAAGCCGCGTGGAGGCGTATCGGGCCGGGATGATGACTTTGAACAAGAGCATTTTAGGGCGAGGGCGCCCGATAATGTTCCACCTCCTCCGCGCTTAAGCGTCGCGCCTCCTCCTCCAGCATGACCGGGATCCCGTCTCGGATCGGGTAGGCCAGCCCGGCCGATACCGAAACCAGCTCTTGCTTTTGCTTTTCATAGACCAAAGGTCCTTTGGTGACGGGACAGACGAGAATATCGAGCAACTTTTTATCCATTACACCTCCTCTTTAATTTCGCGATCAAGACCTGCTCAAGCTGCGACGGCAATACGGCTTCAATCGGCAGGTACCAGTATTTCGGGTCTGGGCCACGCGCATATTTTACCGCGTCCTTCTCCGTCATCAGCACCGGATGGGTGTCGCCGAACTCGAGCTCGCCGCTTGCATAATGATGGTGATCGGGATAGGCGTGTCGAATGACGCGGATCTGATGTGCCTCCAACAGGGCGAAAAAACGCTCCGGATTCCCGATGCCCGCAACAGCGTGCACCGTCGCCCCGGCGAAGCTGCGCAACGAGCGCCTGTTAACCGGGTGAGACAGCGATACGGCGGCACCAGCCTCGATCCGCATGGCAAATTCCCCGGGGCCTGCGGTGCCGTTGACCACGCGGATATCGACACTTTGCAATCGGCGCAGCGGCTCTCGCAACGGCCCCGCGGGCAGGCAGCGCCCGTTGCCGAAGCGCCTCGAGCCGTCGATCACGCAGATCTCCAAATCGCGCCCTAAGCCCAGGTGCTGCAGCCCGTCGTCGCTCAGCACGATGTCGCAGGCGGCGTTCTGCAACAAAAAACGGGCCGCGGCCACCCGATCGGGTCCGACCACTACCGGACAATCGCTGTGGCGGGCCAGGATCAGCGCCTCATCGCCGACTTCATCTGGATCGCTGTCCGGATGAACCTGCCGCGGCCAGTGCGCGGAACGCCCGCCGTAACCCCGACTGACTACACCGGGACGATAGTTTGTGTTTCTAAGCAGTCGACAAAGGGCGATGACCAAGGGCGTCTTCCCGGTTCCTCCCACGGTGAGATTTCCGACCACGACGACCGGCACCGGAAAACGCGCGACAGGCAAGATCCCCTTCGCATACGCCAGACCCCGCAACGAAACGATCCCGCGGTATATCCATGACAGCGGTGAGAGCAGGATCGCCAGCGGGTGGTAACCATACCAAATGCCTGTTATCCAGGCGCGCCAGGGCCGGCCTTGATCTCGGCCACCATCAAAGCCTGGGGTCACCCCCCCTGTCTTTTATCAATTTTGGTCGCGAAGGTAACGCGCATGAGGCCGCACCGGCGGGCGGCGTCTAAGACGTTGATCACCGACTGGTGGGTGGCGTTTGCATCGGCGCTGATGATCACGGGCGGATTGTCCAAGCCTTTGCCGGCCTTGCGCAGCGCGAGCTCGATGCTCTCGATATCGGGTTTTTGAATTCGCTCGCCATTGACAGAATAATTGCTTTCCCTATCGACGGACACGACGATGCTCTTCATCTCCCGGCGGGGTTGCTCTTCGCTGGCTGAGGGCAGGGTGAGATTAATTTCTGATTCGCGGATGAACGTGGTAGAGACCATGAAGAAGATCAGCAACACCAACACCACATCGATCAACGCAGTGACGTTGATCTCGGTGTCCTCCGCGCTGGAGCGCCCCTTACGCAAATCCACCGCTTTTTCTCCCCTTATGGATGGCGGTGGGTTCGCGGTGGATGGCTGCCGGCTCTTTATGGGCCCAGATGGTCTCAATGAGCCGCAGGGCTTCCTGTTCCATGCTCACCGCTAAACGATCCACCCTCCCGCGCAGATAACGATAAAAGAATAAGGACGGGATCGCCACCATTAGGCCGGCCGCCGTGGTGATCAGGGCCTCCGCGATTCCACCCGCCAAATACACGTGGTTGCCGAGACCGTGTGAGGTCATGGCCGTGAAGATCTTGATCATACCCAACACTGTCCCCAGCAAACCCAAAAAGGGCGAAATGCTCGCGATGGTGCCCAAGGTGTTCAAAAAGCGCTCTAAATCAAGCACCACGTGGCGGCCCACCTCTTCCACGCGCCTCTCCACGACCTCACGCTCGTATTTTAGATTGATGAGCGCTGTGGCGAGGATTTTCCCCAGAGGCGAACCGTCTCGGATCGATTGCATACGCTCCGGGTCGAGCTCTCCGGCCTTGAACCACTCCCACACCTGCTCCACGAGATGATCCGGTGCGATGCGGCGCTTTCTCAGCGCCCACGACCGCTCCAAGACGATGGTCATGGCGAGGACCGAACATAACAGAATGGGGCCCATTACCCAGCCGCCCGCGATGATGATCTCTAACATACTAACCCTCGAGCTAAACGCACCTGCTTGAATGTATCCATCCCCGTTGCGAAGATACCGAGCGATTCGTTTCTACAGCCACAATTAGGATTTTAGCCTTTTACCATCGCCGATCCATAAAAAGGCCAACAGGTGGTTATGGGATTCACCCCCGCGAATGCCAAAACCGCCGGGCCGTCTGCCGATAACCCTGGGGCACAGACACTTCCCGCCCAAAGCGCAGGCTGATCGCACCGGAATCCGCCGTAGAAACGAGGTGGATCTTCCGTTGGTGGTAACGCTCTAAAACATCATCGTGGGGGAACTTATAGCGGTTGTTGTGCCCAACGGCGATTAGCGCATAGATCGGAGCTACCGCCTCTAGAAACTCCTTGGTGGAGGACGTGTCGCTCCCGTGGTGCGGCACCAGCAGTACCGAAGCCGTCAGTGTCTTTCCGTAGCGGGCCTGCAGACGCGACTCGGCATGCTGCTCGATATCACCGCTCAATAACAACGCGGTGGCTCCGTTGGAGACATGGAGCACGCAAGATCCATCGTTATCCGTACCGGAATAGTGGCCGGGCGGATGCAGAAAACGAAACTGCACGCCGTCCCAGTTCCACCAATCCCCGTCTTGGCAACGCTTATCCGCTGCGATGTGCTCAACGCCGGCGGCGGCGATCACGGTCTTTAGAGGGAGCGATCCGGAAACGCCGTGAAACCCGCCCGTGTGGTCGCTGTCACCATGGCTTAAAACTACGGTATCCAGGGTCGAAACACCCCGCTGCCTTAGAAAAGGCACGACGACCATGCTTCCTGCGTCTAGGAGGGGACCGAGCCTTGGTCCGGTATCGAATAACAGCGTATGCCGATTCGTCTCGACTACCCCGGCCAGTCCTTGGCCCACGTCAAGCAGCGTGAACCAGAACTCGCCAGGCTCCGGCCGATGAGGCTCTGCCCCGATAAAGGGAAGGAGAAAGATCAATCCCAGCCAGCGACCGGGAAACCCTCGCGGCAGCAACAATAAGAACACGCCCAAGAAGGACAGAATGCTCGGCCACAATCCTGCCGCCGGCTGTCTCCAGGTGGCGAATTGCAAGCTGGCTAGACCATCGAGAAAAGGCAACAGCCATGACAGGGCGTGGGTGGCGAGATCCACCAACACGTGAGCGGCGGCAGGGAAGGGGACCCACAGCACGACCGCTGCCAACAGCAAGGGCACGATCAGGAAGCTTACCCACGGCACCGCCACCAGATTCGCCAGCGGACTCAGCATCGGGTTCTGGCCGAAAAAAACCACTAGCATCGGCGCCAGTCCTAACGCGACCAGGAATTGGGTCTTGCTCAACTGCCACCAAAACACGCCCTCGCCATGGCGGTGCGCGAGAGCGAGGGCAATCACCGCCACCCCTCCGAAGGACAGCCAAAATCCCGGGTACATGGGAGAGAAAGGATCTAAGATGAGCACGGCAAACAGGGCCGCCAGCAGGGTATCGCGCCAGCCCAAACGCCATCCCCATAAACCGCTCCCCAGAAGTACGACCGCCAACATCGCCAGCGCCCGCTGCGTTGGGACAGAGAATCCTGCCAACAAGGCGTACCCGGTTGCTCCCGCCATGGCGGCCAGCGCCGCAAACCGCGGAGCGGGCAAATAGAGCACGCCATAGCCCGTCAGGGACCACAAGCGCCTGGCAAGAAAAAACATCAATCCCGCGGCCAGACTGACATGCAAACCAGAGATGGCCACCAAGTGGGTGGTACCGGTAAGCGAGAGCACTTGCCATTGCGGTTGGGTGATACCGTCCGTGACGCCGAGAGCCAAGGCTTTGATTAAACCGGTCTCGGGATGCGGGCCCAAATAGTGGTCGAGCCCCCGCGCCAACTGGAAGCGTATACGCTCGATGATCTGGCCGGCGGCGATGCCGAGCAGGCGATTGTGGGAGGACTGCAACACATAACCGGTCGCCCGCAGTCTTTGTTGAAACAGCCAACGCTCATAGTCGAATCCCCCCGGGTTCCGGAATCCCCGTGGGCGCTTTAGTTTCACCACTAATTCCCAGCGCTGTCCCGGCATAAGCTCCGGGGGATCGGTATACCAGCTAAGACGCGCCCGCCCGGGTGAAGGCCAGTCCCTGCGTAAGCCATGAACCGACTCGATGTCAAAGAGAAAACGCATGCTTTTTTCGCGCGCCTGCGGCAAGCCCACGATCACTCCACGGATCTTAATCGGCTCGTTCTCCAGCGTGACTTCCAGAGCACCGGCAAGCATGCCGTGGGCACGGTAAGTTGCCCACCACAGCCCGAGTACTAACCAAGCGAGCGCACGGGTTTTGGGGTAGCGAAACGCGACCGGCAGTAACAACAGCAGGGGAACGAGGAAGATTGCCGTGTTAGGCAGGGCCCGGAAGAGAGCCAATGCCCAGACGCCACAGAAAAAGGCGCTGACGCTCAGACGCACGCTTTCCTCCGCTTCATGACAACGCCGGTGGTCGTTATAATGGTAGTCGTTTTGTTGCGGTTTAAGCGGCCGGAAACGGGTGCGTGTTAGTATGAGTCTGTCTAAAATGCACTGCGGAAAATTCCGTTCGTGGAAATTTTCGCATCGCAAAGCAAAAAATACGATTTTTGCTTTGCCCAATGTTTCAAACAGTTACCTGTTTGAACCTGTGCGGCAACTCGCTATGCCGCCGGGCCTTTCGAATTAATCGAAGCGCCCTAAAACGGTCTTACGATCAGCGCTGCGGCGGTAACCCGGTATCGTCCCAGCACCCGTTAATGGCGGGGTGACAACGCCCCCACATGATTGACATTATTGACGACATTGCACTTCAAGCGGGTCCTTCAACGCTATCTACCGCAGCGACACGCGGTCCATTCCCACCGTTCCCTGAAATTCCTCGGTGATCGGCTGCATGATCCTTTACTCTGGCACCTGAACCGCCATGCCGTGGCGGGAGGGATCTCGGTCGGTTTGTTCGTCGCTTTTATTCCCATCCCGCTGCAAATGGTTCTAGCCGCCATCGTGGCTATCGTATTGCGAGTGAACGTGCCGGCCGCCATCCTCGGCGCGTGGGTTACCAACCCGCTGACCATGGCCCCTGCATTTTTATTATCGTACCGGATCGGCGCTTTCTTGCTGCGACAGCCGGCTTCGCTCACCCATTTCGAAATGTCGTTTCCCTGGCTGGCGGAAACCATAGGTCATATCTGGCAGCCGCTTTTGTTGGGATCCTTGGTTTTGGGAGCGCTTTGCGCCGTTTTGGGGAACATCCTGACTCGGACTCTGTGGCGCCTCCATCTCGTCCGTCGTTGGAAGGCGCGGAGTAAAGGGCTGGCGTCTACAACCAGTAGCTGAACAGTCAACCTGAATCTTTGGCGCATACCCCTGTGGTGTGGATCCTTGGCGTGACTCTTTGGCGCGTACACGGTTGATTTCTCTCGGTGCTGACGCTGCTCAGTGGATGTGCCATCACGGTGGGTCGGTGCTGGGAGCTCGCTCAGCAAGGCATGGATCAGACCGGTTGCTACGACATGGACCATGTTCTAATCGAAGTGAGCTTCGACCAGATCCCAGACGAGGTGCAGCGGGAGCGCTTCAAAGGGTTGCCCACGAGCTTCCGACTCCCCATGGAGTCGGTCGACGAGCTCCGCCAGGCCGCCGCCGATATCCTGGAACGGTCGCCCGATTTCAAGAGAATCCTCCAAGATCAGGTCAAGGGCCCGGCGCGTTCTATTCCTGAGCGATCGGCGTGTAGCTGGCCGTAATACGTCCGGGCCCGTCGGATACCGCTTTGAGCACCCCATCATTCAACTCCAGTACGCGGTCCATGCGCGCCGCCAAGGCCAAATCATGGGTGACGATGATCAAGGTGGAACCCCCTGCTTTGTTTAATGTCAGCATTAATTCGAACACTTGGCGAGCGGTTCTTTGATCGAGGTTGCCCGTAGGCTCATCGGCGAGCACGCAGCGAGGGGTGGCCACCAAAGCGCGGGCGACGGCCGTTCGTTGGCGCTCACCCCCCGAGAGCTCTCCCGGCTTGTGCCGCAGCCGTTCTCCAAGGCCAACTTCTTCCAACACGCCGCGTGCGCGCGATCGCGCCTCTTTGAGAAGTGTCCCGCCGATCAGTAAGGGCATGGATACATTCTCCAGGGCGCTGAATTCCGGCAGCAGGTGATGGAACTGGTAGACGAAGCCCAGGGTGCGATTGCGCAGCAGTCCGCGCTCTGCATCGCTGAGCTTGCTCATGTTGGCGTCCGCTACCCACACCTCACCGCTGCTCGGAAGATCCAAACCGCCCAGCAGATGCAGCAGCGTGCTTTTCCCTGCGCCGGAGGCTCCCACGATCGCGATCCGCTCCCCAGCCCTCACTTCCAGATCCACACCGCGCAACACCGAGACGTTCAGTCCCCCCTCGGTGAAGGATTTGTGCAGATCGCGACACCAAAGCACTCGCTGTTCACTCATAGCGCAGAGCCTCGGCGGGCTGGGTGCGAGAGGCCCGCCAGGCGGGGTACAAGGTCGCGAGCAAACAGAGCACAAAAGCCACCCCCACGATTCTGGAAACATCGCTTAAGTCCAGATCGGAGGGGAGATCACTGATGTAATACACATCGGGAGGTAAGAACTGGGTTTGAAAGAAGCCTTCGATGGCCTTCACGATCCACTCGGCGTTAAGCGACAGCCAGATCCCCCCGAGCGCTCCGACCAGAGTTCCTACCACTCCGATCAGCGTTCCCTGAACCATAAACACCGCCATGACGCTGCCCGGTGTCAGCCCCAAGGTGCGCAGGATCGCGATATCGGCTTGTTTGTCCGTGACCACCATGACCAGGGTGGAGACTATGTTGAACGCCGCCACCGCCACGATTAAGGTGAGGATCACAAACATCGCGACCTTTTCGGTCTTCAAGGCTTTGAAAAAATTGGCATGAAATTGGGTCCAGTCGATGATCCCGTATTGGGAAGGAAGCTTGGCGGCGATCTCGCGGCTCAGCAGGGGTGCGGAAAACGGATCTTCCAGCTTAATGCGGATCCCGGTCACATCGGGTCCCAGCCGAAACAGCTTGGCGGCATCTTCCATATGCACAAAAGCCATGGCGGAATCGTATTCATGCATCCCGATCTCGAAAATCCCGCTGACCGTAAAGCGCTTGAGCCTCGGCATCACCCCCGCAGGAGTGGCGTTGGGCTTGGGAGCGACGACGGTGACTTTGTCACCGATCTGGATCTGCAGCGCGGTCGCCAGGGCTCGTCCTAACAGGATGTTGAATTGCCCCGGCTTAAGGTCGTCCAAGCGGCCGAGCACCACTCCCTCAGCGATCGTGGAAACCTGGGGCTCACGCTCCGGCAGCACGCCTTGCAGCACCACGCCATGCACGCCGCCGCCGTGGGTAATCATGGACTCGGCGCGGATAAACGGTGCCGTTCCGCGTACCGCGGGGTGCTTGGCGACATATTCCGCAACCCGCTGCCAATGGCTCAAGGAGCGGTTTTGCTCTAACACCGATAAATGCGCGGTCATCCCTAAGATGCGTTGGCGCAGCTCTTTCTCGAATCCGTTCATGACCGACAAGACCGTGATCAAGGCCATCACGCCTACCGCCACCCCCAGCATAGAGGTTAGCGAGATAAAAGAGATGAAATGATTGCGCCGCTTAGCGCGCGTGTAACGCAAGCCGATATAGATCTCAAGCGGCCTAAACATGGGGGCGGATTATAGCGGCTTGGCGCGGATAACGATAAAAGCGTCATTCTCGGGACCCGAGCGATCGGCCGCCAAGCGGCATTGTCCAGCGATCGTCTTGCGTGCATTTTTCTCAATGTTCCAATCAGTTACGTGATTGGAATATGGCGGTACCTGCGGTACTGTGCGGGCACCTCGAATTTTTCCAGGTGCTCATAGGGGAGAAATCCGATAACACGGCTGCTGCGTATCGGAGATCGTACCCAATCAACCCCGTCCGTTTAGGAGGCGGGTCAGTGGCCCAGGAACCACCAAGGGCAGCTTGGCGTCTAAATTTTTTATAGCGATTAAAAAGTGAGGCAGCACCCATGATGGAAAACAAGCTAAAGCCGTTGCTAAGCGGCTTAATTTTGATCACGGCGTTTCTCTGTGCGCCATTGGCCAGCGGGACAGGGCTGACGACGCATCAAAACCACGGAGGAAAGTATTATTACCACGGCAAACAGCTTCCCCATCATTACAATAGCTCGCGACACAGTGGCCGTGGATACGGCTATCGCGCACCGCGTAGGGACTACGGTTATCACTACGATGAAGGCTATTCGCCGGGCTATTACCACCAACGGTCCCCCGTTTACAGAAGCTATGGCGGGGACAAGAGTTACTTCCGTTCTGCCAAACCGCCCTATGACTACCACGGCCGCGCATACTACCCGCACAATCCGTACGCAACGCCCGAAAACACGGTCCGCGACGGGCATGGGCATCACCAAGGATACGACAGTGGCTATCACGACGGGTATCGTGACGCCCCTAAGCCTTACTCGGGTGGCGCTATCTATCTCTACCAGGGCAACCAATGATCAAGGCTCGGCGTTAGTTAGGAGCCTCTCGGACTTAGGATGAATCTACTACGGCGGTGGGTGATCGGTCCATTTTTCCGATCATTTTCGTTAAATAGAACGCGCTATTCGCCTCAAATGATCGAAAAACTGCCCTCGATTTCCCACCGCCTCGCTACGATCCCCTAAGTCCGACAGGCTCCTAGGGCACTCATTCAGGGAGCAAGGAGCAGAGCAAAAACCGCGTTTTTGCTTTGCGATTTCGATAAATTGCGAGAAAACAAGTTATCGAAGTACCGACAATTCAAAACGGCTCTTCAGGAGCCGTTTTTTATTCCGCGGGAGAGAGGTTAAGATGTTTGGCACCCCACTCCCAGATGATCACAGAAGGCAAGTCGGCGATGTTGAAACGCAGTAAAATCATCGAACTGCTACAAGCGGGCGGGCCAAGAGATCCAGTGTTGGTTAAGGGATGGGTGCGCACCCGGCGTGATGCCAAAGATTTTTCCTTCCTAGAGCTGAACGACGGGTCGTGTCTGAAGAACATCCAGATCATCACCAACGCCGAATTGGAGAATTACCAGGAGGCGAGGAACTTAAGCACAGGCGCTTGTGTTGCCGTCACGGGAACGCTGATCCCGTCACCCGCGGGTGGCCAGCAATGGGAAATACGGGCGCAGGCGATCGAGCTTCTGGGAGCCTGCCCGGACGACTATCCGCTGCAGAAAAAACGCCATAGTGACGAGTTTCTGCGCACCATCGCCCACTTGCGTCCACGCACCAACAAATACGGGGCGCTGTTTCGCATTCGCTCGCGGCTGGCACACGCCATTCACACTTTTTTTCAGGAGCGGGGATTCCATTACATCCACACCCCCATCTTGACCGGTTCGGACTGCGAAGGCGCCGGAGAGATGTTTTCCGTGACTACACTCGACCTTAACAAGGTGCCGATAAAAAACGGAAAAGCGGATTTCGAGCAGGATTTTTTCGGCAAACCGACCAAGCTCACGGTATCGAGCCAGCTTTCCGGGGAGATGTTTGCGTTGGGCTTGGGCGAGATCTACACCTTCGGCCCCACGTTTCGTGCCGAGAATTCCAACACCAGTCGCCATATGGCCGAGTTTTGGATGGTGGAGCCCGAGATGGCGTTCTACGATCTGCAAGACGACATGGATCTGGGGGAAGCGTTTGTCCGTTATCTGGTGCGCTACGCACTTGCTGAATGCGCGGATGACTTGGAGCTGTTTGCGCGCTTCGTGGACCAATTGCTGCTCGCCACGCTCAGGAACATCGCCGACAACGAGTTCGTACGCCTGCCGTACACGCAGGCGGTTGCGATCCTGCAAGCGTGTGGCGCAGCGTTTGAATTCGAGCCTGTGTGGGGCAAAGACCTGCAATCCGAGCACGAGCGCTATCTTACCGAACGGCACTTCAAGAAGCCTCTCATCGTTTATGACTACCCTAAAGACATCAAGGCGTTTTACATGCGCCAGAACGACGACGGAAAAACGGTCGCTGCGATGGATGTGCTAGTCCCCGGGATCGGTGAGATCATCGGAGGCAGCCAGCGCGAAGAGCGCTATGAGCGTTTGCAAAAACGCCTCGAGGAAATGGGCTTCGACCCGCGTGATTACTGGTGGTATCTCGACTCCCGGCGCTTCGGCTCGGCCCCGCACAGCGGGTTCGGCCTAGGGTTTGAGCGCTTCTTGATGCTGGTGACCGGGGTTTCCAACATCCGCGATGTGATCCCCTTTCCGCGCACGCCCAAGAACCTCGAGTTTTAGCGAGCTAGCAAGGGCTCCTGCGTATTGAGGCGAATCCGATGTAATGCGGCAGGTTTGGTGGGCAGGGGCGTATATTGACTCCAATGAAAAACGAGTTCGGCGAGAGGGCCTGGCGATCCTGTGCCCCTACCTCTGCCGAGTGAAGTCACGCTGTGCTGTCAGCGAGTCGTGGCCAGCAGCGCTCCGCTGCCACACGTAGTCGTAGACGCGCGCTGCGAGCTCTTCGGTCTCCTCGTCCGAAAACGGCGGCCGGGGGAGAGACTGCCATAGATTATCGAGGATGAACATCTGCACCTCGGCTTGGGTGGCGGTGTTCTGCGTCCAGTCGTGCATCGGAGCTAACAAAGCCCGCAGCGATGCGAGTAGGGTCTTGCTCGCCTGCTTGAGCTTCTCCCGGTCGGTCTTGCTGATGGAGCAGATCGAACAGGGCTAGCTCGTCATCCTTGAGGCCCTCCGCCGCCGCCCGCCGCTCTTCGGCATCGAGGCTGGTGGCAAGGGCGACCAGCTGCGCGAAGGTGGCTTCGACCGTCACCCGGTCCTTCTCGCGGTTGTAGTCCGCGATGATCTGCTGGTATTTCTTGTAGTAGTCCATCCGCATCGGGTTGCGGGCTAAAATCTGCGCCAGCTTCTTCTCGATGACGTCGCGAATATCCTGCAGCGCGGCGTGCTTGCGGCGCACCTTATTCCATTTCCATATCAATAAGCCAATAATATGCGTGTCTCTACACAGGGGGCACGAACATGGCTCGACCCGCAAGTGGTCAGGAAGTGTTGGAGCAGGCGAAGGAAGCGATTGTTAAGGCGCACACCGTTGAAGAACTAA
>Ga0187892_10005629_pt1 | contig 19500 bp, 25 predicted proteins | sample MA1701073metaG_FD_139345 | JGI IMG/M metagenome (GOLD analysis project Ga0187892, IMG submission 139345) | Bio-ooze microbial communities from a basaltic lava cave in the Kipuka Kanohina Cave System on the Island of Hawaii, USA - MA170107-3 metaG ...
GTGCTTGCGCTGACTGTAGGAGTAATTCTCGTGCTCGTGTATATCGAGGGGATCCACGTCGACATTCCCATAGTCTCCACAAAGTACAGGGGCTTTACTGCCGTATATCCCATCAAGCTGCTGTACACTTCAGTCATTCCGGTAATTCTGGCGTCAGCACTGATAGCGAATGCTGTCTTTATGGGCCAGATGCTCTGGGCCAACTATAACCCCAACAACCAGAACCCCGCGTTTAACTGGATCGCACAGTTCAATCCGGACCCCGAGCAGCAGGGAGGGCAGGCGACGCCCATCGGAGGTATCCTGTATTACATCACCGCTCCAAGAAGCCTTGACGTTGCAGCAGCTGACCCTCTTAGGGCTTTTGTGTACGTGATATTCATGACCGGCATAGTCACCGTGTTCTCCCGGCTCTGGGTAGAGCTGGGCGGTCTTTCGGCAAAGACTGCTGCGCGAAACCTGCTCGATGCCGACGTCCAGGTGCCCGGGTTCAGAAGGGCGGAGGGCTCTGTCGAAACGCTCCTGAACCGCTACATTCCTTCGCTCACCCTTCTCAGCGGCATGATTATCGGACTTCTTGCCGGAATCTCGGACGTTCTCAATGTCTTTGGAACAGGGATCGGCGTTCTGCTGATGGTCAACATCATGGTGAGCTATTACCAGACCCTGGTAAAAGAGCAGGTCGACACCCACATGCCCAACCTGGCGGCTCTAATTGGCAGAAAACCATAAGCGCGCGGTCATTGTGGGCATTCCCGGAGTCGGCAAGACTACTGTCATAAGCCGCGCCGCCGAGCTATTGAACGAAAAGCGCAGGACCACCGTGGTAGTTTTCGGGACGCTGATGTTCGAAGAAGCAAAGGCAAAGCTAGGTCTTGCCCATCGCGACGAGATGCGCAGGATGCCGGTGGAAGAACAGAGACGGCTTCAGGAAATGGCTGCCCAGCATATCGCGGAAATGGAGGAAGAAATAGTCCTTGTCGACACCCACCTTTTCATAAACACTGCCGAAGGCTATTATCCCGGGCTTCCGATGAGGCTCCTTAACATCATGAAGCCAACCAACATTGTCATGGTCGCGGCGGATCCGCAAGAGATATCGGTGCGCCGGACAAGCGACCAGACCCGCCAGCGGGATATCATTTCCGCAGACGATATACAGAAGGAACTCGACATCTCCCGGGTCATGGTCGCTTCATGCTCTATACTGACGGGCGCGCCTTTTGCTATAATCATGAATAATGACGGTAGGATAGACGAAGCGGCAGCAAATATAGCAAAGGTGCTCCTAGGGGGAGATCGAGCGGATTGATCGAAGAGCTCTTCCGGCAGTTGCCCTTTGCCCCGACTTACACACAGAATCCGATATTTCCCGATCTGCTGAGTGCCACTCTTGTTGCCCTGCTAATAGCAGTCGCCATGAACTTTGCGTTTGCGATGCTTCGCAAAAAGACGACGGACCTTGAAAAGATGAACAGGGTCATGAAAGAAACGACTGAATGGCGCAAGCAGTACATGGATGCCGTAAAAAAACAGGACAAGAAAAGAATAGAGGAGCTGAAGAAAAGGCAGGCATACGTCAACAAGATGGCCCTTGAAATGCAGCAACAGCAGATGCGGCCGATGTTCATCTACATGATTCCTTCGTTCATGGTCTGGATCTTTGTCTTCCCGGCGATATTTGGAGGCACCGTTTCGCTTTCCCCGATCGAACTTCCCTTTATCATGTGTAGCGAAGAAACCGTGCAAAACGACATGCAGCTAAAGAACCAGACAGACCCGGGCCAGGGACTCAGGGGCCCCTGCGAGATGCCGGGCCAGGTATACCTTTGGGGATGGTTCCTGATAACCTCATTTGGGTTCAGCGGCGTTATTTCCAAGGTGACCAAGACTGGTATGCCGAGCATGACCTAGATTGGACGGCGCCAAGCTCAGCATAGTCATATCCGGCTGGCCCGCCGTTGGCAAGACCACGATCGCAGGGCGGCTGGCAGAAGAGTTCGGACTATCGATGTACAACGGAGGCGACATTCTAAAGATGCTTGCTGCAGAGAAGGGCTATTCTATCGACAGGGATGACTGGTGGGACACCGACGAAGCAAAAAAATTCATGCGGGAGCGCAGGTCAGACCCGTCGTTTGACAAAAAGGTCGACAAAAAGCTTGCCGACATTTTGAAAAAGGGAGGGGCGGTGATAACAAGCTACACCCTGCCCTGGCTGGTAAAGGACGATTCTGTCATTCGGTTCTGGCTACGGGGGTCGCAGGACAACAGGGCGAAGAGGATGGCCAACCGTGACGGCATTACTTTTTCCGAGGCAAAAAGGATCATAAAGCTAAGGGACGATGAGAACCGCAAGATCTATTTCAGGCTCTACGGCTTTCGCTTTGGCGAAGACCTGACCGTCTTTGACTATGTCCTAAATACAGACAAGCTGCCACTAGGCTCCCTTGTCGAAATATCCCGGCTAATAGTAAGAAAGCAGATAGGTGAGTAGCGCCATGATCCTGCCCCAGCTCGAGAATCTCGTAAGGGTAGATGACGACGTTACAAACGACAGCTATGGACATTACCCTGACAAGAGGCCCATCGAGTCTCTGCTCTACTATGGTCTGGTTCTTGTGGACAAGCCTGCGGGTCCGACGAGCCACGAAGTCGTCGCTTGGGTAAAGAGGATACTGGAAATCGACAAGGCCGGCCACAGCGGGACGCTTGACCCCGGAGCTACCGGCCTGCTACCAATGGGGCTTGGCGAAGGAACGAAGGCGCTCTCTGTCCTTCTGCTTGGCCCAAAAGAGTACTATGCTCTTGCCCGGCTCCACGCCCATGTTTCTCAGGAGAGGCTAAGGCAGACCATGCAGGAGTTCACCGGCGAGATATTCCAGCGCCCGCCGCAGCGCTCATCAGTCAAACGAGTGACGCGCATGCGGACCGTCTATGAATTCGACTACCTGGACGACTACGACAGGCTTGTCCTGATGCGCATCCTGTGTCAGGCAGGGACGTACATACGCAAGATAATCTACGATATCGGAGAAGTCCTGTCGCCGGGCGCGACCATGGTCGAGCTCCGCAGGACAAGGGTCAGCAACCTGTCAGAGCAGGCAGACGGCCTTGTCAGGCTCCACGACCTGGCCGATGCATACCACCGCTACAAGGAAGCAAGGGACGAAACAAAGATCCGGCGGCTGGTAAAGCCGATAGAACACTGCCTCGAGGGAATCAGGGCAGTGACGATAAGGGACACGGCTGTGGACGCGCTGTGCCACGGCGCCCCGCTTGCAGTCCCAGGCGTTATCGCAGTTCCTGCCGACATCAGGGTGGGAGAGCTCGTCGGCGTCTATTCTCTCAAGGGAGAAGTTGTGGGCCTTGCCCAGGCTGCTATGACCAAAGACGAGATCGAGCAGAGCGCCCGCGGGATTGCATTCGTGATGAAACGGCTCATCATGAAACCCGGAACCTATCCAAAGGCATGGCGTACAAAGGGCGAGCAGGCAACGAACGTGGAGGTGCCTCCGTCAGAGATTGATCTCGACAAGCTAGATACCGAACACGCGGATGAAACTTAAAGGGTTTCGCCGATGCCTGGTCGCTTGCGATCCAAAAGTGCAATGTTTTTTGCAAGGTTTTCCATAGTCCCGGGAATGTGGCAGCGGCACATGCAGTCGCCGCAGTCAACATGGTTTCCGCCCCTGCAGTTATCAGAGAGCCCCTGCGCAGACAAAAGCAAAAGACTGTGGCAACAATCCTCCATTTTTAGCTTTGCGTCACAGTCCCATGGCGGCCGCGATCATTTTTCCGTTTTCGGTGTCCTTTAGCTGCGACCTCAGGTCATCGACTCGTACCGAGTACTCTTTTCTCTGGCCGCCTCCAAGCTCCTCTCTCAGAACAAGCTCGCCCTGTACGGATGTTTTTTCCTGCATCTTTTTCACAAATGGCGCGTATGAAAAAGCGATCGATTCCAGGAATTCCAGCAGCGCGCGGTAGTTGCCTTCCTGCTGGCCTGATGGAATCACAATATCGTTGCGCGTCCTGAGCTCTGTCAGCGTTCCCCTTGACCTGATCACCTGCGGATCCTGGAGCGTCCTGATCCTCGCAAGCACGGCTGATCCCAGAAGGTGCAACTTTGACATGTCGGAATTCTTTTGGATCTCTGCTATCTGGAGCAAGTCCGATTCTGCGATCAAATTCCCGCCATCCTGAACAATGTAGTCGATCCTGGGCTTTGCCCCGGTGCTGGCGTGCTGCTGACCGGGAACTGAAAGGCTGGCGACGTCGTACGTTATCTTGAATAGTCCGCTCTCTTCCGGCTTGGAGGGGTCTTTTGCCAGCTCCACGACCAGGGTCTTGTTGTCGTTGAGAGACGCGGCAACAAGGGAATACCCATCGGCCTTTATGAATTCCGGCTCTCTCATTACTTCTGCGTCCTTGCGCGAGCCGAATCTGAACGACTGCTTTATCCTTTCAGAGACTGGCGCCTTCATGCCGGCAGGGAGCAAGAGTTCTCTGATCCCAAGGTCAGTCACGATTCTCCTGTAGTTCCAGAATTCGAGCTCGGATGGATCGACGCGAAACGTGTATGAAAACTGCAGCGCGTCCGTGCCTTTCTGGGCCGAGTCTCCTGCCTGCACTGTAGCTGCTGAAGCTGTGGTACGAAACGTTTCATAATTCTTTGAACCTGAATTTCTGTCAAGCGTAGCACCGGCTGTGACCGAGAGATTTGTCAGTATGGGGCGGGGGAGATACATGCTGTCGGCTGCGAGCCATGTCTGGACAAGGTCTGAGGCGGCGCTATTATTCTCGTTAATCATCAGGGCGACTTTGTCCCGGTACCTGGCGTGTTGCTCGTCAAAGCCGGTCTCTGTGTTTTTCAGCAGTTCGGCGAGGGAATCCTTCGTGTCGGTAAGTAGCGCCGCGCCTCTAGTCAGCAGTTCGTTTGAAAGAACGTCAACATGCTCGTCATGGAACTTGTCCATTGTAAAGGTAGTGTCTGTTCTGATGTTCTTGATGGCGGCAATAATGTCCTGCCGCAGCCTGTCTGAATCGGAGAGGAGAGCAGCCAGCTTTTTGCTATCGACTTCCATCCTTCCGATTCTTGAAGCGAGAGAAGTGAATTCCTTGATAATTTCAACTAAGTTCCTTTCATCTTCGAGGGGAGAGTAATCGGCATACATCAAGCGTCCATGTGACCTGTAGTTCTTGCCAGAATCTTCTGAACTCTTTTCCATGATGTAATGTTTCTTTTGCAGTTATATAGGCATTTTCCAAAATGCTGAGATGAAGTAACGATAACTACACAGTTCCCGGCAAACTGATCCCCATTGATTCAGGATCAACAACAAACTTGCGGACGCCCTCACAATAATATAAATACTGAAGCAAATCCAAACGCAATGTGTTGCCGGGGTCGCCTAGCCCGGTAGGGCGCAAGCCTGGAATCGTCTTACGATCAGCCAGCTTGTGACCCGTGAGGGTCCCGAGGGTTCAAATCCCTCTCCCGGCGCTCATCAACTTCAGGGCGCTTCAGGCAATCGCGCATTTTTACCGGCAAGAAGCGCCTTTTGAACTAGTACATTATTTCCTTCTTTAGCTCATCCCTTATTTTCCCGCAAACTATTTCTGCCGCGGACGGACCGAACAGTATCCTCAGTTTATTTTCGAATCGGTCAGGAGAAGCGATCATGGCGTTCTTGTCCATGCCGAAATCAACAATAAGTAGCTTGAATACCAGCTCGGAAACATACACACCCAGCGCTTCATCCAGACCTCTCCTTACGACATCGACTCCCCTTTCGTTGTTCCAGGGCTTTAGTTTTCCATCTCTGTGAGAGGTATTCTGGTGCGCGTTTAGTAGCATGATGATGTACTTTAGAGGCATTCTGTCTAAAAGCTCCGTCGTGTAGCAGCACATCGCCTCGATGCTTCCGTCATAGTTGTGCGCCACTACGGATTCGTAATCGACGAGTCGCTGCTGGGTAATTTCTGTAGAGAAAAAAGAGTCCGCTGGCATGCCAATTCCAACATAGCCCCTAAAGTTTCTCTTTCCTCTCTTTCTTTCAATGTTGGCGAATATCTTGTTCCACTGTTCAGTCAGCGTGCCACTGGTCACCGATGGCGAATAGAATACATCCCGGCTGATTATAGTCAGGGCGCCTGATTCCACAAAGTCTTCCACCGGAAAGTCTGTTGCTGACAGGCGCCGGATGGTCGAAGTCTCGTTCTGCTCCATTATGTACACAATTGCATATCCTTGGGAAATGTAATGGCTCATTCTGCTGTAAATCTGGGGCCGCCAATAGTCCTCTGCGGGCGCATCAGAGTCGAAAACGCATAGCGAATGCGAGTGCCCCAATACACCAAAAAATCATTCTCACGATATAAAAACGTACTTTGACATTCTAGTTGATTGGCGAAGATATGGTGAAAGGCTTAACATTATATCGGACGCTTTGCCATGATTGGTATCGTGACTTCGGTTCAAAAAGAGTCAACCAAGAGCAGCCTGGTCACACTTGGGTTCCTGATAATAACGGTTCTCTTTTTCACTGCGACTCTTCTTACATCGTTCTTTATAATTATCGTGATTATCAATGAAACAAAAGTGCCAGGAGACATGGCTCCGAATATCTTTATGCTCGGCCTGATTCCGCCATCAATTTCGACCTTCCTTCTGTATACAAAAGTGTTTGGCAGGTTCATGTGACCAACGCTAAGCTGCTACGCCGGGACCGAGCTCGTCGGTATTGCGAGAAATCTCCAGAGAACGCCGCAAATAATTCCAGCAGAGAACCAAAAGACAGTTATTGCTACTGAAACGGATGCGCTCCAGGCGCTGACCAGTGCCTGCGGATAAGACGAATCAGGATCGTATTCCGGAAAGAGGACAAATGCAGTGGCGGCTATCACAAGGTACGCTGCTGCCATCCCAAATATCTTGTTCTTTCTTGATATCTTTTTAAAGCCGATTATTATTGCAAGGGCCGCCAGTCCAGAGACCGCCGTGTATCCGAAGTAGAGCGGATAGAATGTGCTCGCAGCCTCGGCATAAAAAATGACGAGCGGGCTCGGCGGGTACTTTACGGATGGTACCGCATATAGAACGAACCAGGCGATTCCAGCTATTACTATACCTTGCATCATCGGGCTGGCATTGAACTTCCTGCCCCCGATAAACGTCACTCCGACCAGTGAGCCCGCCACAATCCCTGCGGCGACAGAGCCCAAAGTCTGCAGTCGGTAGATAGACTGCATCTGAAAATCAAACTCTTCTTCATCAAATTCTCCATCGGCTATCAATTCGTCTATCACCAACTCGGCTATTGCGTTTGTATATGGCTGAACGATGACGAGGCTGACAGCCGCCAGGATTCCGCCGGCAACAAGCCCTCCAAGAATGGAAAGCGCCAAGATCCTGCCGGCCCGAGGCAACGCCATAGTTTACAACTCTTCGTCCAGCTGTTCAAACGCCCCGGCCTTGGATATTTCATGCAAACGCATTGCGACAGTCCTGCCGTACTCGTTCTTGCTAATGATCCCTTTGGCGTCCAGCATCTCGACCAGGGTGGTAAGCCGTGCACTGAGCTCTTCTGTGTCGCTCAGCTCCTTGCCAGTCACCTTGCGGACGACTAGGTCATCGCCATCGGCTCCATGTGAGCGATGGTGGCCCCTGCTTTTTTTCTTGACGGGCATGCCGCTAACAAGGCATCGCATGTATATAATTGTCAGTCAGCTGAAACGAGATCCAGAACCTTGCGTATTATCTTGTCGTGAAACCCCTTCTTGTCTATAGAGACAAGGACGAGCTGCTCGCCCATTGGAAACGATGCGAGCTTTACTCTTTCGCGCTCTGTAAGGGTAAAGATGACCCTGCCAAAAGTAGAGTCAAAGTCCTGCCGCATCGCAGTCCTGAGAGCGTATTCCAGGTACAGCTTGCGCCTCTCCTCCTTTGGCTCAAGTGACTCGATTCCCTTTCGCATGCCACCTGCCACCAGTTTTCCCATCTTGTCAATTACCCCTGCAAACCGTATGTTCTGGTCAAGGTCAAAGATGCTTTCACAAAGATTCTCGTACCTGGCGCTGCTGACGGGCAACGCGTGAACTAATGTCAGGCTGGGTTAATAACCATTAGGTAAATGCTTTCGTGTAGTCAAGACAATGACAGGCGTTCCCTATGACAGCTCGAGACGGAAGCGGAAGCCTCTTTTGTGATACCACCGAACAAAAGATTTCCTTTTAATTGTGATTGTCGTATCATCTGTTGAAAAGAGGACATGAAAAAGAGCATTGAACGGGGATTTGAAATGCTCGGCATAGGCATCGGGATTTGGATTTTGTCCGCAGCCTTTTCTAATATTATTAATTATCCAGATGCGTTTTTTGGTGGTAGTGACATCGCAGCAGAAGAAAATTATGACTCGACAATCGCGGTGTACACCGTCTTTTTTGCAGTTGGCGGAGTAGCACTCATTCTCTATGGAATTCGCAAGATTAAGGAGACCTTCTCAACACAACGTTCCGCTTCGGAGACGATGAAGAAGGGCTGGAAAGGATTCAGAACATGAACACTACGCCTATCCACGCTCCTTGCGCAGTCTGCTCAGCCTAAAGAAATACAGGCCCGCTCCAGCGACAAACCCGACTGTCGTGATCAGATAGATGGTTCCATTATCTATTATCCTGAGAAATGGATTTTCTGCGAAAGGCCAGAACGGCGTGACATCAAAATGCATGAAAGAATCCAAAAGGACGTGACTCGATGCCCCAACTAGGGTTCCTGTTATTATCGACTTTAAAGAGTAGTCCTGCACATGGCCGAGCTGCCTTGACAACTTCTGAAGGTGTTTTCTGCCAACATAGATCAAAACTGCCACGACAGCAAGGGAGAATGCCGCCGCTCCTACATAGGAATGAAGGATGCCATGAAGCTGGCAGTCATTGAGAAGGCAGTATATCGGTTCAACGTCGATTGCAACGCTTCCAAGAAGCAATGCCGCCATGTTGACGTGGCGGGGAAAAAGCAGCCCTATCAAAAAGGACGGCCCAAGATGAAAGGGTGTTAGCGGCACGTAATTGCTAATCGTGCTTTCCCGTTATTATTCTGTTTGAGCATTCTCACTGACTTTCCATTGTTTAAATATAGTTCTACTTAGTTCAAATCAAATGTCAGACGCTGATACCGCGGTCAGAGAGCTTGACTGGTATCTGCGGGACCACTTTTTCCGCCAGTCCGCAAAGGGTAAGAACGCGTTCATGCGCGAGTCGCTGCCAGACGAAATTGTCGAGCTGTATTTGAGGTACAGGGGCAACGATCCACGTCAGCTGTCAGAGACAATGACGCCGGTCATCCAGAACCTGGTGTCAAGAAAGGTGGTTGGGCAGAATGGGAGCGAGCTGACGCTTAACGGAAGCCTCTCCAGGCTCCAGTGCTCTAAATGCTTTTACATCAATTACCTGGCAGATGAAGAGCCAAGGGAGTGCATGAGATGCCGGCACCCGGAGCTCCACGACTTTCCGAAAAAGAAGGTATGACCATGCATTTCCGATCGGGAAAGCTTGATATGAACTCCAGTAAGCGTTGTAGTGAGTGCTTCAGCTGCAGAGCCGAAAAAAATGGACGGCAAACGGCACTTCCAGGATCAAGCCCGCGCGTGAAACTCTACAAAAAGTCATGCCGCTTGTCGGAAGGATAGGCGTAACGCGGCTTGCCGATATCACCGACATGGATGTTCTGAGGGTGCCAAACTATTCTGCGGTCCTTCCCGGCACCGAGGACTATATCTGGGTCTACAGCGGCAAGGGGCCGACAAGAGAGCATGCAAAGGCAAGCGCCGTGATGGAGAGCATCGAGAGATACTCCTCGCTTCCAGCCGGTGGCCCGCACAAGTTTATCCGCTCCAGCTACTCTGAACTGCGCAAGAACCACAGGGTCCTGCATCCTGAAGAAATTATCGAGCCGGTGAGGTTCGAGTATCTCGAGGACATGGTCATGGACTGGCTCCCGGGCCACGACCTTGTCAGCGGCGAAGAAGTGATGGTTCCTTCAACAATAGCCCTCTTTCGGTACTCTCCCCAGCCACCGGCGGTCAATCCCTTTTCATACTTTCATACCAACGGGCTTGCGTCAGGCAACGTGATGGAGGAGGCGGTATGCCACGCGCTCTGCGAGGTAATAGAGCGAGACGCGATGAGCCTGGCAGAGCTGCGCGCAAGCGCCATACCGTTCCACGTTTTGCGGTCGCTCGTCAACTCGCTCAACTCTGCAGGATTTCAGGTTCCCCGGATTCAGGCCGACAGGTTCGTCGACGATCCCGGAGTGTTTCCGGACGTCGATATAGACCGGGTAGATTTCAAGCCCGCAAGAGAACTCGCTGACAAATTCAGAAACGCAGGGATCCCCCTTACGATCAAGGACATTACTTCAGACATTGGCATCCCCACCTTTAACGCCAGCAGCGTCGAATGGGTCTCGCACGACTATGGCTACCTTGCAGAAGGACACGGGACTCATCCCGACGCACGGATCGCGCTCCTCCGGGCTATTACAGAGGTTTCCCAGACGCGTGCTGCAAACATTCAGGGCGCAAGGGACGACCTGCGCAAGATCCGCTACGGCGAGTCCAACACTGACGACCGGCGCGCCTGGCAGTTCATGGCCTCAAAGAACAGAGTGGAATTCTCAAAGATACCGACTTTCTTTAACGAAGACATTCTCGACGACATCAAGCTGCTGCTCTCAAGGCTCAGGGCGGCGGGGCTGAACCGGGTGATAATAGTTGACCTGACAAATCCACAGATCAAGATCCCCGTTGTGCGCGCAATCGTGCCGGGCCTCGAAACGTTCAAGATCACAAAATCAGTGATGGGGACGCGCGCAAGGGCGTGCTTTAGACAATGGCAAGGCAAGTAATTTTTCTAGGCCCTTCTCTGAGCCATGAAAAGGCTAGAAGGATACTGCCGGATGCGGACTATAGGCCTCCTGCCAAAAAGGGCGATCTGCTGAGGCTTGCGGCAGACCCGGAGGTCAGCATGGTTGGTCTCGTAGATGGGGTGTTCCTCCAGGACTACCCTCCCACTCCTATCGAGGTGTACCAGCTTGCAGTAAAGCCCGGAGTGCTCCTTGCCGGTGCCGCGAGCCTTGGCGCGCTGCGCGCTGTCGAGCTTGAAAAGTTCGGTATGATGGGGATCGGAAGGGTCTTTGATCTCTACAAGAAAGGCATTATTGACGCAGACGACGAAGTCGCAGTGACCTTTGCGCCGGAAGGCGACTACAGGCTGCAGTCGGAGGCGATGGTGGACATACGCTACAACCTGTTCCTGGCGCGAAAAAAGGGAGTCATTGGCAGCAACGCAAAAAAAGCCTTGACTTCGGTCGCAAAAGAGATCTATTTTCCACACAGAAACTATGCGCGGATAATTGAAACGGCAAAAAGCCGCCACGCCGAGCTGGAAGGCGAGATCTCTGCCTTTGAAAAGTACATCGGGTCGCAGAGAAAGAGCCTGAAGGAATCAGACGCCATAAGGCTTGTGCAATACTTTAGAGACCACCGGTCTGACCCTGCCCATCGATAGTGGAATTTATCTGTTTGACCAGATTCGCAATGCTGACGGGCTTTCTTACAAACGCCCTGACATCGATGTTTGGAAAAATCTTGCTGAATTCTTCGTAATAGATCTCAAACGCAGTCAAGAAGCATACCCTTACGTTGCCATCCCTTTTCTTCAGCTCGCGGTAAAGATCAAAGCCGTTTATCCTGGGCATCCTGATGTCTATTATCATCAAGTCATAGAGGTCGGGCCCAAAGCCGGACAGCGCGTCTTCCGGGTCGTTGAACGTGTCTACCGAAAACCCATGCTGTTCGAGTCCCTTCTTCAGGACAACCGTGATATCGGGCTCGTCGTCAACTATCGCGATCCTTTTCATTCAACATGGCATTTTTTGTCGTGCTATTTTAAGAGGACGGTGCATAGCCATAATCTTAAATCACATCCGGCACGCTCTAGATCGCATGAAGATCTACACAAAGACAGGCGACAGGGGCGAAACGGGGCTGATAGGGGGCGGGCGCGTAGGCAAGGACAGCCAGCGCATACTGGCCTATGGAACAGTGGACGAGCTCAACTCCAGCGTCGGTCTTACGATCGCGTTCCTCAGGGCAAAGGAGCGGAGCTTTTCCGACCTTGTCGAGGTGCTGACAAAAGTTCAGAATGATCTTTTTGTGGCGGGGTCGGACCTTGCGGACCCCGACTCTCAAAAACCCGGGAACAAAACTCCCCGGGTTACAAAGAAAATGTCTGAGGACCTGGAAACAGTCATTGACAGATTCGAGGGCGAGCTGGATCCGATAACGTTCTTTATCCTGCCTGGAGGAGCTGCCGAGTCATCGCTGCTCCATCAGAGCAGGGCGATTGCGAGGAGGGCGGAGACGAGCGCCGTATCGCTTTCAAGGGCAGATGACACAAACCCAGAGATTCTGGTCTATCTCAACAGGCTCTCGGACCTCCTCTTTGTTTCCGCCCGCCTCGTGAACAAGAGGCTGGGGGTGTCCGACATAGCGTGGCACAGCAAGTAGCATGTGAATTTACATGCGAACATTAAAAAGGAAAACTTGCCAAGCTGCCGTATCTTGGGCCAAGTCGGCAACGTACTGATAATCCTGGGAATCACTGCATTGATGGCCATTGCGACCGCGATGCTTGCCTACTTTGTTGATCTGGTTCCGTCCGCACTTGACGGCAACAGTACGCAAGTAGCAGCCAGCGCCTTGGGCCATGTGATGCAGGCCGACGCGGGCAATTAACTTTAAAGTAAGGTACCGCTCTTTTTCCAACCATGACCACAGAGGAAGGCGTCAACTGTCCCTACTGCCAGTCAAAATTCAAAGACAACGAGGAACTATCGAAGCACATAGACAGGATCCACCATGGCTCGGGCCTGCTTGAAGGCGACACGAGGAAATGGTAACTGGCGGCATAGACCCTTTTTTTCGATCAGTACTGCAACTAAAGTCGATAAAACGCGCCGGGTGGGTTTCAAAGGTCGGGGTCACAAACGCCGAATCCGTCGCAGATCACACTTTTTCAATGTGCGCGATGGCCATGCTGCTGTCCGACATGATGGCGCTTGATACCCGCAGGGTGATGAAGATGGTTATCCTCCACGACCTCGCCGAATCAATAGTCGGCGACTTTATGCCGGGGGATCTTGCGGCTGGAGTAAAAACCGCCAAGGAAAGAAAAGCGATGGCCGCGATTATCAAAGGCCTGCCGCAGAAGGTGAGGTCGGAGTACGGTGAAATCTGGGATGAATACGCGGAGAACAGGTCCAAGATCGCCCGATTCGTGCACAGGCTGGACAGGCTGGAGATGGGTTTTCAGGCTCGCCGGTACGCAAGGCAGGGATATGCTAGGAACCTTCTCACACCGTTCTTGAAATCGGCACGATCCGCTGCTGCCGATGAAAGGGACATCGTAAGCTATCTTGCGAAAAAGCTAAGGCCATGACTTGTATCGAAATCAAGAATTAGCCCCAACACCATTATGCATACGGCGATGAAGAGTCTAGACGGAGTTGACCGCACGGGATGATGCATTTTGCACTCTGAGCCAAAAAGACTTTAACGCCGGCACGGCGGAATAATGTCTGCATGCAGTATTTTGCGGCACTCAAGATAGGAGAAAAGAGGGTAAAGGCCGCGCAAGAGCTCCTGACGCGCTACACCGGACATGCGATGCCTGCACTTGCACTAAAGGACAACAAGGACAACAAGTGGGACCCGGTAGGAGAAGAGAACCTGTATGCAGTGGTGAAGGAAAGTTCGGGATACATGATAGCGCTGTGCGACAGGAACGGGATTGCCAAGTCAATAGCCCAGTGGTTCACCGAAGATTCGAGGAATGAAATCGTCAGCAGGCTAAAGGCCGAACAGAACATGCAGGAATATTTCGGCAAGCTGTCGCTGCCGATATAGCTTTATAATCAAGAAATCGGCTAACCGACTTGATACCTTGGCGGACAAGTTTGAGCAGGAAATAGAGGTCAGGGGTCACCTGATCGATTCGATGATACTGACCCGGATATTTGACAGCATCATGGATCTCGGGGGCGACTTTCAGGTGCTCACATTCACCGTGGGCAAGAGAAAAAAAGATGCCAGCTTTGCCCGGCTCCTGATAAGGGCAAAGAGCAAGGACCACCTCGGGGACATTCTCGAACTGGTCTACAGGGAGGGTGCACAGCCCGTATCAGTTCAGGAGGCAAAGCTCGAGCCCGCGCCCAGGGACATGGTCATGCCTGACGATTTTTACAGTACCACCAACAACGCGACTCAGGTCTTCCACCGGGGCCGGTGGATAAACGTGCAGAACATGATGATGGACAAATGCATAGCGGTTGACACCCGGCGAAATATTGCCGAGTGCCGGATGGTGCGAGACATTGCAAAGGGCGACATGATAGTGGTGGGCGAGAGGGGAGTAAAGATAATCCCGCAGGAGCGGCCCCGGGAAGGAGTCGACATTTTCCAGTTCATGAGCAGCGCCAGCTCTAGTGAGAGGCCCACGCAGCACATCGCCCGCAAGGTAGCAGGCGACATATACAATACAAAAAAAGAAGGCGGCAAGATTATCGTGGTCTCGGGGCCGGTGCTCGTGCATTCCGGAGCCGCGGAGGCACTTGCAAGCCTCATCCGTATGGGATTTGTTGACGGGCTTTTGGCCGGCAATGCCCTTGCGGTGCATGATGTTGAAAACGCGCTCCTGGGCACTTCGCTTGGAATGAAGGTCAGGGACGGCACGCTTGCTGTCAGGGGCCACAGGAACCACATGCAGGCCATCAACGAGGTTTTCAAGGCCGGCGACCTGAAATCCATGGTGGAAAAAAAGATCCTGAAAAGTGGGGTTATGTACGAGTGCGTCAAGCAAAACATTCCGTTCGTTCTCGCCGGGTCTATCAGGGACGACGGGCCACTTCCGGATGTAGTCACGGATGTGGTGGAGGCGCAGAGAAAGTACAAGCAGGTCGCCAAGGGAGCCAGGATGGTGCTCATGCTTTCCACAATGCTTCACTCCATCGCCGTTGGCAACATGCTGCCTGCCTCTGTCAAGGTGGTCGCCGTGGACATTAGCCAGCCAGTGGTGACAAAGCTTATAGACAGGGGGACAGCCCAGGCGATAGGCATAGTCACTGACGTCGGGGCGTTTCTGCCCATAGTGGTTGACCACCTGAAGCAGCTGGCAAAGAAATGACAGAACGGCAATAACCCTAAATTCGCCGCCGTTCATGAGTCGCATGAGGCAATTGGAAATGTCGTCACTGTTCAGCATTTCGGAAAGACTGGTCAGCCAGAAAGGCTCTGGCGCCCACGTCGTGGCGGGACTGATAATACTGATCGTAGGGGTGGCCGCGGGACTTTCGATACCAAGCGAAGCCGTGGTGTACGCGGCGATAATCATCGGGCTTGCCATTATCATCTCGGCATTCCTGATGATAATCAAGCAGTACGAAAGGGGGATAATACTGAGGCTGGGCAAGTACCAGAGCCAGGTCGGGCCGGGTGTGCAGACAAGGATCCCCTTTGTAGACAGCGTGCTTGTAGTCGACATCAGGGAAAAGGTGAGGGACTTTAAGGCGGAGCGCATGCTAACCAAGGACAACGTTCCTGTCACCATCGACGCTATCCTGCGCTACAAGATAATTGAAGAGCGCGCCCGGGATGCCATACTGAACGTGGAGAACTTTAATGAAATAATCCAGCAGGTGTCGCAGACTACGCTGCGCAACAACATCGGCTCTTCGGCTTTTCAGGACGTACTTTCCAAGAGAGAGGAGATAAACCATCATATCAAGTCAGTGATCGCCGGCGAGGCAAGCAACTGGGGAATCGAAGTAACGGGCGTCGAGATCCGGCAGGTCATAATCCCACAGGAACTGGAGGCTGCGATGTCCATGGAGGCACAGGCAGAAAGGGAAAAAAACGCGCGCGTAAAATACGGCGAGTCGGAAGTCCAGGTCGCAAAGCAGTTCCAGGAGGCGTCAAGGGTGTACGAGGACAATCCCGTCGCTTACGCACTGAGGCAGTCCAATATGCTGTATGAATCGATAAAGGTGCAGGGAAACACTATAGTGATGGTACCGTCTGAAACGCTAAATTCAATGGGATTTGGAAATTTGGGGATGACCCTAGCTTATTTGGAAAACACAAAGAAAGCGGCAGCGAGCAGCAAGGAGCAGACGCAGAAAAAAGATTAGCGCCAGCTATGCTTAATAGATTCCATCGCGTGATACCAGCTCGATGTCAGAATTTCTAAAGAAAGCCAAAGACGCGGCCGCAAACGTTGGTGACAAGGCAGCTGACATGGGCAGGGACTTGGCGGACAAGACCACAGATTTAGGAAGCGCTGCCGCAGATAAAGCAGGCGACATGGGCGGCAAGTTAGCTGATGGCGCAAAGAATGCCGCCGGCAAACTTGATGATATTGACGACAAGGCAGCTGACATGGGCAAGGACGTTGCAGACAAAGCAGGCGACATGGGCGACAAGGTTGGCGACCTTCTTGCAGACAAAGCAGGCGACGTCAAGAACTCGGCTGAAAAGTTAAAGGAGAAAGCAAAGAATATCCTTTAACTCTTATTTTTTTGAAAGAGAATGCCCGACATCTATGTAATGTCTAGATTGCACCTGACCTGCTAGCACAGAATTTTTCCCGGCTCAGTACTCTTCTTCAAATTCTTCGCCGCCTTCCTCCTCTTCCGCCTCCTCAAAGTCCTCTTCTAGTTCTTCGCGCTCTTCTGCGCTCTTGTACGGAAGGTCGGCCTCTCCGGCGGCACCACAAACAGGGCACTTGAACTCGATCGTCTGGCCCTCCAGGTCCAAGGGAAATTCCTTTGAAAAGACTTCGTCGCATTTGCTGCATACAAGAACGGTTTGGATGTTGTCCTGGCTGAACTTGTGCGACTGCACCCTGAAGGAGGTGTTTGCCAAGTATTTTCTTCCTACGTATAGGAAATGTCCTTTTTTATAAGCGTTCTTAAGATGGCGTGCTTGCAGCGCATCAGAACCGAAAACTCTCATCAACTCTACATTTCTCAGGGAATCTTTCGTCTGATGAGACGGAAAGGCTAGTTGCCCGAGGAAACAGGCACGATCCGTCCAAGCTTAAATATCATGATGCCGAATGTTAGCAGAGGTTTGGATTCATTGCCATCCGGCGCTATCATGGTTGTCGACGATGACAGAGACGTCCTGACAGTTACTACCATGATGCTGGAAAGAAACGGCCACAAGGTTCATGCCTTTAGTGATCCGTCGCTCGCGCTGAAACATCTGACCGATGGCTGCGCAGAGTGCGGCCTTGTCATTTCAGACATTATCATGTCCGGCATGACAGGGATCGAGCTTGCCATCAGCGCGAAAAGATCAAGGCCACAGCTGAGGTTCGTAGTCATGTCATCACTACCTATCCTAAAGAGAGAGTGGCGAAACGTAGTTCCGGCCTCGGGAGTGATCGACGATTTTCTTCCTAAACCCTTTTCGATGGAGGAAATCGCCGGAATAGTTGCAAAGTATGGAAAGGACAGGCCGACAGCAAGTACGCCTAATGAAAGGCGATCTTGATATGGAATGAATTTGGACATCATCTGGAAAAATGCATTTTATATATTGTCAGAAACTCCTCTTCAATGAACACCAAAAGAAATGAAAGCGCGATGAAGTCATCAACCGGCCTCGTCGCGGCGTTTCTCTTGCTGGCTGCGCCTGTTTTTGTGCTGGTTCAGCCGCTGCAAAGCGCTTTTGCAGCGATGGAGGACGCGATGATGGAAGGCGACGACAAGATGGCGATGAAGGACAAAGATTCTATGATGATGGAAGACAAGCCAAAATACCACGCGTTCCGGGGACAGATTTCCAACGTACAGCTCTCCAACACCGGTGAGCCTGAATGGATACAATCAGGCATTTGGGTGCTGAGGATGTCTCAGAGCGAAACTTCTGCTGAACCGTCGTTCAGCTTTATTTCGAGGATAGCTATGGTCAGGCCCGATGGAACATCATCCCATACGCACACAGTTACGAACCTTGCAGTTTCCCAGCATTCCATTGAAGGTACTACCCATACAGTGCAGGGGACAGCCACAGTAGCACTGCCTGACGGTCCAGCTTCCGGCGTGCCAGTAGTCATCAGGATCGTAAATGATGCGGTGATCGCGGTATGGATCGGGCCCGAAGGGGTGAATGGTCACTTTGGAGACGACCCGGTTTATGGCACGGTCTCAAAGTTGCGCGCCTCTGGAGGCCAAATGATGGATGGCGGCCAAATGATGGAGAAGCCAGAAAAACTTACCAGGACCAATGTGCCCGTGACGATACCGCTGACCAGGGGCTTTGTTGATGGAAACGAAGTGTTTTACATCTCGACAGAAGCTTCCGACAGGGATCTTGCCTCGCACCTGACAAACCTGACAGGCTTTAATGTAGCGTACTCGCCTGCTCTTGCAAATACTCCAGCCTCCGCACTGGCAAACATTTACGCGTTCACAAACGGAATAGCCGGTCCCGGTCCCCTAGGCTTCCAGCCAAACGTCGCTGACTCGCAGCCCGGTGACCCGGAGTACAGCCCTCTGTGGAACGTCATAATGGTCGAGTGGCAGCAAGCTACTCCAAGAGAACTGACATCGGAAGAGGATATTCTGGCAGCGCTTCAGGCAGGAGAAGTCACGCTAACCCGGACAGAACTCGTGGTCAACTGCGCGTTTGTAGAGTGGGAAGGAGGCTCTCTCCCTGTCAGGCAGGACAAGACCCTCACCGACGACACCGGCTATGGTGGAGGGCAGGTTCTAGAGATAGACAAAGAGAACATGACTGTGACCTTTGTCGCGCACAGGGGCTTTGCGCCTGACGGCTCGACGATATACTACATAGCGACGGATGCCTCGGTAAAGGAAGTGGCTGATGCGCTGGGAGTGATTCACGTCAACAAGACGGGGTCAACGCTTCAGACCGGTTCGTCCTCTGACCTGTGGGTATTCACAAATGGCATCAGCGGAACAGGCCCGATGGGATTCCAGGCAAGTATCGCAGGAAGCAACATTGGCGACGCAGGCTACAGTCCGCTCTGGAGGATAATTGCAGCAACATGGGCCGACGCGGACAGGGCAGAATTTCTGACAACTGCGAGGCAGATCTCTGACGCAATAAGTGGCGGCAAGCTGAGCACAGAGATAGCAGGCGTCGTGGTCAACTGTCCGTTTGTACAAGTCGCCTGATAAAGGAAACTGCCCGGCTCGACGGGCATTCCCTCCTCTTTTTCTAGAATCATTCTCTCGTGACGGCGATCACTGACGACCTTTTACACAAATGTCATTCTGGCAACAAATGCCAGTGTCGATATGAGCGCAATAGCAGTCACTGCAAATGCTGCATAGCCCAGTGGCTTTCTCACTACATTCGCGGCAACACTCCTATATTAAAGAGGGCGGACATGCACGTTGCGTATTTCAGAGAA
>Ga0187892_10005630_pt1 | contig 19498 bp, 13 predicted proteins | sample MA1701073metaG_FD_139345 | JGI IMG/M metagenome (GOLD analysis project Ga0187892, IMG submission 139345) | Bio-ooze microbial communities from a basaltic lava cave in the Kipuka Kanohina Cave System on the Island of Hawaii, USA - MA170107-3 metaG ...
AGGCCGGGCAACCGCAGCGGCGAGGCCGCGAGGCGTATCTTGACGATACGTTGAGTGGCCGAGCCGCGAGGACGCCCGGCATGGCGAGCAGATCCGCGGTCGCAGCAGAAATCTGGTGAGAAAAGCGGGCTAGACCAGGGTGCCGGTCTCGTTCTCGGTGTTCCTCGGCGCGAAGATCAACGGCACCTCGGGCAGCGCCTCCGCGAGCGTAGCCAATCCCACGCTCAGCGTGGAGATGCGCCCGCTCTCCTCGACGTGCGGCGGCGCAACCGGCTTCCGCGCCGACCCAGGCTGCGAATCCGCCACGGAGCTCGAAGAAGAGTCCTGGCAGGACGACAGGCTGAAAGCCTCCGGTGGCCGGAAGCGGCGTCACAGCCGCTTGCGGCCACGCGGAGGCTTCACCGCAGCTGACCTACTTCTTCGTGTAGGTGATCTCCATCATCTTGAATTCCTTGCCATCCTTGGCCGGGCCATACATCTCGAAGACTTCCGTGGTCGCGGTGGTCCACTTGCTGTTCATCCGCAGCTTCATCGCCTTCTTCGTTATGGCGTCATTCGTGGTGCCGGCGAAGGTACAGCTCTTCCCCGTGGCGTCGCAGGTCCCTTCGCTGAGCATCACGCCGGTGGACATGCTGTCGTTCCACGTGGACCAGTACTTTCCCGTTACGTTGTCGTAGCCCGTCATGCCGTGGCCCATGAAAGGCGTGCCCATCATCGAAGAGTTGATCTCCTCGACCATCACACGTCCTTCGAGAGCCATACTGCGCTTTGCCGTCCCTGCCGACTCCATGGGGGGCGCGCCTGGCTCCATCCAGCTCTTGATCTTCAGGTCGTAGCTGCCCGCTGCTGCCGCCATCGCCTTGTGCTGGTCGCCGGGCATGCCGGCCTTCATGTAGATCTCCATCTCGGCCTGCTGCTCGGGGGTCATCTGGGGTGGCTGGCTTCCTGTCTGCGCCCAGGCCGTTGCTGCGAGCGGCGCGCTCACAACGACGGCCAGAAGCGTCCGTGCGAACTTACGCATTGCGTCTCCTCCTGGAAATGACATTGACTGATCGCGGGGCCCGGTGTGGCGCGAGTATACCGCTCCCCGCGGCGGCGGGATGTGATGTAGGCTGGCCGGCCTATGAGCCTCGCACAGGGCGCTCAGCTCGGCCCTTATCTGGTTGTTGCACCGCTGGGCGCCGGCGGGATGGGAGAGGTGTACCGCGCGCGCGACACGAAGCTCGGCCGCGAGGTGGCCATCAAGCTGCTTCCCGAGGCGTTCGCGGCCGACCCTGAGCGTCTGGCGCGCCTGGAGCGCGAGGCCAGGCTGCTGGCGTCGCTGAACCACCCGGGGATCGCTCATCTGTATGGCTTCGAAACCGCATCGCTTGGCGACGGCCGCAACGGCCGCTTCCTCGTCATGGAGCTGGCGGAGGGGGAGGACCTCGCGGCCAGGATGTCGCGGGGCGCGATCCCGATCGAAGAAGCAGTCGGCATCGCGCGCCAGATCGCCGAAGCGCTCGAAGAGGCGCATGAGAAAGGGATCGTCCATCGCGATCTGAAGCCCTCCAATGTGAAGCTGACGCCCGAGGGCAGGGTGAAGCTGCTCGACTTCGGCCTCGCCCGGGTCTACGCACCCGAGGCGGTCTCCGGCGGTGCGCAGAACCTGTCGCAGTCTCCCACTGTGGCGTATGCGGGGACGATGGCGGGGATCGTGCTGGGGACGGCGGCCTACATGTCCCCCGAGCAGGCCCGGGGCAAGCCGGTCGACAGGCGCGCGGACATCTGGGCGTTCGGCGTCGTCCTGTTCGAGATGCTCTCCGGTGAGAAGCTCTTCCAGGGAGAAACCGTCAGCGACACGTTGGCCGCAGTCCTCCGGCAGGAGGTTCGCTGGGAGGCGCTGCCGCGTACAATCCCCGGGGGGATCCGGGAGCTCCTCGGGCGGTGCCTCGAGCGGGACCCCAGGAAGCGGCTGCGCGACATAGGAGATGCGCGGATCGCGATCGAGGAATCCGAGCGTCCCGGCGTGGTCCAGGCCGCCCGCGCCGGTGCTCCGGCGCTCAGGCCGCGCGCCGCCTGGATCGAGCTGGCGGCACTCGGCGTCATGCTGGCTCTTGGATTTGCCGCCGGCTGGGTCTCGAGGCGCCCTGCGGATTCTGGTGCGGGACCCGGATCCCGCTGGACATTGGCGATCCCAGACGGACTGACACTCTCGACCGCCGAGTATCCCCAGATCGCCCTTTCCGAGGACGGTCGAACCCAGGTCGTCGTGGTGGTGGATGGCAACGCGACTTCGCGGCTGCTGGTGCGGCGAAGCGACGCTTTCGAAGCCAGACTGCTGGACGATTCGGAGCGGGCGGTCTCGCCCTTTCTGTCGCCCGACGGGGCGTGGATCGGCTTTTTCCGCGACAACGCGCTGCACAAGATCCCCATTGCCGGCGGGCCGCCCATCCGGCTCGCGACAACATCTGGACAGGTTCGGGGCGGCACCTGGGGCCGCGACGGATTCATCTACTTCACTCCCGATACCAACGTGCCGCTCTCGCGAGTTCATGAATCTGGTGGGGAGGCTGAGACTGTCACCAGCCTGGACGCGGCGCGTGACGAGCGCACCCATCGCTGGCCGCAGGCGCTGCCTGGCGGAGCGGTGCTGTTCACTTCCGACAGCCAGGGATCAACGGAATACTACGACGACGCGCGCATCGAAGCGGTCCGGCCCGGGAGCGGCGAGCGCGCGGTGCTGGTGGAGGGATCCAGTCAGGCGTGGTACGCGCCGGGCGGGCAGCTCCTGTTCGCGCGCGGCGGTTCGATCTACAGCGTCGCCTTCGACCCCGGCTCCCTGAAGCTGCGCGGCGCTCCGGTGCTCGCCGTCCAGGGAGTCGCCACCGACGTGGGCGCGGGCGCGGTGCAGTTCGCGGTGTCCGGGAGCGGCGCCGCCCTCTGGACTCCGGGCGGCACCACGGCCTCGTATCAGATCCTCTGGGTAGACCGGGAGAACGTAGAGACCAGGTTGTCCATTCCGCCGGCGCCTTACAACGAGCTGGCCTTGTCACCCGACGGGAAACGCCTGGCGCTGGTGGGGGGTCAGGGAGGCGTCTCGGACCTCTGGGTCGCCGATCTCGAGCGCGGAGCGCTGACGCGGCTGACCTTCGGCGAGTTTGTGACGGGCCCGGTCTGGTCACCAGACGGGACGCGGATCGCCTACGGCACCCGCCCACAGGGCCGGAGTGACAACCTGTGGCAGATCGTCTGGAAGCCTGCGGATGGCAGCCGTGACGCGGAGCTGCTGTTCGAAGGACAGCGAAGCCACTACCCGACCTCTTTCGCGCCGGATGGCAGCGCTCTCGTCTACTATGCGGCCAACGCCCAGGCCACGGCGCAGGACATCTGGATGCTCCCTCTCACGCCCTCCGTGGGGCAGGCGCGCAAGCCAAGCCTCCTGCTCGGCGGCCCTTTCAGGAAAGCCGAAGCGGTCATCTCGCCCGACGGCCGCTGGATGGCGTACGTCTCATACGAAGGGGGCCGCGAGAGCGTCTTCGTGCGCCCGTTCCCTGCCGGTGATGGCCGGTGGCAGATTTCGACGCCCAACGGGATCGAGCCGCGCTGGAGCCGCGACGGACGCGAGCTGTATTACCGCGTGGACGCGGTGCTCTATCGGGTGTCAGTGGAAGCCTCCAGGGGATTCGTGGCAGGCCGCCCGGAGCGTCTCTTCGATCGGGTGGCCTCGGGATCGAGTGTTCACACCTACGCACCTGATCCCGCCGGGGCGAAGTTCGTGACTTTCCGCTCGCCGGAGGGGGAAGGCTCGCTGCGGACGCTGTATCTCGACCTCGGCTTCGGGCATCGTCTCGGAGAGCTTACGTCGAGCCGTTGATGAATCGCCCGGTCCGACCCGTGTGCTAGGATTCCCGCTCTTTCATATTCCCCCCGGAGCGCACAGCGTGAGCAGCTTCATCACCTTCGAAGGGATCGAAGGGTCCGGCAAGTCCACCCAGATCCGCCGCCTGCTCGAGTGGCTTCGGGAGCGGCGCGTCGAGACCCGGATGACCCGCGAGCCGGGCGGCACCGTCATGGGAGAGAAGGTCCGGGGCATCCTGCTGGACCCGACGATGAAGGGGCTCATCCCGCGCGCCGAGCTTCTCTTATACGCCGCCGCCCGCGTGCAGCACATCGAAGAAGTGATCCAGCCCGCCATCGGAGAAGGCAAGGTGGTCCTGTGCGACCGCTTCACCGACGCCACCGTCGCCTACCAGGGGTACGGCCGGGGCATCCCGCTGGGCGAGATCAAGGTGATCAACTCCCTGGTCACCGTGGACCTGAAGCCGGATCTGACGATCCTGCTGGATCTGCCCGTCGAGGTTGGACTCAAGCGGGCGAGGGACCGCAACTCGGCTGACGCGTCCATCGCCGCCTCACGGTTCGAGGACGAAGACATGGCCTTCCATGGCCGCGTCCGCTCCGGCTACCTGGAGATCGCGGCCTACGAGCGCGGCCGGGTCAAGATCGTTCCCGCCGATCAGCCGGTGGAGAAGGTCGCCAGACAGGTGCAGTCACTGGTCTCGAAGGTCCTGAAGCTGGACTGAGCGTGATAACTCATGACACGGCTGGCCGACATCATCGGGCACGAGGCGCCGCTGGCGATCCTGGGGCGGGCGATGGCCGAGGAGCGCCTGCACCACGCGCTGCTTTTCTGCGGCCCGCCGGCGGTGGGCAAACGCACGCTTGCGCTGGCTCTCGCTGCCGCCCTGAACTGCAGCTCGCCCCGGCCGCTGCCCGGCGGCGCTGAGGACGCCTGCGGCGACTGCCCCGCCTGCCGCAAGGCGGCAGAGCAGCGGCATCCCGACATCTCATTCGTCACTCTCGAGAAGACCGTCATTCCGATCGAGGCGGTCAGGAAGCTGCGCAAGGAGGCCGCCTTCGCGCCGTTCGAAGGACGCCGCCGGGTCTTCATCGTGGATCCGGCCGATCGGCTCAGCATCGAAGCCCAGAATGCCCTGCTCAAGACGCTCGAGGAGCCCGCGGGCCGCACCTGCATCATCATGGTGACGAGCCGGCCGATGTGGCTGCTCGCCACCACCCGCTCCCGCTGCCAGGCGATCCAGTTCGGCTCGATGGCGCCCGCAGCCGCCACGCAGGCGCTGATCGCGCGGACCGGGATGGAGCCGGCCGCCGCGCGGCGGGCGGCGCGGCTCGCAAGCGGCCGCATCGGCGCCGCGCTCAACCTGGATCTCGAGGACCGGGATGCCCGGATCCTCCGGCTGCTCGATGTGCTGGACCGGCTCTGCTCCGACATCCCGCGCCTGCACGTGCTGGCAGATGCAGAGCTGTTCGGCGAGGAGCCCGCCGAAGTGGCGCAGCATCTGGAGGATCTCGCCCTGCTGCTGCGCGACCTGCAGGTGATGTGCGCCGGAGCCTCCGCGGAGCTGCTCATCCATGGCGGGCATGACGAAAGTGTCTCCCGGCTGTCCGCGCTGGCGCCCCGCTGCGCGGGACGGGTACACGACATGACGCAGCGGGTCCGCGCCGCCCAGTCCGATCTCGAGGCCAACGTGAACAGGCGTGTCCTGATCGAGACGATGCTCTTCGACTTAGGAGCCTGTCCGAGTAATGGTTTGGGCCGCGTTGCGAGCGCCGCGGCCCCGTATGCGCGAAGCCGCGACGAAGGCGACCGTTGTGGTCGGTGAGGAGCGGCGACAAAGCGGACGGGGGCGCGCCGCCGCAACCCTTCGGGCAGCCCGAACCCATTACTCGGACAGGCTCCTGACCGGCGGGCTTCAGGCGGTCACCGCCTGACGCCGCGCGAGATGTCTCCGGCTTCCACCCCCCCCACCCCGCCCGCCACAGGTCTCCCCGCGGCTCTCATCCGGGACTGCTTCCGCCCCCACGCCGGGCGCTACGCGCTCGGCTTCGCGATGCTCGCGGCAACAAACCTGCTCGCCTTGTCGATCCCCATGCTGCTCAAGTACGCGGTGGATGCCCTGCAGCGATCCGACGCGCGCCGGGTAGCGCTGCTGGCCGCGGCCATCGCGGGATTCGCCCTGGCACAGGCCCTCGTGCGCACGGCGTCGCGCCTGGCGATCCTGGGAGCCAGCCGCCATGTGGCCTACGAGCTGCGCGGAAGGCTCTTTTCCCACCTGCAGCGGCTGCCGCTCTCCTCGTACGGCCACCGGCCGGTGGGGGATCTGATCTCGCGCGCCGTGAACGACATGCTGCTGGTGAGGTCCTTCTTCGGGCCCGGCCTGCTCAACCTGGTGAACACCTCCATGGTCTACGTCACGGCGCTGGCGATGATGCTCACCACGGACGCCCGCCTGACCCTCTACGCTCTTGCCCCCGCGCCGCTGTTCATGCTGGCGGTGAACCGGCTCAGCAAGCGGATCTTCGCGCGGACCATGGAGGCGCAGGAGCAGCTCTCCACCATCACGTCGCGCGCCCAGGAGAACATCTCGGCCATCAGTTTGATCAAGACCTGCGCGCGCGAGGAGGCCGAGTCGGCCTCCTTCGACCGCCTCTCGGAGCGGTATCTCCGGACATCGCTGGCGCTGGCGCGCGCCCGCGGCGCGATGGTCCCCCTCATGGGGGCGATGGCGGCGGCCGGCACCCTCGTGGTGATCGGCCTGGGGGGCCGCGAGGTGATCGCGGGGAGGCTGTCGCTTGGCGACTTCGTGGCCTTCAATGCCTACCTGGCCTATCTGGTCTGGCCCACCTTCGCCTTCGGCTGGATCCTGAACACCTTCCAGCGGGGTGCCGCGGCGATGCAGAGAATCGGCGAGCTCCTGGCAGAGCCGGTAGAGCAGCGCGAGATGCCCGCCGCGGAGAGCGCCAGCCGCCTGCGCGGCGACATCGAGATACGCAACCTCAGCTACACCCATCCCGGCGGCCCTCCGGGGGCCCGGCATCTCGAAGCGATCGATGTCTCGGTGCCCCGGGGAGGGACGCTCGGCATCCTCGGAACCGTGGGGGCCGGCAAGAGCACGCTCACCGGCATGCTGCCGCGCGTGGTTGATCCCCCGCCGGGCAAGGTGCTCATCGACGGCCGCGATGTGATGGAGATCCCGCTGGCGCGCCTGCGCGAGGACATCGCCATGGTGCCGCAGGAGTCGATTCTCTTTTCGCGCTCCCTGCGCGACAATGTGGGGCTCGGCAGGCCCGGTGCTTCCAAACCGGAGCTCGAGGCGGCGGTGACCGGGTCCGGCCTGCGGCGTGATCTGGAGCAGCTGCCGCACGGGTTGGACACGCTGGTGGGAGAGCGCGGCGTGACTCTTTCGGGCGGCCAGCGGCAGCGCGCGGCGATCGCGCGCGCCCTGCTGCGCGACGCGCCGATCCTGATCCTGGACGACGCCCTCTCCTCCCTGGACGCCGAGGTCGAGCGCGAGGTGGTCGAGGAGCTGCGCCGCCAGAAGGGACGCCGCACGATGATCCTGGTATCGCACCGCATCGCCGGCATCTCCTGGACCGATCAGATCCTGGTGCTCTCGGACGGCCGCATCATCGAGCGGGGCACACATGCCCAGCTTCTTGCCGCCGGCGGGCTCTACGCCCGCATCGCCCGGCGCCAGAGCCTCGCGGCGCAGCTGGAGGAGATCTGACATGACGGGCCCCTCCGGTCCTGCCGCTTCGGGCGCGATCGGTCCGGACGACGAAATCCTCGGCCGCGCCTACGACACCAGGCTGCTGCGCCGCCTGTTCAGATTCGTGCTGCCCCACGGAAAGGCCGCTTGGCTGGCCTGCATCTACCTGCTGGGTGTCTCGGCCGCCCAGCTCGCCCAGCCCTGGCTGATCAAGGTGGCCATTGACGGGCCGATCGCCCGGCGTGAAGCCGGCGGACTCGTCTGGATCGTGGCCGCCTTCGCCCTCCTGCTGGCGGCGGAGTTCGGTCTGCGATTCGGCCAGATCTACTACCTGGAGAAAGTGGGACAGAGCGTCGTGCACGATCTGAGGCGCGCCGTCTACGGGCACATGCAGAAGCTGCCCGCCGCTTTCTTCGATCGCAATCCGGTGGGCCGGCTCGTCACGCGGGTGACCGGCGACGTGGATACGGTGGCCGAGGTCTTCTCGTCCGGCCTGGTCACCCTGATGGGCGACCTGCTCAAGCTGGCCGGGATCCTGGTCATCATGCTCATGATGGACCTGCGCCTCACCCTGCTCACGCTGACGGTGCTGCCGCTTCTGGGCGGCATCGCTTTCTTCTTCCGCATCCGCCTGCGCGACGCCTTCCGGCTCGTGCGCTCGCGGGTGGCGCGCATCAACGCCTATCTGCACGAGGCGCTCACGGGGATGAGCGTGGTGCAGCTGTTCCGCCGCGAGAAAGCCAACGACGCGGAGTTCGAAGTGATCAACCGCTCCCACCGCGACGCCGACCTGGGCTCGGTGCGCTACGACTCCATCCTGTCGGCGGCCATCGAGCTGGTGGGCTCGCTGTCGGTGGCGCTGGTCATCTGGTACGGCGGGGGCCGGGTGCTGCTGGGGGCCATCACCTTCGGAACGCTGGTGGCATTCCTGGAATACGCGCAGAAGTTCTTCGGGCCGATCAAGGAACTGGGCTCCTACTACGCCGTCATGCAGTCGGCGATGGCCTCTTCCGAGAGGATCTTCGGCCTGCTGGACGTACAGCCCGAAGTGGCCAGCCCCGTGACGCCGATCCACCTGCCGTCGGCCCGCGGTGCGGAGGCCGGCACCATCGTCTTCGATGACGTCCACTTCGCCTACATGCCGGCCGCCCCCGTGCTGCGGGGCCTGTCGTTTGCCATCACGCCGGCCGAGAAGGTGGCCCTGGTGGGCTCAACGGGTGCCGGCAAGACGAGCATCGTGCGCCTCCTGGTGCGCCTCTACGAGCCGCAGTCCGGCTCCATCCGCATCGACGGTGTGGACATACGTGACATGGAGCTTCGTGAGCTGCGCCGGCGGGTCGGAGTTGTCTTGCAGGATCACTTCCTGTTTTCCGGCACGATCGCCGCCAACATCGGACTGTCCGATCCTTCCGTCAGCCGCGAGCGGATCGAGGCTGCCGCGCGGGCCGTGCAGGCTGATCGATTCATCAAGGCTCTTCCTCGCGGCTATGACGATGAAGTGCGCGAGCGCGGCGCCAACTTCTCCGTGGGAGAAAAGCAGCTCCTGTCGTTTGCGCGCGCCCTGGCGCTCGACCCTCCCATCCTGGTGCTTGACGAGGCGACCGCCTCCGTCGATTCGGCCACCGAGATGCTGATCCAGGAGGCGCTGCGCACCCTGCTGGCCGACCGCACGGGCCTGATCATCGCCCACCGGCTCTCCACCGTGAGACAGTCAAACCGCATCCTGGTCCTGCACAAGGGGAGGGTGCGCGAGGAAGGAACCCACGATCAGCTCATCTCCCTGGGGGGCATCTACAACACCCTCTATCGCCTCCAGTTCGAAGAACCCTCCGGCGCGCTGACTATCCGCTGAGCCCCACTGGGGCTCGATCCGCATCCCATCCACACATTTCGCACAGGATTTCGACCACCAGATGACGGGGTGGTTCCACAGGATCGACCCCATATCTTGTACTTTTTGCTTGACATGCGGCGTCCGGGTCGCGTAGAGTCCAACTCACCCCACAGGAGAGGGCCGTGACCGAGATACCGGCATCCCCTTCAGACAATCCCCGACTCGACGCGGCTGGCCTGACCCCGCCAGCCCTGCCCCCCCCCGGGCTGCCCCCCCCGGGGCTGACCCCCCCGGGGCTGACCCCCAATGCCCTGGAAGTGGTCCGAAAGCGCTACCTGGCCCGGGACGCCGCAGGGCAGCCCAGCGAGACCCCCGCCGGCATGTTCCGCCGCGTGGCCCGCGACGTGGCCGCGGCGGACCGCGAGCTTCCCTTCGATGGACGGCGGGATCCGGGCCGCAGCGAGGAGACCTTCCACCAGATGATGGCCTCGCTGGAGTTCCTGCCCAACTCCCCCACCCTGATGAACGCCGGACGCGAGCTACAGCAGCTGTGCGCCTGCTTCGTCCTGCCGGTGGAAGACTCGATGGACGGGATCTTCGAGACCCTCAAGCACACCGCGCTGATCCACAAGACCGGCGGCGGCACGGGCTTCTCCTTCTCGCGCCTGCGCCCGCGCAACGCGCGCGTCGCCTCGACGTCGGGGATCGCCAGCGGGCCCGTCTCCTTCATGAAGGTGTTCAACGCGGCCACCGAGGCGATCAAGCAGGGAGGCACCCGGCGCGGCGCCAACATGGGGATCCTCCGGGTGGACCATCCCGACATCCTGGAGTTCATCGACAGCAAGCGCGGCGGCTCCGAGGTGACCAACTTCAACATCTCCGTGGCGGTCACCGATGCGTTCATGGCCGCGCTGGCCGCCCCCGATGGCGGTGGCGAATACGACCTGATTGATCCGCGCGACGGCGGCATATCTGGCCGGCTGCGCGCGCCCGACGTCTTTGCGCGCATGGTGGAGAGCGCCTGGCTGTGCGGCGACCCGGGAGTGGTCTTCATCGATCGGATCAACCAGGCCAACCCGACCCTGCACACCGGCGCCATCGAGGCCACCAATCCCTGCGGCGAGCAGCCGCTGTCGGCCAACGAGGCCTGCACTCTGGGCTCCATCAACCTGGGCCGTATGCTCTCCGGCGGGATGCTCGATGAGCCCCGCCTGGCCCGCACGGTCCGCGACGCCATCCACTTCCTCGATAACGTCATCGAGCGGACACGCTACCCCGTCCCGGCGATCGAGCGCACCACGAAGGCCAACCGGCGCATCGGGCTGGGAGTGATGGGATGGGCCGACCTGCTCATCGAGCTGGGGATTCCGTACGACTCCGAAGCAGCAGTGGCGCTGGCAGAGCGGATCATGTCCCGCATCGCTTCAGAGGCGAGGAAGGCAACGGAGGATCTGGCCGCCGAGCGCGGAGCGTTTCCCAACTTCAAGGGCAGCGGGCTCGACAGGCCGGGCGCGAGGCCGCGCCGCAACGCCACCGCCACCACGATCGCGCCCACCGGCACCATCAGCATGATCGCCGGGGCCAGCAGCGGCATCGAGCCGCTTTTTGCCGTGGTCTACACCCGCCGGCACATCCTCGATCTGGGCGAGGCGGACTCGATGCGCGAAGTCCATCCCGCCTTCGTGCGGATCGCCTCCGCGCAGGGGATCCTGACTCAGGATCTGCTCGACCGGATCGCCGCAACCGGCAGCGTGCGCCGTCTGTCCGGCACGCAGGTCCCGGAGCCGATCTCCCGGCTCTTTGCGACCGCCCACGACATCGCCTTCGAGTGGCACATCAGGATGCAGGCTGCCTTCCAGCGCCACACCGACAATGCCGTCTCCAAGACCGTCAATCTGCCGGAGTCGGCAAGCCCGGAGGACGTCAGGCAGGTCTACATGAGCGCCTGGGAGAGCGGCTGCAAGGGAGTCACCATCTACCGCGACCGGAGCCGCCGGACCCAGGTTCTCAACATCGACGGCGAAGGGAGTCCCGCCGAGGCGGCCGGGCTGGAGGCCAGCCTGGAGCCCGGGCTGGAGATGCCAGAGCCCGCCGCCGCTCCGTCCCCGGCGATCGCCCGGACATTCGATGGTCCCCTTCCAGCCTCGCCGCACGCGCGCGGCGCGCGCCGAGTCATGGCCGGCTCCCACACGATGCATCGCTACCATCCGGCACCGGATGCGGCACCCGGTGAAGCCCCGAAGGCCCTCGACAGCATGGGGCGGGCGATCGCCGCGGCCATGCGGCGCCTCGAAGCCCCGGCAAAGCCTGCCGCGGCACCAGCTTTCGGGCCTGGAGGCCCGGCTGTCCGCTCCAGCGCGACGTCATCCTGTCCAGACTGCGGCAGCCACCTGACCAGCCAGGCTGGCTGCGCCAGCTGTCCCGTCTGCGGTTTTTCCAGATGCCTCTGATCGACGCACGGTTTTTCCGGACCACCCGCAGTGGCTCCTCCGCGCTCCGCCGATCACTCCCTGCTCTCTCCCCTCGCAACGCCAGCCTCGCCACGCCAAGTCCCCGATCCACGGTCCGGAATGAAGCGGCTGGGAGGGCCCGCGGGCCCTTCCAGCCGCGCCGCTTCTCCTGAAAATGCCGCGCGCGGCATGTTAGTGTCCCGTCCCCCCGACAGAGGTCTCGCCGCAGTCGACGGGTTGAGCGTCGGCCATGCCACCAAGCTGAAAGCCGCCACAGGCTGCACCGTCATCCTCTGCCCCGCGGGGGCCGTGGCGGGCGCCGATGTCGGCGGCGCCGCCGCCGGCACGCGCGAGCTGGACGCCTGCTCTCCGCATCACATCGCCGATCGGATCCACGGCGTCGTGCTGTCGGGCGGCAGCGCCTTCGGGTTGTCGGCAGCCGACGGCGTGACGCGCTACCTGGGGGGCCGGGGCGTCGGCTTCGACACCGGCGTGGCGCGCGTGCCGATCGTCCCCGCGGCAATCCTCTTTGATCTGCGCCTCGGCTCCTCGAGAATCAGACCCGATGCGGCCATGGGACGCGCGGCGTGCCAGGCTGCCTCGCGCGGACGCGCCATCTCGGGCTGTGCCGGCGCCGGCACGGGCGCCACCGTCGGCAAGCTGTTCGGGATGGAGCGCGCGATGAAGAGCGGCGTCGGCAGCGCTTCGTTGAAGCTGCCGTCACGCGCGGGAGGGGCCACCGTCGCCGCGCTGGCGGCCGTCAACGCCTTCGGCGATGTGCGCCACGTGGAGACGGGAGAGATCGTGGCGGGAGCGCGCGCGGCGTCGGGATCAGGGCCAGGGTTCGCCGATACGGCGGCGCACATGGCGCGCGGCGTCTCCCGGGCAGGCTTTGCGCCACGCCAGAACACGACGCTCATCGTGGTGGGAACAGACGCCCGCCTGTCACGCGCCGAAGCCTGCCGCGTGGCCCGCCTCTGCCAGGACGGGCTGGCCCGCGCCGTCACCCCGGCCCACACGCGCTTCGATGGCGACATCGTCTTCGTGTTGTCGACCGGCAAGCGGCGCGCCGATCCCGACTGCCTCGCCGTCGCGGCGTGCCGTGCCATCGGGCACGCCGTGCTCGACGCCGTCATGAGCGCCACCACGCTGCACGGCCTCCCCGCGGTGCGCGATCTCGATTCAACCTGAAGGACCGCAGCAGCTCCAGCAGGACTGCTGGCTCATCGACCTCGGCAGCGACACAGGAAATCGATACCTGGATTGATTGATCAGCTTCGCACGTGGAAGTAGCGGGGCCCCACGCGCATCTTGTGCAGCGTCGCGGGATCGAAGCAGAAGGCCACGGCGGTGGAGCCCACGGCGTGGGAGAGGGCCAGCGCCGGCAGGCTCGGGTAGCGCCTGAAGAGGATCGCGAAAACCCAGCCGGCCAGGAAGGTGGCCGGCACCAGGATGGGATTGGGCAGGTGCAGCAGCCCGAAGATGATCCCCACGGCCAGCTCCCGCTTCCACGGCGTGGCGGCGTTAAGCAGAAACGCGGTCCCCGAGGAGCTCACCCCAACCGCGTGCCCGACGACGTCGAGCAGAGGATCCTCGACTACGCCCTGGTCTACCCCACCCACGGGGCTTTGTTCCGCCCTGGCCGCATTTGGGTGTTCGCTAACAGCGTCCGCGACCAGCACCGTCTTCCTTACCACGTTGATCAACGACGACGAGAGAGATCCCCGGCGACCGGACCCTCACGCGCGGTAGGGGCCGGGCGACGGGGATCTCGGTGCAGATCTCACCCTCGTTGCCGCGAGAGCGCTCGGGGTCGCCTGCGGGCACGGCGCCGACCACGAGCACGGCGGAGCCCGCCGAGCCCCCCGGCGGCCCGCCGGGGGGCGGCCCGCAGCGCAGCGGAGGGCGGCGCAAGGGGGGCAGTGCAGACGCGCTGCGACCCCCGTGCACGCGGCGTGACGGCCGCCGGGCTCGGCGGTCACGGTTCAGCAGAAGCGTTCACCGGCGGCCGGCGCGCGGCGTGCCCTCGGGGGGGCCGCGTCTCGCGAATCGCTCACTTGGGCCGCGTGGTCCCGGAGCGCGCCAGCGCGGAGGGCGACGTCGGGCCCAATTACCGCTTGGCGACGCGCGGAGTGCGCGGCGCACCTGATGCAGTCATTGACGGCGGCTAACGTTCGGATCATCTCCGACACCGCTGCGATCACCGACGGGACGCTCCTTGTAGAGGGATTGGGCTCTTCTCTTGAACTCGTCTGCGCCCTCACGGCTAAGGATCGCTTTACCCTCTTCGCTCCACCACGCTTTCCATCGAGAGGCTGCCCTCTCGAGACGAGCCAGGGCGTCCGGATCGACGGCCTCCTTCTCGTAGTCGATGGAAAAGACTTGGACGTTGGCAGGGATTGAGGCCATGTCCATGCCAACGATGTTCTCCAATGCCGTGACAGCGAGCGCCCTTGTAGCTTGGTCCGTCGTGTCCAAGGCTCTGATGATGTCCGGAACCGCGCCAAGGTCTTTCCACTTGATTCCGACGACGCGGATAACCGTGGAGGCTATGGCCCAGTCGCGTTCTCGTAAGGAGTTGTCGAGAACACGCAGGTACGTTGGGACTACGGCATCGCGGCCGAGGTAGGCGATTTGCCAGTAACTGATCGCCGCCCGCCTGGTCTCGACGGAGCTGTCATTGGCGGCGGCCTCCAGTAGGAACTCGCCGACCGCCCGAGGCGGCTTGTTGTCGTTTCGGCCATGTGCAAGAGCACGCACCAAGGCGACGCGGAGCTCTGGATCCGCATTCCCCCATTCCTGTGCGAGATCGAGCAACCTCTGGTAACCGGCATCGGAGACGCGAAGTTTGCCGATGTCGTGTTCAAGAATGCCTAGACGGTCCTCTCGGTTTGCCGCATGCTCCAGGATCTGGAGATAGACTGGCTCCACGAGGGTTTCGCGCTTGGGGACATCGAATGCGTCTTCAGAGACTTCGCTGACAAAGCGGAGGATCATCTGCTGCAACGGGCGCTGCTCCCGAAAATAGTGATCGCCGAGATACGGTACAGCTTCGATCTGCCGTGACGGCTTAAGCGACCAAAAGCGTCTCAGATCACGATAAAGATCGGGGGCCTGTTGCCGCAGAAGTTGCGGCACGAAAAAGCCCTCGCCGGGAACGAAGCGGTGGTACTGCTCGTACTCGCGGACTGCGTGCTCAGGCACTTTCCCCCGAAGCTCATCAGGCAGCTTCTCTGGTAGGGGGACTGCCAGCGCCCGTTTCATTAGGGCGAGCACCATCGATCCGAGTTGCTGATCGTCCACGCTCTTGGCTCCGAGAGACCCCCACCAACAGGCGAGAAGGATGCCCAGAACTGCGCGGTGTGTTGGCCGTTCAGGTCTCACTTCTGGATCCTCAGACCGTACGCCTTGGCGAGCTCCTTAGCCTTCTCAGGCGTGAACTTGCCTTCGTCAGCAAGCCTCGCTGCATCCCGGGCGAACCCCATTTGGGGGGAGTTGGGATCGTCCATGTCGCCGTGGCTCGTGTTGCCGGGAACGTCCAGGTTGATCACAGTTGTCTTTGACGGGTCTTGAGCCGTTGCCTTGGCGCTCCCATTGCTGATGTGGATGGCAAGCTTGACATTGCTCGGAACGCTGAGGTTGGACCTGAATTCTGGATCAACCATGAGCAGCAAATCGACGCTCCGTGTCCCGTTGAGGCCAGCAGCGGCGTCTCGGGCTTCAATCGCACCGCGGCTGAAGCCAACCAGTTCCAGGCGGCCGTCGTAGTTGGCATTGGCTTCATTCATTCCAGCAGTGCCACGCCTCGTGAGACTGCCCGGTAAGAGGCTCGGCCCTCTTGTAACGCCAGTACTGACACCGTCCCCTTGCAGAAGCCGGGCGGTCGAGTTCAGCCCGGCTTTGGTCTCCGGAGTGCTCTGCTTTTGGAAGGTGCCGAGGAAAAGCTGAGCGTATCGGCCTGTGCTGTCGAGGAACTTGATCGGGTTGTTCAACGCGTAAGCATACTTGTTCCAGCTCTGTGGGTTCGCTGGGTTCGCACCGTCACGGTCGACGCTGAGGAACCGATCAAGGCTCGAGCTGTAGTACCTAGCGAACATGTAGTCCTGGCCAGACTCCGCATCGCGTTCGTGTCCAGTGAATTTGTGGGTATTGGCCGAAGGCGGCGGCGTCAGCTCCTCACCGAACGGAAGGTACTTGTGCTTTGAAACGGGTTGGCCGCCAACGTCGGTGATCACTCGAGGAGTTCCAAGATGATCAAGATGGTAGAAGAACAACTTCACCGGGGGATTGACCTGGCTTGACTGTCCCACCGTCCTGTGCGGGCTGAGCTGTGGACTCTCGTGCAAGTCGGAATGCTGCTTGATGGCTTCACGCTCATTCCTATCTCCGAAGTCTTGGATTTGAGCAATCTTCCAGCTGGCTTCCGTGGAGCCTTGCCCATCCTCGCCGGTTGGCAAGATCCGTAGCTCGCTCTGCTGGGTGCCATCGCCGGAGATGCACATCGGGGTGCTGAACTCACTGGGTCCGTCTGACCAGATAGCCTTGACCTTGTACCACGAACCCTGGGTGACGCTGGGCGCCGGAAAGGTAATGCTCGTGTCGCCAGGCCCTGCGTGGGCGGCGAGTTCCTCGTAGCTCCCGGTGTAGGGCGTGCTGCAACTGGCAGTACCGGCGCTTCGGCTCAGGATGTATTCTGTGATCACGTGACTCTGGGCGCCAGGAACACACGGAGGCATTGGATCCCAGCCAACGGTCACGTTGTGGCTCGAATCGGCTGTTACTCGGGCATTCTCCGGAACCAGTCTCCACCGCGCAACGGTGATGGGAGCCGAGATGGCCTCGGTCTCTGGAGGCGCCGGCCTGCCCCACATGTCGATCGCCTTGAGCTTGTAGCTGGCCGTTTCACAGGCCAGCTCCAGGGGCATCTTCCAGATGAACTGCCTGAGGCCTCCATCATCTCCAGGAATCATGTCCAGCGCAACTTCGTGATACGCGGGGTCGCTGCCCGACTGGCGCAGCAGGCGGTACTCGTTCGGCTCGCCAGCGGGAATGCCCCATGTGACGAGAGCCCAGTTGCCCAGTGGTGGACCCACGGCTCCCAGTGGAGGCCCTCCTGGACCATACTTCCAGACCCAGTACAAGTTGGCGGGTGCTGATGGTGGCACAACGTTTGCCGCGGTTGGCAAGAGTAGCGAAGTCGACAGCGCCTCTCTGTTCCACGGACGATCTTGTGAGCAGCTCGTCGGTGGGCAGTTGTACACAGGCTTGTTGTTGGCATCTGTGTCGTTGGCTCCGCAGGTGATCGGAGGTACGAGTCGGAGGGCATCTCGTACCTGGTTGCACCTGGGCACCAGGCGAACGAGTCATGAGTGAACTTACTGGACCTGCGGAGCTCTAAACGTATTCTCTCATTCAGACAGCTACTTCCGCTAAACCACACAAGCTGCATGATTCCTTCACGATTTCGGACCGCTACTTTCGCTGAACTACTGCACCAGCTCGTGCCGTATGCCATCAGGGCGATCTTTTCCCGATGGACCATTGCCGATGGGTTTCCTCCATTTCCGCAACAACCAGTTACCAACCACAGCACAGGCGAACACTATGCCCGCGCCGCCAGCAACGAATGGTAGCTCCAATGCATGAGCAAACGGGGTCGAGTCATTCCTCGATCGGACAAAAGTGATATGCATATGGACCACAAACGCCGTAGCCGCAATCACGGGGTATAGATGTGGCTTGACGATTCGAGCCGCTACGGCAAACATTCGGCTCAGATAGTACCAGTGCAGGAACAACACGACCGGAACCGCAAGCACCGCTCCGAGAACGCCATAGAACAGGCCAGTCTCGCTCGAGACCAAGACACCAAGTAGGCAGCCTAACAGAATGGCCTCAACTACTACCTCCATTAGCCCAACAACGAGATGCCTTACTGTCCACATCCGTATGCCTTTCCGCCGGTGACAACGCATCCACCGCCTTCGCGCACACTACTCGCAATCGCGTTTCCGATCGCTTCTCGATCACTCTGATTAGAGAAGTCTATATCGCGGCCAAGATCCACGACATCCCGCGCACGGTACCCAGAAACAACAAACCCCAGCCGGCATCCCGGCCGGGGTTCGATGTCGTCGGCCCCTCGATTCTGGGCCGGAGTGACTGGCTCCCCAGGTGATCAGAGGTACGAGTCGGAGGGCATCTCGTACCTGGTTGCACCTGGGCACCAAGCGATCGAGTAGTGATTTCCGGAACATTCACCCTCCTCCAGGAGGGGAAACGCCGCTATTGTCTGGACTTCACTTTCGCTGGACCGGCTTAGTGACCTCGTTCGCTTCCGGTGTGGCGATACTACGTTGAACCTTCCCCCTATGGTAATCTGAAGACTCTCACAAGACTCATCGATTTGATTGCAACCAGTGAACAGTCCGGCGATAGCGCCACACCAGAGCGTGCGCTAGCCTCAGTCACTGACAACACCTCATTCGTTGTCGACCAGACTACAGTCTTCCTCATGAGATCGAACACTCTAATCAGTTCCTTGGATACTCTTCCCTTCAGTTCACTCCAGCTCTGCTCAACGACCGCCATCTTGCTCCCGTCCCGGCAGCTAGCGAACTGATGCCAATCATACTTTAACTTTCCGGTGAACAGCTGAGCTCCTGTAACGCTAATCACCTCGAAATCCTGACCGACAACCAGTGCTAGCAAATCCTCCGACACAAACTTGGGCGGCGCTGCGCCGCGTTTGAGCTGCCGCAGGACAGGAGCCTGCTCGCCTACGATAACCTCTAATATTGGCCCCCCTGTGTTTTTCAACACAAGTTTAGCCACAGCGTTTTCTGAGATCGATGGTTGATACGACCCAGGAATAATGCCACTCTCAGTCAGAGTCTCTGGATCGAGCGTTATCCAGACTGAGTGTCCATTCTTCATGGCGAGGCCAGCCAGTCGCCCGCCATTAGGGGAAACTAGTTCGACTGAGGGACTCGTGGTCAGATCGCTCTTCTCAAACCCTCGTCCATATAGAGCTGTGCCTTGCTCCTGGAGCACAGCATAGCCCCCGCTCCTTACAGGAAACACTCCGCTCGACGTCCTCATCGTCCACTCAGTGCGTTTACGCAACGAGCCCGACTTCGCATCAAGCACGAACGCGCGGACTGTCGATTGATAGGGTTTCTCAAATGTTTGATCAAGTACGACCACCTCCTCGGGATTCGAGAAGGCGATCATCCTATCCGCGGGTGCGCTCTGAGCTCTTGAGTACTTATCGGCTAGAAAGCCGTTTTGCTCAAGGTCCACTTCCCACAGCGGTTCTCTGCTCTCGCTGCGGAGGTCCTGCGAAGGCACACCCATCTCACTAGCCGCCGCGAAGAGAGTGTGCACCAGAAGCCACAAGCCGATCAAGGATACAGTCATTTGAACGCGTTTCCTATCACATCTCTGATGAAATGACTCAGTGGTCGGTATCCAGGATAGATTTCGCCAGTGTGAAAGCTCACGGTGGCACCAGTCGCTCCTCCGACCACGGACATGTGACTAGAACCTATCTCAAAATCAATTAACTGGTTCAACCTACCTTCGCCTTCGATTATCATGATGCTCGATGGTCAGGCTCAGCGATGCAGATTGGGAGCGAATCCGGGAGCATTTCCCCGAGG
>Ga0187892_10005632_pt1 | contig 19497 bp, 18 predicted proteins | sample MA1701073metaG_FD_139345 | JGI IMG/M metagenome (GOLD analysis project Ga0187892, IMG submission 139345) | Bio-ooze microbial communities from a basaltic lava cave in the Kipuka Kanohina Cave System on the Island of Hawaii, USA - MA170107-3 metaG ...
AGGCCGCGTTGGCCCCGTCTCTCGGGTAACAGGCATGGGCTTCCTTGCCGACGACAAAGGCCGTCAGCAATTGCTTTCCGGCGGAGCCCAGCGCCACCACCCGGCCCGCCGCACCGTCGCCCTGATCCGAGATGGCATCGAGATTGATCATGAGTTCGATTTCAAGCCCCTGCTCCGTGGCAATTTTGGAAATGTACGGCACGGCGGCGCGTGCCCCCGCCGAACGGTCCTCCTCGTCGGAAACCCCGATGAACAGCAGCGTGCCATCGCCGCGATAGCTCTCCATAACCGCCAGGCCCGCTGCGAGTCCCGCCTTCATATCGAGCAGACCTCTCCCTGGCAGGAAATCGCCGCTTTCGAGATCGGCGAGCGCCGTTGGATTTTCACCGCTGTGCTTCAGCCGCGCGACAAGTTCAGGCAACAGCTTCTCGGCCTTAAAGGCGAGATGCTTCAACGCCCCATAGTCCTCAACGGGCACCACATCAAAATGGCCGGTGAGCACAATGGTCGAAGGCCTCTTGCCGCGCTTGAGCGCGAACACATTGCTGCGTTTAACCGGATCGCCGGGGATGGCCTCTGTCCACACGCGATCAAAATTAAAACCGTTCAGAAAGTCCGCGAGACTTCCCGCGAAGGCCGCTTCATCGGCGGAACCTGTAACCGAAGGCCACGATGTTATTGTCAGCGCAATTTCTCGCGCGCGGCCTGCCATGTCGTTTCTCATGCGAACTTCCGGTCGTATTCGAGAAGCGCGTTCAGCAGCACCTGGGAGCCCGCGCCGCATTCTTCGAGCGTCGTCGATTCCGCCTCATTGTGCGAAATACCGCCGAGGCACGGCACGAAGATCATGGTGGTGGGCGTTACGCGCGCCACATAAACGGAATCATGCCCGGCCCCCGAGGGCATCTCGCGCATCGTATAACCGGCTTGTGCCGCCCCATTGCGCACGCAGGCGATCAGTTCGGGATCAAATTTCACCGCGACCGATTTCCAGATGCGCTTTTCTTCAAGTTCAAGTTTCAATTCGGCGGCGATTCTTGGCAACGCCTCCTGGTATTCCTTCTCCATCCGGTCCAGCACGTTCTCATCCGGATGCCGGAGATCGATGCTGAAAAACACTTCGCCCGGCACGACATTGCGGCTGTTGGGCCGGTTCTCGAGAAGACCGACGCTGGCGACCCCGGGCAGGTGCTTCATGCCGATTTGGTCGATGGCCTCGATCATTCGCGCAGCGCCGAGCAGCGCATTCTTGCGAAGCCCCATGGGCGTGGCGCCCGTGTGCGATTCCTGGCCCTTGACCGTCACCTCATACCAGCGCGCGCCCTGCACGCCGGTAACGACGCCGATCATTTTTTCCTCGGCTTCAAGAATGGGGCCCTGCTCGATGTGCAGCTCGAACATCGCCTGGAACTTGATCGAACCCGCGGGCGCCGCGCCCAGATAGCCGATGCGTTTCAGTTCATCGCCGAACCTGACGCCGTCACGATCCTCGCGCGTATAGGCAAACTCCGGCGTAAACACGCCCGCGTAGACGCCCGAGCACAGCATGGCGGGCGCAAAGCGCGCGCCCTCCTCGTTGGTCCAGTTGACGATCATCAGCGGCGCATTGGTATCGTAGCCCAAGTCCACCAGCGTTCGCATCGCTTCCAGCGCGCCCAGCACCCCGAGCACGCCATCGAACTTGCCACCCGTGGGTTGCGTATCCAGATGGGAACCCATGGCGATGGGTTCGAGATCCCTTCGTTTACCCGGACGCGTCGCGAACATGTTGCCGCAACTGTCGATTGCGACCGTGCAACCCAGCGCCTCGCACTGCGCCTTGAACCAGTCGCGGACCTTCTTGTCTTCATCGGATACGGTCAGCCGCCTGATCCCGCCCTTCGGCGTCGCCCCGAACTTGGCGGTTTCCATGAGCGAATCCCACAGCCGCTGCGGGTTGATGGTGAGGTTGGATTTTGCTGTCATGGACGTTTCTCAGGCGATGCGGATGTCCGTATGGACGAAATCGTCGCCCTTGCACAAGAGCGGGACGCGGTGAATTTTGGCGCAAGCATAGGCGAAGCAATCGCCCATATTGAGGGAGGCGCGGTGCCGCCCCTTGCCGAAGCGATCGAAGGCATTGATCGCGGCGTGCCCGACTTCGGCATCAATGACGACGTCGGAAGCTTTCGTCTCCGCGACAAAGGCATTGATTAGGCTGATCGCGTCTTCAAGGCCGATGGTCTTACGGCGCGCCAGTCCGAGAGACGCCTCATAGATGACGATTGGCGAAATAAGCACCCGGCCAACACTTCGCAGCCTGGCACGCAATTCGGTTTCATCCGGTTCCCTCGCTATGATTCCGATGATCGCCGAGGCATCAACAAACATCAGATGTCGCCGGACAGTTCGTCAAAAAACGCCTTATCAGCTTTCAAACCGGAATCGGGATATTGCGCGAACCGCTGCGCAATTTCGTCAAGCCGCTCGTCAAGAGATTTTACGTCGCGCTCACGCTTGTACTCGTTTTCCACCGCTTCGCGGATCGTCTCCGTCAGCGTCTTGCCCTTGAGCTTCGCCAGCCGCCGCACGGCTTTGTCGGTTGCAGGGTCTTTCACGTAAAAGGTCATCGGATTTCTCCGTATATACGTATACTAAATCAGTATATACCAGTTGTCAAACGATCTCACCACACTTAGTAAGCGTGCGAAAGGAGAAGTATGCCGCAATTCTGGTGACAATCGGAAATTTTTCTGTTCATTCTTTAGAACACCACGGGCGCAACAAAAACTCTATTCCATCGTAAACAATTCCACCCGAGCGAAAGGCGTCGAAAAAGTTGATCTCAAACCGCTTCTTCATAAATTGATGTAGAAAGATCCATCCCACAGTCATCGCCAACAAACGCCAGGACATGATATTTGCATAACCGAAAATCTCGGCAAATATGTTCCATACGAGCGTCAATGGAAATATTACGTATAGGGGAAGTAATGCGATGAGAAGGAAGCCCATCAGTCCGTCTTTTGTGTCGTTTTTCATCGCTACTTTTTCCAGTTAAGGTGTCACGTCCATTCGGCTTACAGGCTTTGGTAGGGTGATCCCCTTCCAGATCGCGTTAGCCTGATGCACCGGGGCGTTGGGCTGGCGCGCCACGAAGTCGCCGTCGCCGGGTTTGGCGCGCATGTCGCCCTGTTCCCAGGCGATGCGGCCGCGAGAGAGCACCGTCATTGGCGCGCCCCTGCATTCGTAGCCTTCAAAGACATTGTAGTCGATGCGGCTGACCTGCTTCTTTGCGGTGATTTTCTTCGTAGCTTTAGGGTCCCAGATGACGATGTCGGCATCGCTCCCCACGGCGACCGCGCCCTTTTTCGGATACATGTTGAGGATGCGCGCGATGTTGGTGGATGTCACCGCCACGAATTCTTCCTTGGTCAGCCGCCCCGTGTTGACGCCGGCGGTCCACAGCACCGGCATGCGGTCTTCAAGACCGCCGGTGCCGTTGGGGATCATGGTGAAATTCTTGGCGCCGGCGCGTTTCTGTTGGGCGGTGAAGGCGCAATGGTCCGTGGCGACGACCGACAGCGAGCCCGATTGCAATCCCGCCCACAGGCTGTCCTGATGTTTCTTGTTGCGGAAGGGCGGCGACATGACCCGGCCTGCCGCGTGGTCCCAATCCTTGTTCTGGTATTCACCATCGTCAAGCACGAGATATTGCACCAGCGGCTCGCCATAGACGCGCTGGCCCGCCATCTTGGCGCGGCGGATCGCCTCGTGGGTTTGCTCGCAGCTCGTGTGCACGATGTACAAAGGGCAGCCAGCCATATCGGCGATCATGATGGCGCGGTTAGCAGCTTCGCCTTCCACCTCCGGCGGCCGCGAATAGGAATGGCCCTCGGGGCCGGTCACCCCGCGCGCCAAAAGATCTTCCTGCATGCGGGCCACCACATCGCCGTTCTCGGCATGGACCAGCGGCAGGGCCCCCAACTGGGCGCAACGCTTGAAGGAATTATAAAGCTCATCGTCATTGACCATGAGCGCGCCCTTGTAGGCCATGAAATGCTTGAAGGTGTTGATGCCGTAGGTCTTGACCACGGTTTCCATTTCATCGTGCACCTGCGGCGACCATGAGGTGACCGCCATGTGGAAGGAATAATCGGCGCACGCCTTTTCCGATTTATGACGCCAGGCCTGATAGGCCTTGAGCATGGATTCGCCGGGCGAGGGAATACAGAAATCCACGATCATCGTGGTGCCGCCGGAAAGCGCGGCCTTGGTGCCCCATTCGAAGTCATCCGCCGACACGGTGCCCATGAACATGAGTTCCATATGCGTATGCGGATCGATGCCGCCCGGCATGACATAGCAACCGCCGGCGTCGATCGCCTCCGTGCCGGAAAGCTTGTCGCCGATGGCGACGATCTTGCCATGATCGACCAGCACATCCGCGCGCGTGGAATGATCGTGGTTGACGACAGTGCCGCCGCGAATGAGGATTGACATGGGTGATTACTCCCTTGAGCGTAGAAGATCTTCAATGAGTTGAGATGGGCTGGCGGCAAACGGATTGACAATCGTTACTCCATGCCATTTGAAGCCGTTCTGCATATCTTCCGAGAGGAGAATTGCCGCGCCACCGGCTGCCGCCGCCGCGACGATGACCGCATCGAAAAACTGCAGGCCATGCGCGACGGCAAGACCCGCGGCGTTGTCGAACACGACGCGATTTGTATCCTGCACCGTGAATTTGTCCAGCCACCACGATGTGCGTCTCGCAGCTAGCGCGCGATCGAATCCTCCCTTGTGAACAAGCCAGCGAAATGTTTCCGCCGCCGCCTGTAGCGGAACCAAAATTTGGCTTGGCAGCACACCTTCGATGATTCGGTGCGCTGCCAGCCGGCGTCCCTCGTCGTTGCCGCCTTCGGCATGAATCATCACATTACTATCGAGCGCCAAGCGCATAATCAGTCGTCATAGAGTTCATCGCGCGTGCCGCGGGGGATGCCCAGCAGGGGTTGGCGCCGTAGCATTTCCAAATGTTCCCGTACACTTTCTTGAGCGGCCCTTTCATCGGCTTGCCTGACGGGGTTGATAGTCGCGACCATTTTCCCCCGCTTGGTAATGCCAATCGATTCGCCGGCCGTTACGTCTTCAAGGAGCTTCGAAAAGTCCCGATTAGCCTCCGTCGCGGTGATCATTTTCATTTATGGGCCTCCAAAGTAGTGAATTCACTACTTAGTCTGAAAGCGTAGGAAATTCAAGCGCCCACCTATTATCGCCGCTCGCGGTACAGGTGGGCGCTGTTCACATCGCCTTGGCCGCTTCGGTTACCACAGAAGTCCAGGCACCTTCCGGCTTCTTCGTGATGACGGGATCGGAACCGCCCTTCATCAAGGTCTCAACCGTGCGCTCGGCGGCGGCGGTATCGAGGGTGCCATCGGAGCCCTCGGTCAGCGCGTTGATTTCCTGCATCATGGTGGTCTGATGGCCCTCGGTCTGCGAGCCCGTCGTGTCATTGTCGAGAACGATCTTCACCGCCTCCGCTGGATTGGCGCGGGCGTCCTCCCAACCTTTCATCGACGCCTTGACGAATTTCGCCATGGCAGCGACGAAGGCTGGATCCTTCAGCTTGTCTTCAAGCACATAGAGGCCGTCTTCGAGCGTGGCGGCACCCTGGTCTTCATATTTGAACACCACCAGGTCTTCCGCCTTCATGCCGGCTTCGATCACCTGCCAATATTCATTGTAGGTCATGGTGGAGATGCAATCCGCCTGCTTCTGCAAAAGCGGATCGACATTGAAGCCCTGTTTGAGAACCGTCACGCCATCGCCGCCGCCAGTCGTGGGGATGCCGAGCTGGCTCATCCATGACAGGAACGGGTACTCATTGCCGAAGAACCACACGCCAAGAGTCTTGCCCTTGAAATCCTCGGGTTTGGTGATGCCGGTTTCCTTGCGGCAGGTGAGCATCATGCCGGAGCGCTTGAAGGGCTGGGCGATATTGACCAGCATGTTGCCCTTCTCGCGCGAGGCGAGAGCGGCGGGCATCCAGTCGACGATGACATCGGCACCGCCGCCAGCGATCACCTGTTCCGGCGCGATGTCGGGGCCGCCTGGCTTGATGGTGACGTCGAGGCCCGCTTCCTTGTAGTAGCCCTTGGCCTGCGCCACATAATAACCGGCGAACTGGGCCTGGGTTACCCATTTGAGTTGCAGCGTGACGCTCTCGGCCCGGGCCGCCAATGCCGATACCATAAGAGCGCCTGCGGTAACTGCCGCCATCAAGAATTTTTTCATCCTGTCCTCCTTCTCATTGTTTGCCGCCTACGTTCTGTAGGACGGATGCCAAAACGTCACCCAGCGCTCGATGAGCGTGAGCAAACCGTAGAATGCCGACCCCGCCAGCGCCGCCACCGCGATCTCCGCCCACACCATGTCGAGACCCTGACGGCCCACTTCCGTCGAAATGCGAAACCCCATGCCGACGATGGGCGTTCCAAAGAATTCTGCCACGATGGCCCCGATCAGCGCCAGTGTCGAATTGATCTTGAGAGCGTTGAAGATGAAAGGCATGGCGGCGGGCAGGCGCAGCTTGATCAGGGTCTGGAACCAGCTTGCGCCATAGGAACGCATCAGGTCACGCTCCATGTGACCCGATGCGGCCAGCCCCGCCAGGGCGTTGATCAGCATGGGAAAGAACGTCATCACCACAACCATCGCCGCTTTGGAGTGCCAGTCGAAGCCGAACCACATGACCATGATGGGCGCCACGCCGACAATAGGGAGCGCGGCGGCAAGGTTGCCGAGTGGCAAAAGCCCGCGCCTGAGGAAATCCACCCGGTCGCAGATCAGCGCCACGACGAAACCGGACGAACAGCCGATGATCCACCCTGGGATCACGGCGCGGACGAAGGTTTGCATGAAATCGGCGGCGAGCGTGGGCAGGGATGTGGTGAGCTTGGCCCAGATAGCGGAAGGAGCAGGCAGGAGCACGAAGGGAATATCGAAGACATTAACGCCGATTTCCCACAGGACCAATACGCCGATACCGAAGAGCGCGGGAGCTAAAATATCGCTTGCGCGGGAGCTTGTCATGGGTGCTCGCCCATGGCCCGCGCCACCAGCCGCTCGGTGACGCCGATCATGTAAACAAGGCAGGCGGCTGCGGCGGAAGCGGCGACCAGCGCAGCCCAGATTTGCTGGGTTTGTCCGTAATAGGAGCCCGTCAGCATGCGCGCTCCAATACCCGCCTGCGCGCCTGTCGGCAATTCGCCGACGATGGCCCCTGTCAACGCGATGGCAACGGCCACTTTCAAGGAGGCGAAGAGGAAAGGAACGGAAGCCGGAAAGCGCAGTTTCCACAGCACCTGGCTGACACTCGCATTGTAGGTGCGCAGGAGATCAAGCTGCATGGTCTCGGGCGACGTCAGCCCCTTCACCATGCCGATGGTGACGGGGAAGAAGCAGAGATACATGGAGATGAGCGACTTGGGGATGAGCCCCGTAAGCCCCATCGAACCCAGCACCACGATGATCATCGGCGCTATGGCGAGAATAGGAATGGCCTGTGACGCGATGATCCACGGCATCAGGCTCCTGTTCAGAATCTTCATGTGCACAATGGCGATCGCCAGCCCGATGCCAAGGAATGTTCCAAGCAGGAAGCCAAGCAGCGTGGATGAAAGGGTCACCCACAAATGATAGACCAACGATTTCACTTTCCACGGCGCCACCAGGAAGACGGTGTTCCAGATTTCGCCGGCAATCTGATGCGGCGTCGGCAGCACCGGCCGCTGATGATTCCATGAGATCGCCAGGGTGTTGTAGAGCCCACCGCCGGCCTCATTAATTTTCACCTCCGCTACCACGGCGTTCATGGGAACTGCGGCGATGTACCAGGCGATGAGGATGATCCCGCAGATCGTCATCACGGGAATAGCGTGACCGGTTTTCCTCTCCCCATCGGGGAGAGGAAGGGGCCCGCGCCGTAGGCGCGGGAAGGTGAGGGGTAGCAGGTGATTGGTCATTCGCGCGCAAACTGCGAGGATAGTTGTTTTGGGACTTGATCCCCCTCACCCTCCCAAGCTGCGCTTGGGCCCCACCCTCTCCCCGACGGGGAGAGGGTAATTTGTGATTTAATCCTCATAGCTGCGGCCTGCCTTCAATCCTTCACGAACCCGGTGGGCGATTTTCAGGAACGCTTGCGTTTCGCGGATGTCGAGCGTGCGGCTGCCTGGAAGGTTGGTTTCGATCACATCGATGATGCGGCCGGGCCTTGGCGACATGACGACGATCTTGCTGGAAAGGAATACCGCTTCCGGAATTGAATGGGTGACGAAAACCACGGTCTTCTTCGTCCTTGCCCACAATTCGAGAAGCTGCTGGTTGAGCTTGTCGCGCACGATCTCATCGAGGGCGCCGAAGGGCTCGTCCATCAGCAGAAGCTGAGGATCGAATGCCAGCGCCCGGGCGATCGACACGCGTTGCTGCATGCCGCCCGAGAGTTGCCAGGGAAATTTTTTCTCGAAGCCGTTGAGACTGACCAATTCGAGATTGCGCTTGATGCGTTCCGCACGCGAGTTGAAACCCATGATCTCCAGCGGCAGTCCGATATTGCTTTCCACGTTGCGCCAGGGGTAAAGCGCCGGCGCCTGGAAGACATAGCCGTAGGAACGGTTGAGCCGTGCTTCCCTCGGGCTCATGCCGTTAACTGCAATGGTGCCGGAACTTGCGCATTCGAGATCGGCGATGATCCTGAGCAGCGTGGTCTTGCCGCATCCGGAGGGGCCGATAAGGGAGACGAATTCACCCTCGCCGACGGTTAAGTCGATTTTTGACAGGGCATAAACCGGCCCATCCGCCGTGGTGAAGGTCAGGCTGAGGCCACTGGCTTCAATCACGGCCTTGGCCATGCTCTCCCCGAAGCTGTTTTACAAAACGCTATCCGCTCTTGACCATTTGATCAAGAATTAACAGGATAGGCCGTGTCACAAGTGAAGACGGCTATTCCACGCAAGACCCGCATCCAGGCGCAGAATGAGGAACTCATTCTCGATGCGGCCCTTGAAGTGTTTTCCTCCCACGGCTTCCGCGGCTCCACGGTGGACCAGATCGCCGCCAAATGCGGGCTGTCAAAGCCGAACTTGCTGTATTATTTCCGGCGCAAGGACGATATCTACACCGCCGTTCTTGAGCGCACGCTGGCGAGCTGGCTTGAACCGCTTCGGGCACTTGATGCGGCGGGCGATCCCACCGCGGAACTGTCCCGCTACATTTCCGAGAAAATGCGAATGTCACGCGAGCGGCCCGAGGCCTCACGCCTCTTCGCCAACGAAATCCTGCATGGCGCTCCCGCCATCGGCAAGTTTCTGAAGGGGCCGCTAAAGGCGCTAGTGGACGAGAAGGCGGCTGTCATCCGCACCTGGGTTGCCCAAGGCCGCCTTAACGCCGTCGACCCCTATCATCTGATCTTCGCCATTTGGGCGACAACCCAGCACTATGCCGATTTCGAGGTGCAGGTCCGCGCGGTTCTCGGCAACGGCCAAGACGGCATGGCGGCGGCGGAGCAGACGCTCCTCACGCTCATCATGAGCGGGCTGAAGCCCCGAGTTTCCTCACCCTGAGGTGCTCGCGGAACGCGAGCCTCGAAGGGTCTGGCGCAGCGACGAGGTGGCCGTGCTTCGAGGCTTTGCCTTCGGCAAAGCACCTCAGCACGAGGATATTTTACAGAATAAAATCTGTCTCGGTAATGGTGAGCGCGCCTGTCATCGCGATCTGGAAATCCGCAACGCCGTCGCCAGTGGTATCGCCTTGGACAAATGTCTGGCTGCCGGAAACAAACGACCGCAATTCGCCCGCAACACCGGAAAAGCCCGATGCACCCACGAAATCGAACTGATCGTCGGAGCCGCCGGCCATGGCGTCGATGCCCGAGAGATCGATCTTGTCAATGCCAATGCCGAAATCCGTTATCAGATCCCGGAGCGAACCCATGGCTGAATCTGTTGTCGCCGTAAATACAAACTGATCGGCATCCAGTCCGCCAGTGAGGGTGTCCTGGCCAGCGCCGCCGATCAGCCGGTCAAGCCCCGCACCCCCGGTGAGGCGATCGTTGCCGGCAAGTCCGTTAAGAACATTATCCCCGCTCGCCCCGGTCAGCTTGTCGGCATAGGCGGAGCCCGTCAGGTTTTCGAGACCGGAGATCGTGTCGGTTCCAGCACCCCCGGTATTCTGGGCCGATGTGAGCGCCAAGTTCACCGTTACGGCTTTCAGCGCGTTTGCATAGGAAAGGGTGTCAACGCCAAGCCCGCCAACTAGAACGTTGTTGCCCGCACTTCCCGACAGCGTGTCGTCAAACTGCGAGCCTGTAAGGTTTTCGATGCTGGAGAGTGTATCTCCTTCGGCATCGCCGCCGGTGCCAACGCCGGAGGAAAGGGTGACGGAAACAGCGGCGGTGGATGCCGCATAGCTGGCCGTGTCCGAACCGTTGCCGCCGATCAATTGGTCGGCGCCGCCACGCCCCTCAAGAATATTGTTGCCGCCATTACCGGTGAGCACATTGGCGAGCTCATTGCCCGTCGCGTTGATATGTGAGGCCCCGGTGAGCGTGAGCTTTTCGATATCGCCCGAGGCCGGGTTGCTAGAAAGATTGAGGCTGACCGATGAGTCGACGGTATCGATGCCGCTCCCGCCGGTTTCGTCGGCGATATCGCCGATATTGTCGATGGTATAGGTATCATTGCCATTGCCGCCGATCATCGTATCGGCGCCAGCACCGCCATTGAGCTTGTCGTCGCCATCAAGGCCAGCGAGGATATTGGCGAGAGCGGAACCCGTCAGCGTATCGTTGAACAAGGAGCCCGTCAGATTCTCGATGCCGAGAAGGGTGTCGGTGCCGGCGCTCACGGTATTCTGCGCTGCTGTCAGCGCCAGGCTCACCGTGACCCCGGCGGTGGCGCTTTGATAGGTCGCCCTGTCGACGCCAAGCCCGCCATCCAGCACGTCGTTTCCTTGATCGCCGGAAAGGATATCGTCGCCAGCGCCGCCCTTCAGCGTGTCGTTGCCGGCGAGGCCATTGATCGTATCGTCGAGATCGGTGCCGTTGAGCACGTCGGCGTTCGCGGTTCCTTCGATGGTGTTGCTGCTGTCGAGCAGCCACATCTCCTCGAGGCCATAGTCCGCGTAGATGAACTCGACCGTGGGAACCCCGTAGAAATACAGGATGTCGTAGCCCAGCCCGCCCTCGAATTGCAGAAGATAGTCGGATACATCGGCGTAGAAGAGATCGTCGCCATCTCCTCCCAACAGGATATCCGCACCGGAGCCACCGCGCAAAAGATCGTTCCCAGTTCCGCCCTGCAGTGTATCGTTGCCGGCCTCGCCCAGAAGCGTGTCGTTGCCGCCATTGCCTTGCAGAATATTGGCAAGCGCGTTGCCGGTGATGCTGTCGCTTGCCGCTCCGCCCGCGGCATTTTCGATATCGGAGGCATAGGCGATGGCGACGTTCATGGTCATGCCGTCGCAGTCGGAAAAAGTGCCGGGGTTGAGATCGATGCGCGACGCGGTGGCAAAACCCGAAAGATCCAGCCAGTCATTGCCGCCGCCGTCCCAGATGGTCAGGATGGGATGGGCGTTCTGGCTGAAATCGAAGACGGAGACGCCAGCCGTCGAATTGAACCCGTATCGCGTATCGCCCGCGCGCGTATTATTTTCCGCGCCATAGAGCGCCTGGATGGCGAGGACATCGTGCAGCATGGGGGTTTGCGCGTAATACCACTTGCCGTCGCTGGCCCGCCAATCCGCTCCCGTTTCCGAGGCATCGAAATAGGACATGACGGTGTACATGATGCTGTCCTGGGCGTAGGGCGCATCATTGGCGTAGGTCGGGTTACCGCCGTTATAGGTGCCGGGATGGGCCAACCCCAGCGCATGACCCAATTCATGGATATAGGCGAGGAATCCCCATTGCCCGACCTTGGGTGTCACCAGATCGTTGGTGCCTGAACTCGAATTGTAGATCGGGTTGAACCAGACCGAGCCTGAAGCCAAACTGCTCCCCGGGTAATACGCGTGAGCGTAACCGATGTCCGTCGTGGTGTTCGAAAACTTGATGTTGGTAGTAGACGTGGTTTCCACGAAATCCGGCGCGATGAGATCATCCCATAACTTGACCGCGAGGCGCGCCGCTTCTTTTTGAGCGGTGGTAAGTGGCGAGAATCCCTGGCCTTCCCCGGTCGAAAACGACCAGCTCGGAGCCGACGACGGAAAGCCGTAGGTAATGGTGCTGCCGCTCCACTTGAGGCCGGTGCGCAGCAAATTGTCGACGATCTGGGTATTCGTCCAGGTGGAGGGCACTGGATTCTCCTGAAACCTTGTTCAGGCCGAATCCTGGGTCTTTCCGGTTACACAACCCTTAAGGGCAGTTCGGGACTTTTACCCACCCATCAGCTCCGGCCTAATAACCTTAACGGTGGCGAGCCGTCCCGGTCGCGTAAGCAGCACCGTTAACGGAAGCCGGACGGCCTTCGATATGGAGCGTTGCGATCCGCTCGGCTGTCTCGGCGATGACCTTGCCGTGCCGCGCCACCTTGAGCCGGTTGGCCTTGAGCCTGATGGCCTCGATCGGATCCCTGGCCTGCAGGATGACAAAATCCGCCCTGCAGCCCTTTTCCAGCCCGTAGCCTTCAAGATGCATGGCTTTGGCCGGATTGACGGTGACCGCGTCGAAGGCCCAGCGCATGGCCTCGCGGCTGGTCATGGGGACTGCATGAATGCCCATGGATGCCACTTCCAGCATGTCGGCCTGGCCCAGCGGATACCAGGGGTCCATCACACAGTCATGCCCGAAGGAGACATTGAGGCCCGCTTGCCGAAGCTCCGGCACCCGCGTCAGGCCACGGCGCCTCGGGTAGGTATCATGGCGCCCCTGTATGGTGACGTTGATCAGCGGATTGGGCATCACGTGAAGTTCCGCTTCCGCCATCAGCGGAATGAGTTTCGATACATAGTAGTTGTCCATGGAATGCATGGAGGTGAGGTGCGAACCCACCACGCGGCCCTGGAGTCCGAGCCTCTGCGTCTCATAAGCCAGCGCTTCGACATGGCGCGACAGCGGGTCATCCGTTTCATCGCAATGGATGTCCACAAGCAGCGAGCGCTTCGCCGCGATCTCGCACAATTCCTTCAAGCTTGCGGCACCCTCCACCATGGTGCGTTCGAAATGCGGGATGCCGCCCACCACATCCACGCCCATGTCGAGGGCGCGGAGAAGATTTTGCTTCGCGGTTCTGGCGCGGTAGAAGCCGTCTTGCGGGAATGCCACGATCTGCAGGTCGATATAGGGCGCAATTTTCTTTTTAACCTCAAGCAAAGCCTCGACGCACAGCAGCCGGTCATCGCAAATGTCTACATGGGTGCGGATGGCGCCGATGCCCTGCGCTACCGCGAGATCGCAATAGCGCAGCGCCCGCTCGATCACCGCCTCATGAGTGAGAAGCGGCTTGAGTTCGCCCCACAGTGCGATGCCTTCCAGCAACGTGCCTGAGATGTTGAGCCGCGGCAGCCCGAGGGACAGCGTGGCGTCCATGTGGAAATGCGCATCGATGAAGGGCGGCGAGACGAGATAGCCATTGGCCTCGATGACTTTTTTGGCTTCGGCTTTGATTGCGGGTTTGACCTCAGCGATACGGCCTTTCTCGCACGCAATGTCGATGCCGGTCCGGCCATCGGGAAGTGTTGCGTTGCGAACCAGAAGATCGAGCATGAGCTTACGCCAGGGCTTGCAGTTCCCCGAGTATGGCAGCGCCCATCTGCGCCGTCGAGGCATTGGCGGTTTTGCCCCCGGCGATGTCTTTTGTCCTGATGCCTTTGGCCAGAACCGCGGCGATGGCTTGATCCAGCTTGTCCGCCCACTCGCCGAGGCCGAAGGAATAGCGCAGCGCCATGCCGAAACTCGCGATCATAGCGATGGGATTGGCGGAACCGGTGCCCGCGATATCGGGAGCAGACCCATGCACCGGCTCATACATGGCCTTGCGCCGGCCCGTTTTGGGATCGGCTGCCCCGAGCGATGCCGACGGCAACATGCCAAGCGAGCCCGTGAGCATCGCCGCAATGTCCGAGAGCATGTCCCCAAAGAGATTATCGGTGACGATCACGTCGTATTGTTTGGGCCAGCGCACCAATTGCATGGCGCAATTGTCGGCCAGCACATGCTCGATCTCGATATCCGCGTAGCGTTCCTTATGGAGGCGGGTAACCACCTCATTCCACAGCACGCCGGATTTCATGACATTGCGCTTTTCCGCCGAAGACACTTTCTTGCGCCGCGCGCGCGACAACTCAAACGCCACCCGCGAAATGCGCTCGATCTCGAAGGTATCGTAGACCTGCGTGTCGATGGCGCGTTTCTGGCCATTGCCAAGATCGGTGATGGTCTTGGGCTCACCGAAATAAACCCCACCCGTCAGTTCACGGACGATCAGGATATCGAGGCCTTCCACCACCTCGCGCTTGAGCGAGGAGGCATCGGCCAGCGCCGGATAGCAGATGGCGGGACGCAGATTGGCGAAGAGGCCCAGATCCTTGCGGAGGCGCAATAGGCCGGCCTCTGGCCGCACCTCGTAGGGAACCTTCTCCCACTTGGGTCCGCCCACCGCGCCAAACAATATGGCATCGGAAGCCATGGCCTTCGCCATATCTTCTTCGGAAATTGCCTTGCCATGGGCGTCGTAAGCGCAGCCGCCGGCGAGGCCGCGATCGATATCGAATCTGGCAATGCCCTGGTTATTGAACCAGGCGATGATCGCCTCGGCTTCTTGCATCACCTCGGCGCCGATGCCGTCGCCGGGAAGCAGGAACAGACTATAGGAGGTCATGATATCTCGCCCGAATGAATCGGCCGCGAGGGGTAGCGGGAGAGCGGGCCAGAGGCAAGGGTGCGCGGTAGTTCAATGCGACATCAGCACCGGGCGGTTGAGCCGGCCGAGCACGAAGCGGGTGGCGCCGCCGAAGATGAATTCCGCAAGGCGGCTGTGGCCATAGGCCCCCATCACGATGAGGCCTGCGCTGCAATCGTCCGCACAGCGCAACAGCGCCTGGCCCGCGTCATGTCCTTCGCTTGGCTGCGCCTGAAGCTCCGCTGTGATACCATGGCGCCCCAGCGCCTCCGTCAGGCTTCCCCCCGGAATGCCGCCTTTGGCTCCCGCGTCTTTTTGCGCACCGATGTGAATGACGCGAACTTTCTTGGCCGCCTTGAGCAGCGGCAAGGCGTCAAAAACGGCCCGCGCCGCCTCCCGGCCCCCATCCCAGCCGATCACCACCTCGTCAAGCGAAAGCTTGGCCTCGCCGGCCCCAGGAAGAACCAGGACAGGCCGCCCGGCCCCCATGATCGTCTGCTCGACGAAATCGCGCTCGACGCCGGTCACCTCGTCCGGATTGGTTGCCGACACCAGGATGAGATCGGCGCTCCGTCCCCGGGCGATGGTGTCGTCGGCGATCAGCGGCGTCCTGGCATCGACCTGCTGGACATCGAAACTTATCTTTTCGCCCTGCATCGCCGTCTCGAAATCGGCCCGCACCCTGGCGGCATTCTCCTTGAAAAAGCTGCGGTTGCCCTCGAACACCTGGGGTGCGGCCTCGAAACCGACCGAAGGGTAGACCTGAACGGAGGGGATCACATAGAGGCCGGACACATGGGCCTTGAGCGCGCGCGCCAGCATGCCTGCCGCAGCAACGACCTGCGGCAGCCGCGCGGTTTCATTGAGAGACACCAATATTGTCTTGTAGGACATGGTTCGCCTCCATCGCTGCCGGGGGTCAGCTTAGTCCCGCGCTGGATGGTCCCGCAACTTGCGAATGCGGTGTGGTTACTCCGCCGCCTTTAGCGCCATGGGATTATTCGGATGCGTGGTCCAGTTAGCATAATTGGGGTCGATGATTTTGCCGGTGCGCGGATCGATTCCAGATGTCATCCGCTCCATGGTGATGCAATTTTCCACCGGGCAAATCTCGACACACAAATTGCAGGCTACGCATTCCGCGTCGACGACCTCGAAGTGGCGGCGGCCGTCTTTCTCCCGCGTGATCGCCTGGTGCGAGGTATCTTCACAGGCCGCGTAACAGCGGCCGCATTTGATGCAGAGATCCTGATTGATCCGGGCCTTCGTCACATAGTTGAGGTTGAGGAATTGCCAGTCGGTGACATTGGCGACCGCGCGGCCGCGAAAATCCTCAATGGAGCCATACCCCTTTTCGTCCATCCAGCGGGAGAGGCCGGACTTCATTTCTTCCACAATGCGGAAACCATAGGTCATCGCCGCCGTGCAGACCTGCACGGTCCCGCAGCCAAGCGCCATGAACTCCGCCGCATCGCGCCAGGTGGTGATGCCGCCGATGCCTGAAATCGGCATGTGGCGCGTTTCTTGATCGCGGGCGATCTCGGCCACCATGTGAAGCGCCATGGGTTTGACCGCCGGCCCGCAATAGCCGCCATGGCTGCCCTTGCCGTCGATGGTGGGCGTCGGCGCAAAATTATCAAGGTCGACGGAAATGATGGAGTTGACCGTGTTGATCAGCGACACGGCATCGGCGCCGCCCTTTGCCGCGGCCTGCGCGGGATATCGGATGTTGGTGATGTTCGGCGTGAGCTTGACGATCACCGGCAGGCGCGAATGCTGTTTGCACCAGCGCGCCACCATTTCGATATATTCAGGGACTTGGCCAACCGCTGACCCCATGCCGCGTTCCGACATGCCGTGCGGACAGCCGAAATTGAGCTCCACGCCGTCCGCCCCGGTTTCCTCGACGCGCTTCAGAATTTTCTTCCAGGCGGTTTCCTCGCAAGGAACCATGAGCGAGACGACCATGGCGCGGTCCGGCCAATCACGCTTGACCTTGGTGATTTCCTGAAGATTTATTTCCAGCACCCGATCGGTGATGAGCTCGATATTGTTGAAGCCCAAAAGCCTGCGGTCGACGCCATGGACGGCGCCGTAGCGCGGCCCGTTGACGTTGACGATGGGCGGGCCCTCCTCGCCCAGCGTCTTCCACACCACGCCGCCCCAGCCCGCCTTGAAGGCGCGCACCACATTGTATTCCTTGTCGGTGGGAGGCGCTGAAGCCAGCCAGAACGGATTGGGGGATCTTATACCGGCGAAGTTGCTGCGAAGGTCTGCCATGGCATTACCTCTGTTTTTCTCCCTCTCCACGCAAAGCGTGGGGAGGGTGGCGCGTAGCGCCGGGTGGGGTGTTTCAGCGCGAACGGTCCTCTATACCACCTGCGCGGCAGCAACCCACCCGTCGCGCATTCGCGCGCCACCCTCCCTGCGCTGCCGCGCAAGGAGGGAAAAAATGGCAAGGCTGCTGCTCATCCTTTCAAAAACGCGTTGATCGACTCCGCCGCCCGGCGGCCGTCATCGACGGCGGCGACTGTCAGGTCCTTGCCGCCCGCCGCGCAATCGCCGCCGGCCCAGATGCCGGCAACGCTGGTGCGCCGTTCGGGATCGACCTTGATGCGCCCGCCCTCGATCGCCAGCATGCCGCCTGTTGCATCCACATAGGTCTGCCCAATGGCCTTAAAGATCATATCAGCCGGGAGACTGAACGTTTCGCCCGTACCCTTGAGTTGTCCGTTCAAACCTTGCGTGTATTCGCAAGTAAGCCCCACGGCCCGGCCATTTTCCACCAGCACGGCTTTCGGCGCCACCCAGAATTTGATTTTGACACCCCTGGTCTGGGCTAGTTCCTGCTCATAGCGGCTGGCCTTCATTTGCTCCTGGCCGCGCCGGTAGAGGATGGTTACATCTTCCGCTCCCAGGAGCTTCGACTGCACAGCGGCGTCGATGGCCGTCATGCCGCCGCCGATCACCAAGACGCGGCGGCCCACCGGCAATGCGGCGAGATCTGTCGCCTGCCGAAGCTCGGCGATATAGCCCACCGCATCCTCGATTCCAGGCGCTTCCTCGTTTTGCGCGCCCAGAGCATTGACGCCAGTGAGACCCATGCCAAGGAACACCGCATTGTAATCGCGCTGCAAATCGTTGAGATTTAGCCCGGCACCCAGCACCATGCCATGTTCGATACTGATGCCGCCAATCGCCAGCACAAAATCGACTTCCTGCTGCGCGAAGTCATTCACGGTCTTGTAGGCCGCGATGCCATATTCGTTGAGACCCCCCGGCTTTGGACGGGCTTCGAATATCGTGACGGCATGGCCGTGCATGGCAAGCCGGTGTGCGCAAGCCAACGCGGCGGGGCCCGCACCCACAACCGCCACTTTCTTGCCTGTCGGCGCTTCACGTGTGTAGGGATGGCGGTCATCCGCCATGAGGAGGTCGGTGGCATAGCGCTGCAACTGGCCGATCTTCACCGGTTTGCCTTCCGCCAGTTCGCGCACACAAGCTTCTTCGCACAGGGTTTCCGTGGGGCACACGCGGCCGCACATGCCGCCCAGAATATTTTGATCGAAGATCGTCTTGGCGGCGCTTTTTGGGTGGCCCGCCTGAATCTCTCGGATGAACAACGGAATGTCGATGGTGGTGGGGCAAGCCGCCATGCAGGGCGCGTCATGGCAGAAATAGCAGCGGTCGCTCTCGACCAGCGCTTCGTGATCGCTGAAACGGGGATGCAAGTCGGCGAAATTCTCGGCGTATTGTGCCACCGCCAAGCGGTTGCCCGCGATATCAGCCACGATCGCCATGCTCCTGTGGATTTCTCTGCAGGATGCCAGAATTTGTTCAAATGGTCAAATTTTTCAGAGGAAGCTGTAGGGGTCCACATCAATGGCTAAATCGAGCGAGCCCTTAGGTTTTATGCCATTCAGCCATTGCCGCAGAAAATCCTGGGTATTCACCTCGCGCTTGGCCTTGACAAGAAACCGCCAACGATGCCGGCCGCGCACCAAATGAATCGGCGCAGGTGCGGGACCCAGCACCAATATACCTTCGGCCGATGGTGCTAGCCTCCCGATGTGGCGGGCGAAACGCTCCGTTTCGGTCCCATCGCGTCCGGACACGATGAGCGCCGCAAGCCGTCCATAGGGTGGAAGCCCCGCGCTTTCGCGGATCGCCTTCTCCTGTCGCAGATAGCCATCGCGGTCGCCCTTCGCCAAGGCCTGCATGAGTGGATGCTCCGGCACATAGGTTTGGATCAGCGCCTGGCCGGGTTTTTTGCCGCGGCCGCTCCGGCCAGCGACCTGCACCATGAGCGCCCAAGTTCGCTCGGCACCGCGGGGATCGCTGGACTCAAGCGCCAGATCGGCATCGACCACGCCGACCAGCGTCAAATGTGGAAAGTGATGGCCCTTCGCCACGAGCTGCGTGCCGATCACCAGATTGCAGTCTCCCCTGGCGACTTCGCGAAGCGTATCGCGGAGCAGCATGCCCCGCGCCAGATCGCTCGAGAGAATGGCAATGCGCGCTTCCGGAAATCTTTGTGCCGCTTCTTCCGCCAGCCGCTCGATGCCAGGGCCCACCGGCACCAGTTTTCCTTCGACACCGCAATGGGGACAGGCGGGCGGCA
>Ga0187892_10005633_pt1 | contig 19496 bp, 17 predicted proteins | sample MA1701073metaG_FD_139345 | JGI IMG/M metagenome (GOLD analysis project Ga0187892, IMG submission 139345) | Bio-ooze microbial communities from a basaltic lava cave in the Kipuka Kanohina Cave System on the Island of Hawaii, USA - MA170107-3 metaG ...
CGCTACGCTTCGCCGGCGATTCGCGCTCCTACTGACGGAACACCAGTCGCGCAGCACCCAGGACACGGAATTCTGTAACCCATGTCCCCCGACACTTTTGTTACCCATGTCCCCGGCCGCTCAAGGCGGCATTCTTCGGCTCGCTACCCGCGCGGCGCGGTACGACACCACCATGCCCAACCAAACAGAGTGAAAACGAACACAGGATAGGCGAAGAATGGAAGCGGCTCCGAGAGTGGGGTGAGGTTGCGACCGAAGAAGACCTGCAGCGCGGTGGCTCCGAGTAGTAGCGCCGCGAGGCCACCCAAGGCTCGAATTGGACGGGGCATGACGTTTGGTGCGCTGATGAGAACTAAGGCTGCTGCCCAAAGTCCGGCGCCTGCGGCGAAGGATGGTGCGCTGGCCTCGAGCGACATTGCGGAACCGGAAAGCACTAAAGCTTGGCCGGCGATGAACACCAAGAACCCTGCGGCGAGTAGCTGGCTGCCTCGACCAAGAAAGTGGACGGCAAGTAACGCTGCTGCCACGATGAGAGCGATTCCATCGACACCCCACGCCAGACCCCGAAAAGCGGGCGACGGCGCAAAACTGCCCGCCAAACCGAGAAGTGCACCGACGACAAGGCAGATGGGCGCGACGACAGATGGGCGCTCTGTGGACATACTCTCCTCCGGGCGACGGTGCTTGTCGGATTTAATGCCGTCTAACTTCAATTAGTCAGCAAAAGTGCTGGATAACACTTTGCTCGTTGTCCGAAATCTTCACGGAAAGTCCTTTCTGCATCCATCCATAGGTGCAAATAACGATTCCGGGAAAAGCCGCAGTTGCCAGTTTGGGTCATCCGAGCATTCACTCGGTCGCAAATCTACACCCCGAACGACCGCCTTGGGGCGAAAGCGGTCACCGGATGCAGGGCAATGGCGGGCCGGATCCAGAGGGCCGCTAAGATACGGCGCATGGGAAACCGCTTGAGAATCCGCCGCGCCGCGCGGCGCGACGCCGCGACGCTGATTGGTTTCAACCGCGCGATGGCCCTCGAGACCGAGGGCAAGGTGCTGACGCCGCAGGTGATTGGCGCCGGAGTGCGCCATTTGCTGCGCCACTCCGAGTTGGGTTTCTATCTCGTTGCCGAGGCCGGCGGCAAGGCGATCGCGGGTTTGATGATTACCACCGAGTGGAGCGACTGGCGAAACGGCGAGCTCTGGTGGATCCAGAGCGTCTACGTGCGCCCGGAATACCGCCGGCATGGCGTGTACCGCAGGCTCTATCGCCATGTGCAGGCGCTGGCAGCAGGAAAGCGCGGGGTGTGCGGTTTCCGGCTATATGTGGAGCAGGGCAACCGGCGCGCCCAGGCCACCTATCGAGCCTCCGGCATGAAGCGCACGCATTACCTCATGTACGAGCACCTGAAGCCCGGCGTGCGCTTCTACACTGCGGCGCGTACGCGAAGCCAAAGGCGCACTTCTTGAGCACCGCAAGCTTGGCAGGCTCAACCGGCGAGCGCTTCCAGGCAGGCCTGGCGGCCTAGGGTCCCCGCAGGTAGGACCACACCGCCCAGGCAGCCAGCCCAACACCCCCCAAGGCGAGCAGCGGGACGCTCCAGCTCTCTCGGGTTGGCAGCCAGCAGGCGCAGCTAGGGCAGCGCAAGTGCCCGACACTCCCCGCTACGGCTATCTGGCCGCCGCAACTTCGGCAGTTCCTCGATCCGATCACCGGTCACCTCGTCGCAAGCAATCAATTCGGCCTGACGATGCCTCCAGAGCTAGCGTGGCCTCTTGTCGATCACGCGCTTGGCCTTGCCGATCGAGCGCTCGATGCTGCCGCCGGCGACGATCTTTACGTCCGCGCTGACGCCGATGGTCGCCTTGATGTCATGCTGCAGCTGTGCGGCCGCCTGCGGCTGTTCCGTTTCGACCAGCACGGTGAGGTGATCGAGCGGGCCCTGCTTGGTCAGCTCCAGCACGTAATGCGGGCTCAGGCCCGGCCGCTTGAGTATCAGTTCTTCGATCTGCGACGGGAACACATTGACGCCGCGGATGATCAGCATGTCGTCCGAGCGGCCGGTAATGCGCGCCATGCGCCGCATGACGCGCGCGGTGCCGGGCAGCAGGCGGGTCAGGTCGCGCGTGCGGTAGCGGATCACCGGCAGCGCTTCCTTGGTGAGCGAGGTGAACACCAGTTCGCCCGGCTCGCCCTCGGGCAGCACCGCGCCGGTCGCGGGGTCCACTACTTCGGGATAGAAATGATCTTCCCAGATGGTGAGGCCGTCCTTGGTCTCGATGCATTCCTGGGCGACGCCCGGGCCCATCACTTCTGAGAGGCCATAGATGTCGATCGCCTGCAGCGAGGTGCGCTTCTCGATGTTGCGGCGCATCTCGTCGGTCCAGGGCTCGGCGCCAAAGATGCCGACGCGCAGGCTGGATTGCTTCGGATCGAAACCCTGGCGTTCCATCTCGTCGGCGATTGCCAGCATGTAGGAGGGCGTCACCATGATGATCTCGGGCTTGAAGTCGCGGATCAGCTGCACCTGGCGCTCGGTCATGCCACCCGACACCGGAATGGTGGCGAGGCCGAGCCGCTCGGCGCCGTAGTGCGCGCCGAGTCCGCCCGTGAAAAGGCCGTAGCCATAGGCCACGTGCACCTTGTCGCCCGGCCGCGCCCCGGCGGCGCGGATCGAGCGCGCCATCAGGTGGCTCCAGGTATCGATGTCCTTCCTGGTGTAGCCGACCACGGTCGGCTTGCCGGTGGTGCCGGAGGAGGCGTGGATGCGCACCACTTTGTCCAGGGGCACGGCGAACATGCCGAACGGGTAGGTGTCGCGCAGATCGGCCTTGGCGGTGAAAGGGAATTTCGCCAGGTCGGCCAGCGCGTTCAGGTGCCTGGGATGGACGCCGGCCGCGTCGAATTTCCTGCGGTAGTGCGGCACCTTCTCGTAGGCGCGCTTCAGCGACCACTTCAGCCGCGCGAGCTGCAGCTCGCGCAACTTCCTGCGCGGCGCCTTCTCGATCGGCTCGAGCGGGAACTTCTTCACTGGCCCTTGAATGCCGGCTTGCGCTTTTCCAGGAACGTCGTGACGCCTTCGCGGTAATCCGGCCCCTTGCCGATTTCGCGCTGCAGGTCGCGCTCGAGATCGAGTTGCTCGGCGAGCGTGTTGCCGGCCGAGGCGTAGATGGCTTTTTTTATCAGGCCCAGAGATCGGGTCGGACCCGAGGCCAGAGCAACGGATATTTTTTCCGATTCGATTTTCAACTGAGCGTCGTCGACGCATTTCCAGATCAGACCCCAGCGTTCCGCGTCCTCGGCTGAGAGCCGCTCGCCGGTCATCGCCAGCGCCATGGCGCGCTGCGTCCCGGCCAGGCGCGGCAGGAAGTAGGTGCCGCCGCAATCGGGCACCAGGCCGATCTTGACGAAGGCCTGGATGAACGACGCCGAGCGCGCGGCAAGCACGATGTCGCAGGCCAGCGCGAAATTGGCGCCGGCGCCCGCCGCCACGCCGTTCACCGCGCAGACGATCGGCTTGGGCAGGGCGCGCATGCGCTTGATGAGCGGGTTGTACGCAATATCGAGTCCCGACCCCAGGTCGATCGGGCCGGCGGCCTTCATGTCGCGCTCGGTCAGGTCCTGCCCGGCGCAAAAACCGCGGCCGGCGCCGCTGACGAGCAGGCAGCGGATCGCGTCATCGCTTTCGGCGCGCGCCATTGCGTCGGCGAGGCCCTTGCGGAGCGCGGGATCGAAGGCGTTCAGCTTGTCCGGGCGGTTGAGCGTGATGCGCTGTACGCCGGCTTCGATCGAAACAAGAACGGGTTCCATGGGCAAAGCTTAGCCAAATTTTCCCGGTTGCCCAAGCGATGGCTGTCTCGCCTTTCCCCCGCCCGGGCATTGACAATCTTCCGGACGGCCCAGAGTATCGGGCTGCCGCATACCGTCTCCAGGAGGAGGATCATCGTGACCTACAGACTGCTCGGCAGGACCTATGCAATGGGCCGGCGCGCCGCGCTCCCCGCGCTGCTTGCTGCCGCAATGCTGGCGGCCGCGCCGGCGGCGGCGCAGGACAAGTACCCCAGCAAGCGGCTCAACTGGACCATTTCCTTCGGGCCGGGCGGCGGCAACGACATCATGTCGCGCACCCTGATCTCGATTCTGGAAAAGTACAAACTCTACCCGGAGACCATCGTGGCAGAGAACCGGGCCGGCGGCAGTGGCGCTGTAGGCTGGGGGTATGTATTCAGCCAGAAGGGCAATCCGTACCATGTCTCGACCACCAGCGGCAGCTTCATCACCACGCCGCTGCAGGCCAACACGCCGTGGCAGCCGGCGAGCTTCACGCCAGTCGCGCTGCTAGCCTCCGACGACATGCTGCTGTTGGTCAACAAGAACTCGAAAATTACCAACCTGAAGGAGTTCATCGCCGCGGCCAAGGCGAAGCCGCCCGCCATCGGCGGCATCGGCGCGGTCAACATCGATTTCATCGTGCCCAAGCTGGTTTCGGAGAAAGCGGGCTTTGCCTTCAACTACGTATCGTTCAACAAGCAGGGCGAGCTCATCACGGCGCTGCTCTCCAACGCGCTCGATGCGGCGATGTCCAATCCGGGCGAGGTGCTGGGCCTGCTGCAGTCGGGCGACATGCGGGCGCTCGCCTTCAGCGGAAAATCGACCCCCAAGGCGCTTGGCAACGTGCCGACTTTCGCCGAGCAGGGCTACGAAATCGGCATTGCGTTGCCGCGCGGGCTGGTGCTGCCGCCCGACGTTCCGAAGGAAACGCAGCAATGGTGGATCGAGACCATCAAGAAGGTTGTGCAGACGCCGGAGTGGAAGGACTACATCGACAAGCAGCTGCTGACCGAGAACCTGCTCTACGGTGAGGATTTCCGCACTTTCCTGACCAAGACCCAGGGCACCTTCGCCGACATCCTGAGAAAATCGGGCGCCATCAGGTAGCGGTTAGATCGCTCTTGTGTCTCAAGACCCCGCCGGTAGTGCGATGGGTGGGCGCGTCGTGCGAGCCGCCTTCCTGCTCGTCCTGCTGTTCGCCGCGAGTTGGTACTCCTGGACGGCGTTCAGCGAGCTGAACTACCTGTCTTCGGCCGGGCGGCTGGGGCCCGGGTTCTTTCCCCGCTTCATCGGCGCGTCCCTCGTGCTGGTGCTTGCTTACAGCCTGTTCGCTGACCTGCGGGGCAAGCCCTCCGAGGGCGCGATCTCGCCGAACTGGCGCACGGCGGCGGTTTTCGCGCTGCTGTGCGCGGTGTTCGTGGCGCTGCTGAACCTGCTCGGCGGGTTGCTCGCGATGGTCGCGTTCATGGCAGGCTCGCTGGGTTACCTGAACCGCGGGCGCGCGCTGCAGAACTTGCTGGTGTCCATTCTGCTGCCGCTCGCGATGTATCTCGTCTTCAGCGTCTGGCTGAAGGCGACGCTGCCGCGCGGGCTGCTGACGCTGCCGTTCTGATGGAGGTTCTCAACCACCTGTTGCTCGGTCTGTCGGTCGCGCTCACTCCGGTCAACCTCCTGTATCTGTTTGCCGGGGTCATGATCGGCATGATCGTCGGCATCATCCCGGGCTTCGGACCCTCGGCCGGCATCGCCATCTTGCTGCCGATCACCTTCGGCATGGAACCGACCGGCGCCGTGATCATGCTGGCGGCGATCTACTACGGCTCGATGTACGGCGGCACCATCACTTCGATCCTGCTCAATACCCCGGGCGAATCCTCGACAGTGGCGAGCACCTTCGACGGCTACCCGCTTGCCCAGCAGGGGCGGGCGGGGCCGGCGTTGGTCATGCAGGCCGTGGCTTCGTTCGTCGGCGGCACGATCGGCGTCATCCTGATCACGGTGCTCGCGCCGCTGTTCACCCAGGTGACGCGCAGCTTCGGCCCGCCCGAGTTCTTCCTGCTGGTGATGATGGGCCTGGCAACGCTGATCGTCATGATCGGCGGCAACTGGCGCTACGGCGTGATTTCAGCGCTGATCGGCTTCGCGCTCGGCACGGTGGGCGTGGATCTCGAGACCGGGCAGACGCGTTTCACCTTCAAATCGGCGGAGATGATCGTCGGCATCGACTTCATCCCGATCGCCATCGGCCTGTTCGGCCTCGGCGAGCTGTATTACGCCCTCTACACTGGCTTGCACCTGAAGGGCAGCGGCGGCATCGTGCGCTACGACAAGGAGCAGCGCTTCTGGCCCGGCGCCCGCGATTACATCGAAACGAAATTCAGCCTGGTGCGCGGCTCGCTGCTTGGCTTTGTCATCGGCGTGATTCCCGGCGCCGGCGCGACCGTTGCCTCTCTCATGGCGTACTCGGTCGAGAAATCCGCCTCGCCCACGCCGGAAAAATTCGGCAAAGGCGCGATGGCGGGCTTGGTCGGGCCAGAGGCGGCGAACAATGCCGCCTCCTCGGGCGCGATGGTGCCGCTCCTCACGCTCGGTATCCCGGGCTCTGCGTCCACGGCGGTACTGCTCGCCGCTTTCGTGCTGTGGGGGCTGACGCCGGGACCGCTGCTGATGACGCAAAAGCCCGAATTCGCCTGGGGACTGATCGCCAGCATGTACCTGGGCAACGTGGCGCTGCTCGCGCTCAACATCTTCGCCATTCCGCTGTTCGTGCAGATGATCAAGCTGCCCTACCGGATCCTTGCGCCGGCGGTGGTCCTGGTCTGCACCATCGGCACCTATAGCGTGAACGGCAGCATCGTCGAGACCTGGCTGATGTTTGCGGCGGGACTGGTCGGGTTCTTCATGCGCTGCTACGGTTTCTCGCCGGCAGCTCTGGTGCTCGCGCTGGTGCTCGGGCCGCTCGCCGAGCAGTCGCTGCGCCAGACCCTGACTATCTCAGGCGGCTCCTTCGCCATTTTCCTGGACCGGCCGATGTCGCTGTGGATTCTGGCGATCACCGCAGTGGTGCTGGCCGCCGGAATCGCGATACGCTCAGTGGGTAAAGCTTAGTTAGAATTTGCGTCACCCCCGGACCAAAGAATGAAAGCGAGACAATCATGAGCGAAGAGTTCGTCACCAGCGAAGTCAAAGGGCGCGTCGCCCTGATTACCCTGAACCGGCCCAAGCAGATGAATGCGCTGAACGCGCAGTTGATGCAGGAGCTGGCCGGCGCGATGTACCGCTTCGACGCCGATGACGGCATCGGCTGCATCGTGGTCACCGGCAACGAGAAGGCCTTCGCGGCCGGCGCCGACATCGGTGCGATGAAGGATTTCGACTTCATGCATGCGTTCAAGACGGACTACATCACGCGCGACTGGGAGCACATCCGCAACATCCGCAAGCCGGTCATCGCAGCGGTGGCCGGCTACGCGCTGGGCGGCGGCTGCGAGCTGGCGATGGCCTGCGACATCGTGATCGCGGCCGACAGCGCGAAGTTCGGGCAGCCCGAGATCAACCTCGGCATTTTCCCCGGCGCCGGCGGCACCCAGCGCCTGCCGCGCGCGGTCGGCAAGGCGAAGGCGATGGACCTGTGCCTCACCGCGCGCATGATGGATGCGGCCGAGGCCGAGCGCGCCGGCCTCGTGTCGCGCGTGGTGCCGGCGGGCAAGCTGCTCGAAGAAGCGCTGGCGGCGGCGCAGAAGATCGCGGAGTTCTCGCTGCCGGTGGCGATGATGGCCAAGGAAGCCGTCAATCGGGCCTATGAAACGAACCTGACCGAAGGCGTGCGCTTCGAGCGGCGCCTGTTTCACGCCTGCTTTTCGCTGCAGGACCAGAAGGAGGGTATGGCGGCGTTCGTCGAGAAAAGAAAGCCGGCCTTCAAGCATCGTTGAAATCCGCGCTCGTCCTGATCGCGGGCCTGCTCGCGCCGGCGCACGGTTGGCGCAGCGCGTTCCTGGTATCGGCGGCCGGACCGCTATGCGCCGGTGTTGCGGTATTCCTGCTGCTCGAGCAGACCCGCAGCGAAGCAAAAGCGAACATGCTTTTTCGTTCGCCACTTTGTTTCCGGTCGCCGCCTGGCGCCGGGTGATGGCCAACCGGGCGGCGGGCCAGGCGTTTCCGTGGAATTTCGCAGCCATCGCCGCAGTGGTCAATCTGGTTGCGGTGCCGGGGTCCATCATCGGCAACGAAAAGGCCCGCTAGGCTAGAATTCACCGCAGGAGGAGTTCGCATGGAAAAGCCCTGGCTCAAGAGCTATCCCAAAGGCGTGCCGGCAGAGATCAATGTCAACGCGTACCGATCGATCCCCCACCTGATCGACGAGAACGTCGGCAAGTACCGCGACCGGCCGGCATACATCTGCATGGGCAAGACCATCACTTTCGGCGAGGTCGACCGGCTCTCGACCTGCGTCGGCGCCTGGCTGCAATCCAAGGGACTTGCCAAAGGGGCGCGCGTGGCGGTGATGATGCCGAACGTCCTGCAATACCCGGCGGCGGTGTTCGGCATCCTGCGCGCCGGCCTGACGGTGGTGAACGTAAACCCGCTCTACACGCCGCGCGAGCTCGAGCACCAGCTGAAGGACTCGGGTGCCGAGGCGATCATCATTCTCGAGAACTTCGCCGCCACGCTCGAACAGGTGCTGCCGAAAACTCCGGTCAAGCACATCGTCCTCGCCAGCCTGGGAGACTTGCTCGGCTTCAAGGGCCTGATCGTCAATTTCGTGGTGCGCAAGGTCAAGAAAACCCCTGCCGGAGGCCCGCTCGTGCCGCCGTTCAGCCTGCCGACCGCGGTCCGCTTCAACGACGTGATCAGCGAAGCCGCAGGCATGCAGCTGAAGAAGGTCGAGGTCGGGCCCGAGGACATTGCTTTCCTGCAGTACACCGGCGGCACCACCGGGGTATCGAAGGGCGCGATGCTGCTCCACCGCAACATCCTCGCCAACATGGAGCAGGTGTCGGCCTGGTTCTCGCCGACCCGCGACGAAAACAGCCCGCACGTCATGGTGGCGCCGCTGCCGCTCTACCATATCTATGCGCTGACCTGTAATTGCCTGTTCGGGCTGCGCGACGGCAACTGCTGCCTGCTGATTCCCAACCCGCGCGACATCCCCGGCTTCATCAAGGAGCTGAAGAACAATCGCTTCACCGGCATCAGCGGCCTGAATACGCTGTACAACGCGCTGCTCAACCATCCGGATTTCGCCAGCATCGATTTCTCGCACCTGCGCCTTGCCACGGCAGGCGGCATGGCGATGCAAAAGGCGGTGGCCGACCGCTGGCAAAAGGCCACCAAGGTGCCGATCCTCGAGGGCTACGGGTTGACCGAGACCTCGCCGGTGGCGACCACCAACCCGGTGAATCTCAAAGAGTTCAGCGGCAACATCGGCCTGCCGGTGCCCGGTACCGTGATCACGATCCGCGACGACAACGGCAACATCCTGCCGACCGGCCAGGTGGGCGAGATCTGCATCGCCGGACCGCAGGTGATGAAGGGCTACTGGCAGCGGCCGGAAGAAACCGCCAAGGTGATGACCAAGGACGGCGCGTTCCTGAGCGGCGACATCGGCGTCATGGACGAGCGCGGCTACGTGAAGATCGTCGATCGCAAGAAGGACATGATCCTGGTGTCGGGATTCAACGTCTATCCGAACGAGCTCGAGGACGTGGTGGCGAGCTGCCCCGGCGTGCTCGAATGCTGCGCGATCGGCGTGCCGGACGAGAAATCGGGCGAAGTGCCCAAGGTGTTCGTGGTGAAAAAAGATCCGGCGCTCACCGAAGCCGCGGTGCTCGAGCATTGCCGCAAGAACCTGACCGGTTACAAGATGCCGAAATACATCGAATTCCGCACCGAACTGCCCAAGACCCCGGTCGGCAAGATCCTGCGGCGCGCGCTGCGCGACGAAAAAAAGGCGGCCTAGCAAATAAACCAGGCCCATCTGATCAGGGGCCTGGTCTGGCTCGGCATCTCGATCGCGTCCTGGGGCGCGCTGTTTTCGGTCGCCAAGCGCACCCTGCCGGTCCTCGATCCGTTCTTTCTCGGCTCGTTTCGCTACGCGCTCGGCGTGCTGCTGTTCATCGCCATCCTGTGGCTCGCCGAGGGCCGGCAGGCGCTGCGCTACGGCGGGCGCTTCCTGCCGGCGGCGGTGTTCGGCGTGGTCGGCTTCTGCGGCTTCAACCTGCTGGTGTGGTGGGGCCTGTCGTTCACGCGGCCCGAGCACGCCTCGATCATCATGGCCCTGCAGACGCCGATGACCGCGCTCGCGATGTGGCTCGCGCGCGGCCTGCGCCCGGCGCCCTTCACGGTGGGCTGCGTCGCGGTGGCGATCGGCGGCGTGCTGGTGGTGGTGACCAAGGGCAGTTTCGCGGATGTTTTTCAGGGCGGCTCGCTGATCGGCGACCTGCTCGTTTTTTTGGGCGCCGTCAGCTGGGTCATCTACACCATGGCGGGAGGATTCTTCTCGGGCTGGTCGCCCCTGCGCATGACGGTGCTGACCTGCATTCCCGGCACCCTCGGCCTGTTGGCGATCAACGCGTTCACCATCGCGGGCGGCTATTCAGAGCTGCCGAGCCTAGAGCTGATGTGGTCGGTGAAATGGCAGCTCGGCTACTTCGTCGTCTTCACCGTGGTGCTCGGCGTGCTGGGATTCAACAACGGCGTCAAGTACCTCGGCGCCCTGAACACCATGCTGATGCTGAACCTGATCCCGGTCATCGTATTTTCGATCGAAGCCTGGCTCGGCCGCAGCTTCAGCGCCATCGAAATCGGCGGCGCGGCACTGGTGATCGGCGCGCTGGTGGCAAATAATCTCTACCTGCGGCAGGCGGGCGGCGGCGCGCGATGAGCGCGGGGCGTAGCGCGGTTCGCGCGGTATTGCTCGATTTGGATGGGACTCTGATCGACACGGCGCCGGATCTCGCCGCAGCCGCCAACGCGGCGCTGGGTGAGCTCGGGCTTGCGACGGTCGACCCTGCCGCGGTGCGAGATTTCGTCGGCAAAGGCATCGCGGTCCTGGTGCGCCGCTGCCTCGAAGTCGCGCTTGGCCGTGCGCCGGACCCGGCTCAGCTCGAGCAGGCCCAAGCGCGCTTCGCCGTGCACTATGAGCGGCTCAACGGCAGCGCTTCGCAGCCCTTTGCCGGTGTACTCGAGGGACTGGAGGCAATGCGCAAGGCCGGCCTGCGCCTTGCCTGCGTGACCAACAAGCACTCGCGCTTTACCACGCCGCTGCTCGAAAAAAGCGGCCTGGCGCGCTACTTCGATGCAGTGGTGACCAGCGACAGCGCCGGCGCGCGCAAGCCCGACCCGGCCGTCTTCCTGCATGCCTGCGCATTGCTGGGCGTTGACGCCGCGCAGGCTTGCGTCATCGGCGATTCGGCCAACGACAGCCTGGGCGCGCGCGCCGCAGGCTGCGGCTTTCTGCTGGTGACCTACGGCTACCGCGAGGGCCTCGCGCTGCACGAAATCGATTGCGACCGGACCGTGGCGACGCTTCTGGAGGCGGCGCAAGCACTTATTCGCTCATACTGATTGGCAGCTCCTGCGCGCAACGGTTATCCTGTGCGTGCTCACCCTAGAGGAATCCGAATTCATGAAACCAACTTTGATTTTTCGCGCTGCCTTGGTTGCTCTGGCGGCTGTTTGGTTCGCCGCGTCGGGGACGAACGCCGGCACCGTCACGATCGTCACCTCGTTCCCGAAAGAACTGACCCAGGCCTACAAAACGGCGTTCGAGCAAGCCCATCCCGACATCAAGCTGGAAATCCTGAACAAGAACACCATCCAGGGCATCGCCTATGTCCGGGAACTGCCGGTGGGCCAGCGCCCCGACATATTCTGGGCTTCTGCGCCCGATGCGTTCGAGGTGCTCGCCGGCTTGAAATTGCTGGAAAACGTGGCCGAGCTGGCGAACAAGGCCGCACCCGCAAAGGTCGGCAACTACCCGATTAACAACCCGCAGGGGCTGTACCTCGGGCAGGCGCTCGCCGGCTATGGGCTGATGTGGAACACGCGCTATCTGGCTGCCCATAAGCTGCCGGTGCCCCGGCAGTGGTCCGAACTGGTCAAGCCGGTCTATTTCGGCCACCTGGCAATGAGTTCGCCGTCGCGCTCGGGCACCACTCACCTGACGGTCGAGACCCTCCTGCAAGGCGAGGGCTGGGACAAGGGCTGGACGCAGTTGCTGCAGATCGCCGGCAACAGCGCCGCCATCACCGAGCGCAGTTTCGGCGTTCCCGACGGGGTCAACAACGGCCAGTTCGGCATCGGTCTGGTGATTGATTTCTTCGGCCTGGCAGGGAAGTACTCGGGCTTTCCGGTTGATTTCCATTATCCGGACGTGACCGCCGTCGTGCCGGCCAACATCGGGCTGGTGGCCGGCGGCAAAAACCCGGCGGAAGCGAGGCGCTTCATCGCATTCTCGGTTTCCGCCGACGGCCAGGCGCTGCTGCTCGATCCGAAAATCTCGCGCTTGCCGATCCTGCCGCCAGAGGCGATGCCTGGCAAGATCCCGGCCGGCTATCCGAACGCCTTCGAGATTGCCAAGCGCGCCAAGGTTCGTTTCGATGCTGATTTGTCGGAGTCTCGCTACAACGTCGTCTCGTCGCTGTTTGACCAGACCATCACCTTCCGCCATAAGGACCTGCAGGCCGCGACCGGGGCGATCCGTAACGCTGAATCCGCGCTCGCGAAAAAGCCGAATGCGCAGGCTGCCGCGCTGCTCAAGCAGGCGCGCGATCTCGCCTTCCTGCCGGTGGTGGGGGTCGGGCTGGCGGGGGACAAGAATTTCCTCGCGCTGTTCAGCGCCAACAAGAAGGAGGCCGCGGTGAACAAGCAGGTTACCGGCCTTGAAGATCGCTGGAATGCGCACGCCAAGGACAATTACGCGCGCGCGAAAGCGCTGGCCGACCAGGCGCTCGGCATGATCCGCTGACCGGCGGCGCGAGTGCGCCTTGCAACTGGCGTGCGGCCCGGCGCGTGGCTTGCTGGCGCCGCGGTTCTCGCCTTCCTGCTGCTGTTCTTCGTGCTGCCGGTGGCGCGCGTATTCGTTACTGCGTTTTTGGATGGCGACGGTAGCCCGACGCTCGGTCACCTGATGACCTTTTTCGCGCAGGGGCTGATGCGCGAATCGTTTTTCAACAGCCTGTACGTGGCGCTGATGTCGGCACTGTTTGCGGCCTTGATCGCAGTACCGCTTGCTTATTTCACCGTGCGCTTCGAGTTTCGCGGTGCGATCCTGATCCAGACCCTGGGCGTGCTGCCGCTGATCATGCCGCCGTTCGTCGGTGCGGTCGCGATGCAGCTGATGTTCGGCCGCTCGGGTTCGCTGAACCTGCTGCTGAACCAGTACTTCGGTTTCACGCTGCCGATCATGGAGGGGCTGAACGGAGTCATTTTCGTGGAGGCGATCCATTACTTCCCGTTCATCCTGATGAACCTGACTGTAGCGCTGCGCAACATCGACGGCGCGATGGAGGAAGCGGCGCTGAACCTCGGCTGCCGGGGTTGGCGGCTGTTCTGGCGCGTGATTTTTCCGCTTGCGGCGCCGGGATTCGTCGCTGGAGCGTCGCTCGTGTTCGTCAAGGTGTTCGACGACCTGGGCACGCCGTTGGTGCTGGGCCAGACCAATCTGCTGGCGCCGCAAGCCTACCTGCGCATCACGCAGGTGGGTCTGGAGGACCCGCTTGGCTACGTGATCAGCGTGATCATGATCGTATTCTCGATCGCGGCAATGGCGCTGGCCGCGCAGGCGCTCAAGGGCAGGGACTATGCAACCCTGCAGAAAGGCGGCGCGGGCGTGCAGCGCCGGCGCCTTTCCGGCCTCGGCGCGCTCGCCGCGTACGGCTGGATCGGCAGCGTGCTGCTGATCGTGCTGTCGCCGCACCTGGGCGTGCTGCTGCTTTCGTTCGCCAGCGTCTGGAGTTTCTCTCCTTTGCCCGACGCCTACACGTTGGCGCACTACGCGACGGTGTTCCAGGACTCGAGCGGCATGATCCGCAACACGCTGCTTTATTGTGGACTGGCTGCCGCAATCGACGTGCTGCTCGGCGTAACCGTCGCCTACCTGATCCTGCGCACGGCGCTGCCGGCGCGCCAGTGGCTCGACTGGATCGCCACCGCCTCGCTCGCGGTACCGGGAATCGTCCTGGCAATCGGTTATCTGCGCCTGTACAAGGGCATGCTGGTCCCCGGCACCGAGATCCTGGTGACCAGCAGCTGGGTCATGATCATGCTCGCTTACGCGGTACGCCGGTTGCCGTACGCGCTGCGCTCCTGCGTGGCGGCGCTGCAGCAGCTGCACGCATCGCTGGAAGAGGTGGCCGAGACGCTGGGCGCGACCAAGCTGCGCACCATCCGCCGCGTGGTGGTGCCGCTGATGGCCGGCGGCATCCTCGCAGGCTTTGTCACCAGCTTCATCACCGCGGCGGTTGAATTATCGGCGACCATCCTGCTGGTATCGGCCGAATCCCAGGCTCCGATGAGCTACGGCATCTACCTGTACATGCAGAGCGTGGCGGGCCGCGGGCCCGGTGCGGCGCTCGGCGTGCTGGCAATCGCAGTGGTCGCGCTCGGCACCTACTTCACGCACTGGGTCATCGAGCGCACCGATCGCCCGATCGCCAGCCGGACGGCAGCTGTGCGGAACTGGGAGCGACTATGAAAAAGGTCCCCGTCGAGTGCCGCAACGTGCGGCTAGCCTATGGCGCCACGCAGGTGCTCGATGACGTCAACCTCGACATCGGGCCGGGCGAGTTCTTCGCGCTGCTCGGGCCGTCCGGGTCCGGCAAGAGCACCCTGCTGCGGGTAATTGCCGGATTCAACCCCCGGCATCAGGGCCGAGTGCTGATCGACGGAGTTGACCTCGCCGGCAAGGCGCCTTGGGAGCGCAATGTCGGCATGGTCTTTCAGAACTATGCGCTATGGCCTCACTTGACCGTGTGGGACAACGTGGCCTTCGGACTGGTCGAGCGCAAGTTCGACAAGATCACGATCAGGGAGAAGGCCGGCGCAGCGCTGGAAATGGTGGGGCTTTCAGAGTACGCCGAGCGTCGGCCGAGCCAGCTCTCGGGCGGACAGCAGCAACGCGTGGCGCTTGCGCGCACCCTGGCGGTCGAGCCGCAGGTGCTGCTGCTCGATGAACCGCTGTCCAACCTCGACCGCGGGCTGCGCGTGCAAATGCGCCAGGAACTGTTCGCCCTGCAACGGCGCCTGGGCATCACCACGATCTTCGTCACGCATGACCAGGAAGAGGCAATGACGACGGCGGACCGCATGGCCGTGCTCGACAAGGGCGTGGTGCAGCAAGTGGGCACGCCCTCCGCCCTCTACGACGATCCAGTCAATACCTTCGTCGCCGGATTCGTCGGAACGATGAACCAGATGAAAGGCGTCGTGCGTGCGCGCGACAGCCAGACTTTGACCCTGCTCGTCGAGGGTGTCGGCGATTTGAGTTTTTCTGTTGGCGTCCGCGCACCCGAGGCAGCGTCACTGATCGTCTGCTTTCGCCCGCATGCGCTACGCGTGGAGATCGCCAATGCCACACGCGACGACCGTCATGTATGGATATCCGGAACTCTGGAGGCGAGCGAATTCGTGGGCGAATTCACTCGCTACCATGTGCGCGTCGGCGGGCACCGCTTGGCGGCCGACCAGCCGCACTACTCAGGCCAGGCCAAGATCCCGATCGGCGGCACCGTGAGCCTGGGATTGGAGCCGGCGCAGCTGCGTTTCTTTCCCGCCTGAGCAAGGGACGGTCCGGACCCTAGCCGAGACCGTCCACCTTCAATCGCTCGCCCAGCCGCGCTTTGAGCGCTTCCACCCAGCGCACGGCGTCATGTCGGTCTGCGACGATCAGACCCTGCCAGTACGGCTGCTTCGTAACGCGGCCGGGAACACTGATGCCAATCTCGAAAGCGCCTTGCGGGAGCTTTCTCGCCTTGGCTTCGAACACCGCGTCGAGGTCGTAGAGCTCGCTCCCCTCGTTCGACAGGCAGGCGAATTTTGTCCCCGTTGTGGCAATGCCGATCGCCGTGACCCCGTGATGGCTGTGGAACACTGCGCCGAGCTCGAGGCCGTGCTCGCCAAGCGCTTGCTCCAGCTGCACGCGGCAGCGCTTCCTCAGCGCGCGCCGATGCAGCGCTTCGCGCCCGAGCTATCGTGCCGTTGGCAAGCGCACCGCTTGCGGAGCGTCGGCGTTGAACGGAGAGTTGAGTTGCAACGTTCCCCCGCTACGGTGCGCGACCGCGTACGGCCCATGCCCGGGCAATAAGCTGAATCGAGCCGTCACCAGACATTGGAAGGGTGGTCCGGATGCGATCACGCAGGGCGCCACGCCGCTCCTCGCTTAACGACATTGCATAGCCGGGCGCTGGCGCCTGACCGCCGAGGAAAGGCGTCCAGTAGTCATCGAAGTTCCGGAATATCGTGGGGACATCAATTGCACGCGCCTGGACGCCGCGCAACCCGGCGTCATTGAATAACTCAACCAGAGCAGTCGGCTGGCAAATCGGAAAACGGCGCCCTTCGTCGAGTTCGAAGGCAGCTCGATCCAACGCCACCGCCGCGTCCCAGAAATAGCGCATCAGTTCCATCTTCCCAGCGTAGTCCCAGACGTACGCCGCAACCACGCCTTGGGGTCGTACAGCGCGTGCCATTTCCTGCACGGCGAGCGCGGGCTTGGGCACGAAATTCAAGACCAGGCCGGCGACGGCAGCATCAAAGAGCGCAGAATCCACGGGCAGCGACTGAGCGTCAGCGATCTCGAAAGTCGCTCTTGGATCGTCGATATGTGCTTTTGCGTGGTCGACAAAACCAGCCGAGGGGTCTACGCCCTTGATTGTGCGCGGCTGCATCTGTTGCAGGATGATCTCGGCAAGAGCACCGGTTCCGCATCCAACGTCTAACCAATCGAGGTTGCGCGGCAACTCAAGCCATTGCAGAAAGTCCTTCGCTACAAGCCGGCTCCAGCGGCCTACATAGGGTTCGTAGAGTTTGCCGGCAGCCCATGTGTCTTTGCGCTTATCCGCCATGGCAACCCCCCACCGTTTTTGCGGCCCAACGTTCACGCTGACCGGCGCGCGCCAACCGGCTTTTTCTAGGCACGACGCTCGTGCGCGCGACCGCGTGGAGCGTGCTGTTAGGAGACGATCTTGTCGTACTCGGCATGCGTACCTATCCAGATCCAGTACATGCCGCCTTCCACCTCGACCGCAAGCGCACGATAATGTGCACCGATGCGAACCGACCAATGACGCCCGAGTTTCTTGAAATGAAGCGATGGGTGTCGTGGATCTGCTTTGAGAAGCTGATAATTCTTAGTCGCTAGTCCCCGCACCTCCGCTGGCAACGCCTCATAAAGCGTCCAAAACCTTGGAGAGGCGTAGTGCTTCAAACCTCTCTGGCCTTCCCAGCCTTGTAATCAGCTAGGGCTTCAGCCGCCAACTTGTCGAGCATTCCGGCCTTCGAATCCGCTTCAATCTGCCGATCCCAAAGTAGGTGGTCAAACTCGATGAACCAGCCCCGAAACTTCGCGAGGTCTTCAGGAGGCAACTTTCGAATCCGTTGCTCAATTTCCTCGAGTTCACTCATCTGCCTTGCCTATGGAAAGGAGGATCATTGGCCGCATTCTACGCCCGTGCCATTTCGTCATGTAACGCTCGAACGCGTGGTTGGGCGTCAACAGTCCGCTCTCCTACGAACCCACTTGGAACGCCGAAAGGGCTATTCGCCACCCATCTGACCCACGAAGCAAGTTGTAGTAGTGACGCCAGGCGCGCTCGACAGACCCATCCACTCGACAAAGCTCCCAGTTCGCGATAGCCAACGCGCAATGATTTCCAAGGGTCATGACGTCACAGCCGAGAAGTCTTGCCTTCACGGCGCCACCAGCCCGGAAAGAGTCTAGTCGAGACTGATTAAACGACTCTATTTGTTCAGACGTGGAGTACTGCGAGGCTGCTCCTTCCGCGCCAATCATCAGACACGGCACGTTGAAGAACGGCGTCAGCGCTGCAACTCTGGAGCTTCCATTCATAACCTGTTCCCAGGTACTTCGATACCCTTCAACGAATTCCCGAGGTGTGTCCACGTGTTACCTCACTGGTCCAATACTACGTACTGCTAAAGAGAGATCCTCGCGCGCTACCATGACGCCCAACGTCCGGCTTCAGGCGCGCGCCGCTCGCGGCGCGTCGTTCTGCGAGCCGCTGTTCGGCGGCACGCGCACATGAACTGCACGGTCTCGAAGCAATGCAAGCGTCCCAAATCGGTCACTCGATCACCCGGTCGGCGCGCAGCAGCACCGACTGCGGAATTTTGAGGCCGAGTAACTTCGCAGTCTTGAGGTTAATGACCGTTTCTAATAATGTCACCTGCTCCACCGGCAGTTCGCTCGGCTTGGCGCCCTTGATGATCTTGTCGACGTAGGCGGCACCGCGCCGGAAACTGTCGGCAATGCTCGCGCCGTAGCTCAGCAATCCGCCCGCGTCGGCATTGCTGCTCTGCGAGAAAGCAGTCGGCGTTTTGTGGCGAAGCGCGATGTTCGCGATTTCGTGCGCCTGCAGATTGAAGAGGGGATCCGCGGGCACTACCACCGCACTTTGCCGTTCGTGCGCTGCCGCGGCAAAGACTCCTTCAATTTCGCTTGCAGCCCGGACTGCGGCCACGGAGACGCTTATGTTGAGTTGCTCCGCGGCCTTCTGGATGTTCTTCAGGACAATGCCGTGATTCTGGTTGTCGGAATTCACCATAGCGGTGATGCGGGACGCCTCTGGAATCACATGCCTCACGAGCTCCAGCAGCTTGGGGGCGGTGTCCTGGGTAAGGATGGAATGCCCCGTAACATTGCCGCCCGGCCGGGAAAGGCTGGCGACGAAGCCGCTCCCGATCGGATCGCCGACAGCAACCATCACGATCGGGATCACCCCGCTCGCCCGTTTGGCCGCATGCACCCCGGGGGTTGATGCCGCAACAAGGATGTCGATCTTCAATCTCAGGAGTTCATCAACTAATGTGGGCAGGAGATCGAACTTCCCGTTGGCGGCGCGTACTTCAATCACGATGCTCTTTCCGTCGACATAGCCGAGCGCCCGCATGCCGCGAACGAACTCCTGAAAGTTCGGCGATTTGGCGTCGCCTGGATTCAGAAACCCAATGCGCGGAACACGGGATTGCGTTTGAGCAAGGCATGCGAGAGGCGTCGCAAGCGAACTGAGGCCGAGCAGACCGGCGAGACGTAGGCCCGCAACCGCAACAAACCGCCTGCGGTGGAAATGACTCATAGCACCGTCCCGTCAGAGTCCGATAACTTCGTCAATGTGCCACCGAACTTGAATTAGTCAGCAAAAGTGCTGGATAACACTTTACTCATTGTCCGAACTTTTCACAGAAAGCCCTTTCCGCATCCATCCTTAGCTGCAAATTACGATTCCGAGAAAAGCCGCAGTTGTCAGTTTTGGTCGTCCAAACGTTCATTCGGTCATAAATCTACACCTCGAGTGACTCCTTTGGGTGGCGGGCTCAACCGGTCAATGCAACACTTCAGCAAGTTTATCGGCAGGCGAGGCGAAGCCCAAGGTTTGCCTGGGTCGTTGGTTCAAGCGCAAGGCGATGCTGTTCAGGTACGCCTGAGA
>Ga0187892_10005636_pt1 | contig 19485 bp, 22 predicted proteins | sample MA1701073metaG_FD_139345 | JGI IMG/M metagenome (GOLD analysis project Ga0187892, IMG submission 139345) | Bio-ooze microbial communities from a basaltic lava cave in the Kipuka Kanohina Cave System on the Island of Hawaii, USA - MA170107-3 metaG ...
GACGAGCCGGGCAAGTGGCGCATCGTGAAGCCGCGCGCGCTCCGCGCCGACGCGGAGGTGGTCGCCGAGTTCCTCGAGAAGCTCGAGGGGGCCAAGGCGATCGAGTTCGCGGACGACGCGCCGAAGGCCCTCGCGCCCTACGGGCTCGACAAGCCTTCGCGGGTGACGGTGTGGCTCGGCCGCGACAAGGACCGCTCCTCCCGGACCCTGCTGGTGGGGCGCCCGGTGCCGGAGAAGAAAGGGGTCTACGTCAAGCGCGAGGGCGAGCCGGGCGTTCTCCTGACCGCGGAGGCGGTGTGGACGACGTTCCCGAAGACGGTCGCGGTCCTGCGCGACAAGGCCGTGGTCACCTACGCCTACGACAAGCTCACCCGAGTCGAGCTCGCTCACGGGCGTGGCGGGGTCACCCTCGAGAAGGACGGCACCGGCTGGAAGCTCACCGCGCCGGAGGCCCTCAAGGCCGACTCGTCCGCGGTGACCGGGCTCCTGTGGAAGATCCGCGACCTGCGCGCACTCGGCTTTCTCGCCGAGACGCCCGCGGAGGCCCCGCGTTTCCTCGGCCGGCCCGAGGTCACGGTTCGGCTCTGGGAGGAGGGCGCCAAGGCGCCGAGGACGCTCCTCCTGCAGTCCTCGCCGGAGCGCCGCGGCGGGCAGCCCGCGGCGGTGGCCGCGGTGCAGGGGGAGGGGCCCGTGGTGCTGGTGGACGGCCGGATGCTCGCGGATCTCGCGCCCGGCGTCGCCGAGCTGCGCGACCGGGCCCTGCTCCCCGCCTTCGACATCGGCGACATCAAGAAGGCGCGCGTGGCCGCCGGCGACAAGCCCCTGGTCGTGGAGAAGAGCGGGCAGTCGGACTGGAAGGTGGTGGAGCCGGCGCGAGGGGGAACCAAGGACGGCCGTGTGGCGAGCCTGCTCTTGACGCTCCGAGGCCTCAAGTGGAAGGAGATCGCGGCCAAGGGCCCGGACGACGCGGCCAAGTGGGGCCTCGACAAGCCCGAGCTGGAGGTGACCGTGTTCAAGGACGGTGGTGCCGAGCTGGCCACGCTCGTGGTCGGGCGCACCGACGGCGCCGTCACCTACGTGAAGTTGAAAGCCGAGCCCGGCATCTTCGCGGTGTCCAGCAAGGATCTGGACGACCTGCGGCGAGCCAGGACCGAGATCCCCTCCTGACCGGGTTTTCCCCGGCCGGGGCGGCGGTGGCAGAATAGGGCCATCGAAGCGGCCGTCGGAGACGCATGAGAACGATCGCGGTCATCGCAAGTCTTGCACTGCTCGTCCTGGCGGGGCCGCTCGGCCCGGCGGGCGCCGGTGAGCTGCGTCCGACCGTGCTGGCGCCCAATCCGTTCGCCATGACGCCGCCGCCCGCGCCGCTCGAGCCTCGCCCCGCGCCCAGCGTGCCGGCCCGGCCGCCTCACGCCCATCCCCATCCGGGCCGCCCGCCGGTCTTCTCCACCCCGACGGTGGTCTGCTGCCCGGGCTACTGGGCCTACCAGTGGGTGCCGACCGCGTATACGACCTATGTGTGGGTGCCGGGGTACATCACCGCGGAGGGCGTGATGGTCGGGGGCGCCTACCAGCCCCGGATCGTGAGCGGCGGCTACTACCAGCTCGTGTGGGTGAGCGGCAACTGATGGCGCAGACCCCGCTCTATCTGAGGCAGATCGAGCTGGGGCCGATGCAGAACTTCGTCTACCTGATCGGCGACCAGGCGAGCCGCGAGTGCGTGGTGGTCGATCCGGCCTGGGAGATCGACGGCATCACGGACCTGGTGGCCAAGGACGACATGCGGCTCATCGGCGCGCTGGTGACCCATACCCACCAGGATCATGTGGGCGGTCACCTCTTCGGCCACGACATCCCGGGCGTGGAGGAGCTGCTCGCCAAGCACTCCATGAAGGTCTACGTGCACCAGGACGAGCGCGAGTTCCTCAAGGGCTTCGGCTCGGACCTGGTACAGGTGCGGGGGGGCGACACGCTTCAGGTGGGGCAGGTACCGCTGACCTTCATCCACACCCCCGGGCACACGCCGGGCTCGCAGTGCTTCCTGGTGGACGGCTGCCTCATCTCCGGTGACACGCTCTTCATCCGCTCGTGCGGCCGCACCGACCTGCCCGGCAGCGACCCGAAGGAGATGTACACCTCGCTCACGCAGCGCCTTGGCGCGCTGCCCGAGGAGACGGTGGTGCTGCCCGGGCACAACTACGGCGGGTCGCAGACCACCATCGGCGCCGAGAAGCGCGAGAACCCGATGATGCGCTTTCCGTCCATGAGCGATTTCCTGCGCGTCATGGGCGGCGGCCGCGTCGGCCGCACATAGCCGCGCCGGCCCTCCTCGTCGTCAACCCCGCGGCCGGCGGCGGCCGCACCCGGCGCCTCTGGCCCTCCCTCCGCGAGACTCTCGCCCGGCAGAGCTTCGCCTTCGAGGTCGTCGAGACGCGAGCGCGCGGTCACGCCACGACGCTGGCCGCCGAGGCCGCGCGGGCCCGTGTCCCCCTGGTGGTCGCGGTGGGAGGCGACGGCACGCTGAACGAGGTGGTCAACGGCCTCGTCCCGCTCCGCGAGGAGTACCCGGTGACCGTCGGCGCGCTCATGACCGGCCGCGGGCGCGACGCGTGCCGCAACCTCGGGCTGACGCGGGATCCTCGGCGCGCCGCGCGCCGCCTGGTGGACGGACGCGTCGCCGCGCTGGACGTCGGGCTCGCTCGGTGGCCGGGCGGTCACCGCTACTTCCTGGGGTGGGCCGGCGCGGGGTTCGACGCGGTGGTGGCCGAGCGCGCGGGGACGCGCGGTGGCCGACTGACTTACCTGCGCGCGGTGTTGACGTGCCTGCGCGCCTATCGGCCCGTCGAGATGACGGTCCGGCTGGACGGCGCCGACACCTGGACCGGCCCCGCGGCGAGCGTGGTGGTGTGCAACGGGGCCTCGTTCGGCGGCGGCATGCGCATCGCGCCGGGCGCGCGCCCCGACGACGGTCTCCTCGACGTGGTCCAGCTGGGCGCTCTGGGCCGCGCCGAGCTGGCGCGCTGGCTTCCCACCGTCTACTGGGGCGGCCATCTCGCCAATCCCCGGATCCAGGTCCGCCGCGCGGCCCGGGTGCGGATCGAGGCGGGCGCGCCACTCCCGGTCCAGATCGACGGCGAGCTCGGCTTCCACACCCCCCTCGACATCGAGCTCCACCCCGCCGCCCTCCACCTCCTCGTGTAGAACGCACTCGAATGGCGTAGAGGGTTCGAACTACATCTGTTCGAGCGCCGGCTCCGCCGGCGCAACCCGTCGTGGGGGAGGTTCGGAGGGGGCCGCCGAGGCCCCCTCCGATCAAAGTACCGACATGCCGCCGTCGACGAAGAGGACCTGGCCCGTGATGTAGTCGGAGCAGGTGGCGAAGAAACGGACCGCCTGCGCGACATCGGCGGGCCGGCCGTGCCGGCCCATCGGGATGCGCGCGGCGAGGCGGCGCCCCGATTCGCGCGGGAGGCCTTCGGGGAGCAGCACCACGCCGGGCGCCACCGCGTTCACCTGGATGCGCGGGGCCAGGGCGGCGGCGAGACCGCGCGTGAGCATGACGACACCCGCCTTGGAGACGCCGTAGGGCACGTAGCCGGCCCAGGCGCGCACCGCGCCGACGTCCGCGATATTGATGATGCGCCCGCCGCGCCGGCCCATGGCGCGGGCGGCCGCCTGGCTCAGGAAGAACGGCGCGCGCAAGTTGACGGCGAGAAGCCGGTCGAACTGGGCGGGCGTGGTGATGAGCACCGGCGTGCGGAAGAAGAGGGCCGCGTTGTTGACCAGGACGTCGAGGCGGCCCAGCCGCTGCACCGCGCCTGCGACGAGCGCGCGCGCCTCGGCCGGCCGGCTCACGTCGGCGCGCAGCGCCGCCGCGCGCACCCCGCGTGCCTCGAGCTCGCGCACCGCCGCGCGGGCCGACGCCGCCGAGCGGTGATAGCCCACCGCCACGTCGGCACCCGCGTCCGCGAGCGCGCGCGCGATCTCGAGGCCGACGCGCACCGCGCCCCCGGTGACGAGAGCGACCTTGCCGGTCAGTTTCTTGACTTGCCCTGGGCCGTGTGGTCTCATCGATCCGACATGTCGGGTAGTTTCCGCAACTGGATGAAGGTTCGGTTCATCACCGGGCTGTTCTCCACCGTTCCCGCGATCGCCACGGCCTGGCTGCTGTGGGTCTTCTGGAACGCGATCGACGACTTCTTCTCCCCGGTGTACACCCAGATGCTCGGCCGGCGCATCCCGGGCCTGGGCTTCCTCACCGCGGTCGTCATCATCTTCATGATGGGCACGATCGCCCGCAACGTGGTCGGCCGGCGCATCCTGTCGCGCATCGAGCGCCTCCTCGAGCACGTGCCGATCTTCCGCAGCATCTATCCCTCCGTGAAGCAGCTCCTGGAGTCCTTCTCGCCCCAGCAGCGCAACTCCTTCAAGGCGGTCGTCCTGGCCGAGCACCCGCGCAAGGGCGAGTACGTCTTCGGCTTCGTCACCTCCGAGCTTCTGCTCGAGGGCGTCGAGGGCAAGCGCGCCATGGTGACCGTGTTCGTGCCCACCAACAACCTCTACCTGGGCGACGTGATCGTGGTCGCGAAGGAGGAGACGCTGCCCACCGGCCTCACGGTGGAGGAGGGCATCCGCATCATCCTGTCCGCGGGGACCGCCACCCCGCCCCGCCTGCCGCGCGAGCGGCTCTGATCACCCGGCGGGCGGCCCTCCGGCCAGCCAGGCCCCGATCGCCTCTCCCAGCGGATAGAGCTTGCCGAAGAAGAAGTGGTCCGCTCCCTCGATGATCCGCTCCTCGGCCGAGGTGATGGCGGCCAGTCGGTGGAGCGCCTCGACCGGGCAGTAGGAATCCGCGGTGCCGGCCAGCAGCAAGAGACGCCCGGGGCTCGTCTGCAGGAAGTCGAAGTCGGACATCCCGAGCGGAGGGGCGATCAGGACGAGCGGCGCCTGGGGAACGGCTGGCCGGGCCGCGCGCGCCGCCATCGCGGCGCCGAAGGAGTAGCCGATCACCCCGACCTGGCCCCCGGCGGGCAGATGGGTCGCGAGGGCCGTCATCGCCGCTCTCACGTCCTCCTGCTCGCCCCGTCCCTTGTCGTGGGTTCCTTCCGACGCGCCCGCCCCGCGGAAGTTGAAGCGGAGCGTGGTGTAGCCGGTGGCCTGCGCGACCTCGGCGGCCCGGATGACCACGGGGTTGTCCATGTCGCCGCCGTAGAGGGGATGAGGGTGGCAGACGACGAACCCGCCCCTGGGGTTCGCGACGGGCGCGAGCCGGGCCGCGAGGGCAGGGCCGTCCGGGACGCGGATCGTGAGGGCTTCTTCCATAGGAATCCCGACCTTAGGGGGTCCGGCCGGAATATTCAAGGGCCAGCCTGCGTCTGAGCCTACGAGGTATACTTCTGATGATGCCGAGCCTCGGATGTCTCTGGAACCGTCCCCGCCTCGAGCGCCTGGTCGATGGCGCGCTCGAGCCGCGGGCCGGGCGGGCCGCCAGCTCTCACGCGGCCCGGTGCCCGCGGTGTGGCGGTGAAGTCGAGCAGCTCACCCGGCTCCGCCTGCTGGTCCGGAGCGCGGCGTCGGATGCGGCCGATCCCGAGTGGGCCGGCTTCTGGCCCGCGGTGCGCGCACGCCTCGCCAGTGAGGCGCCCCGGCCGGTTCGCGAGTCCTGGTGGCTTCCGGCCTGGAAGCCGGTCTGGGGCCATCCGCGGGTGGCCCTGGGCAGCCTGATGGTCTCGAGCCTCGCGGCGGCCCTGGTGCTCTGGCCGAGCCCGCAGGTCACGGCGCCCACCTTTGCCGCGCCGGTGGTGGTGCAGGACGTCTCCTCCGCCGATCCGGACCGCAGCGTGATGGTGTACTCGAGCCCGGACGACGTGACCGTGATCTGGGTGTTCAACCCCGGCGATCACGACGAGCAGTCGTAGCTACTCCTTCAGGCTGGCCAGCCGCTCCTTCGCGAGGGGGGCTTCTTCGGATTGCGGGAAGTGCTCGACCAGATACTGCAGCCGCGCCTGGGCGAGGGCGGTTTGCTTGAGCTCCACGAGGGCGAGGGCTTCCTTGTAGAGCGCGGTCGGGACCTTGCTGCCGCGGGGATAGGCCACCACGACCTTCCGGAACTCCTGCACCGCCTGCTCGAGGTTCTCCCGGGCCTTCTCGGGTTGGCTCGCGGTGGCGCGCGCCATGCTGAAGTAGGCTTCCCCGATCCAGTACTGCGAGCTGTCGGCCAGGGGTGAGTCCGGGAAGCGCCGCAGGAAGTCACGGAACCCCGACACCGCGAGCGGATAGAGCCCCTTGCTGAAGTCGAGGTAGGCCGCCTGGTAGCTTTCCTCCGCGCTGGCGCCCCCGCGGGCCGGAGGGGGCACCGCCGCCACCGACGGCGCGGGGCCCGGGCCGGAGCGCGCGGGTGGGGGGATCGGCGTCGCGCCCCCGGAAGGAGCTGGGCGCCCGAGGGTCTCCACTCGCTGGGACAGCTCGTCGACGCGCGCGGTGACGCGCGCGACCTCCGCGGCGAGCGCGTCGAGCCGCGCGTTGAGCGCCGCGCTCCGCTTGTTGCTCTCGGCGGTCTGCTCGCGGGTGCGCCGATCGAGCTGGCCCACCACGGTCTCGTTCTCCCCGCGGCCCCGGTGCACCGCGAGGGTCAGCGAGTTGAGATCCTGGCGGAGCTGCGCCACGTCCTGCTGCAGAGCCTGGCCGGACCCGTCGGCACAGCCCGCGACCGCGACGATGAGAAGCGTCCAAGCTACGAAGGGGAGCCGGAGGCTCCCCTTCGTGGTCGAGCTGAACAACGCGCTGAGCTCCGTGTCGATCAGCGGGCCTTCACGAGGAAGTGCGCGCGCCGGTTCTTGGCCCAGCACCCTTCGCTGCGCTCGGTGCAGGTGGGCCGCTCCTTGCCGTAGGAGATGATCGTGATCCGGTTGGCCTGCACGCCCTGGCCCACCAGGTAGTTCATCGTCGCCTTCGCGCGCCGCTCCCCGAGCGCCAGGTTGTATTCGTTGGTGCCGCGCTCGTCGCAGTGGCCTTCGATGAGCACCAGGTTGTCGTTGGTCTTCAGCCACGCCGCGTTCGTGTCGAGGACCTTGGCGTCGCTCTGACGGATGTCGTACTTGTCGAAATCGAAGAAGACGTCCTTCAGATTGTCCGTCTCGCGGAACTCGCTCGGGCGGGGCGGCGTCGTGGGCGAAGCGGTGGTCCCGGGTGCCGCGGGCGACGGCGTCATCGCGGGAGCGGGCGTGCCCGACGTGGAAGGCGCCGCGGTCGAGGGCGAGGGTGCGCCGGTCGGCGGAGGCGCGGAGGCGGCCGTGGTGGCGGGCCGCTTCGGGCACCCCGCGAGGAAGAGAGAAAGAACGAGCACTGGAGCGACCAGCAGCGCGCTTCCCCGTCGATGCGCCATGAGTCAAATCCTCCTAGGTTTCATGCGCTCGGTGATCATTTCACGCTACGAAATTATCGTATCACGGAAGGCGTGGCGACCAAGAAGCACTTGTGGACTCCCCGGGTGCCCGCGTGAGGGGCTGCTGCTCCGAGCCGTCCGCCAGCATGGTGAAGAGCTGATACCCGCCCGCCAGCCGGTTGGACTGGAAGACGAGATGGCGGCCGTTCGGGGCCCACGAGGCGCCCTCGTTGTTGCCGGGGCCGGCGGTGAGCCGACGCAGGTTCGACCCGTCCGGGCCGACGCCCCAGAGATCGAAGTTGCCCTGGCGCGACGTGAAGGCGATGGTGTCGCCCTTGGGGGACCAGCGGGGCTGGGTGTTGAACCCGGCCTGGGTGAGGCGCCGGACGTTCGCGCCCTCGGCGTCCATCACGAAGACGTGCGCGCCGCCGGCCCGCTCTGACACGAACGCGATCTCGCGCCCGGTTGGCGACCACGTGGGCTCGGTGTCGATGCCACTGTGGGTGGTCAGCCGGCGGAAGGCCCCGCTGGCAAGGTTCAGCACGTACACCTCGGGGTTGCCGTCGCGGGACAGGGTCAAAGCTACCGACTTGCCGTCCGGGCTGAAGGCGGGGGAGGTGTTGATGCCGAGGAACCCGGCCAGCACCTGCACCGGCCGATTCTCGAACGGGAACATCCGGTAGAGGTAGGGATAGCCCCGCATGTACGACGTGAAGGCCAGGGAGCGGGTGTCCGGGCTCCACACCGGGGAGAGATTGATGGAGTTGTTCGACGTCACGCGCGCCGCGCCCGCCCCGTCATAGTCCATCAGGCTGAGCTCCTTGTTGCCGGAGCCCGAGTTCACGTAGGCGACCTTGGTGTCGGCGACGCCCGCCTCCCCGGTGAACTGCAAGACCACCTCGTCCGCGACCTTGTGGGCGAGCCGGCGGGTCTGCGCGGTGGGCAACTCGATCTTCTTGGATCCGATCAGCCGGAACTCGGGCGAGGTCAGATCGTGCAGCCGCATCTCGATCTCGGCGCGGTCGCCGCGCAGCGTGAGCACGCCCTGCAGGCCCGCGTGGGCCCCCGCCGACGCGAAGTTGGCGAAGGCGGCCCGGAGCGCGGCCGGATCCCCGGTCGGGATCGGCGGGACGTCCGAGACCACGCTGAACAGGCTGGAGAACGTCAGGTCGCGGCCGGTCACCTGGGACAGGCTGCGACCGAGCCCCTGGGAGTCGGGGCCGCCCACCACCGTGAAGTGCGGGATCACGATGTTGAGCTTCTTGGCGCCGGTGGCCAGTACGTTGAGGAGCACGTCGGCGGCCTGTGAGCGGGCGGCGGGCGGGGAGGCGAGCGCGCCGCCCAGCGCGGCCAGCAGCACCAGCCCGACGAGGAAGCCGAGCGGACGTCCGGGACGCATCATCTGGTTCATGATTCACCCATGTACGTGTCAGCCACGACGAAGGTCGAAGGTGAACAGGATGCGAAGCGACGGCTTCGCCCAATCGTCGGGCAGTTTCGGGAAAGGGCCCGCCGCCATGACCGCGCGGAGGGCCGCATTGTCGTAGAAGGCGTTGCCGGAGCTCTTGTGGATGGCGGGTGGGCTGATCGATCCGTCTCGCTGGATCTCGACGTAGATCTGCGGCTTCTGCTGCGGGTCGTTGGGCTGGTTCTGGCGCTGCCACTCCTGCTCGACCTTCTGCAGCACCTGCCGCAGGTACCACGCGTGGGGGAAGTCCCCGACGTCGAGGGTGAGGGCGCCGGTGCCGGTCACGGAGCCGGTCGGCGCGCCCAGCGATGCGGTCTCCTGGGGCCGGGGCGATTCAGCCGCCTTCTCGCCCTGCGGCCGGCCCGACGGCGGGGTGGCCAGCGACGGCAGCTCCTTCTCGCCGGGGCGCGGCACGGAGGTCCGGGGAGGCAGTGGCTTCGCGGTGGATAGCGACGGAGGAGGGAGGCTCGGAGCGGGAACCGGCTTCGGCGCCTCGCGCGGTGGAGCCGGTGCCTTGGGCGCCGGGTCGGGCTCAGGGACGCGTGGCGCCACCGGGGCCTGCGGACGCGCGGGCATGGTGGGCGCGGCGGGCGCATTCGGGTTGCCGACCGCGGCCACCATCGGCACCAGGTTGACGACCTGGATCTTCTCGGACCGCCAGCCGCCCCACATCACGACCGCGGCCATGCCGCCGAACAGCACGACGTGGGCGACGGTGGAGAAGCCGATGGCCGCGAGCGGCAGGCGCCGCCGCCGAAGCGCCGGTCCCGGTCGTCTCAGGCCGGGATCGGGGAGGGGGCCCATGGAGTAGCGGCGGGCGGCCATCGTCGAGCTCATCGAGCGCGGGTCGGCTCCGTCACCATGCCGAGCTTCTCGATCCCGGCGCGCCGCACCCGATCCATGGTCTCCACCACGAGGCCGTACTGCAGAGCCTGGTCCGCCCGCAGGTACAGCGTCTTGTCCTGCCGGTTCTTGAACAGGTCACGCAGCGCTTGCTCGACCGCGCCCAGGGCCACCGGCTTGTCGTTGATGTAGATGGTCTGCTCCTTCGTCACCGTCAGCACCACCCGCTCCTCGACCGCGGTGGGCTTGCCCGAGCTCTTGGGCAGGTTGACGTCGATCCCGCGGTACATGAGCGGCGCGGTGAGCATGAAGATGAGGAGGAGCACGAGGATGACGTCCACCAGCGGGATGATATTGATCTCGGACATGGTCCCGCCGATGCGGTAGCTGCTGCCGCCACCGTAGTCGGGCGTGTCGATCTTAATGGCCATCTTTGGCCACCCGTGCCATCTTCTGCGCCGGACGGGCGAAGGCGTTCAGCAGGTCCAGCGTGAAGCCCTCCATCTCCATCGCCCAGTGCTTGGTGCGGTTCACGAAGAAGTTGTAGCCCATGACCGCGGGAATGGCCGCGCCGAGACCGGCCGCGGTGGCCACGAGCGCTTCCGAGATGCCGGGGGCCACCACCGCGAGATTGGCCGAGCCCTGCTGGCCGATGTTCTGGAAGGCGGTCATGATGCCCCATACCGTGCCGAACAGCCCGATGAACGGCGCCGAGCTGGCCACGGTGGCGAGGAAGGGCAGGTAGCGCTCCATGCGCGCGACCTCGCCGGAGCCGGCGCGGCGGAGCGCGCGGTTCGTCGCGTCCAGGCGCTCGACGGGCAACCCTTCATCCGCGTCGTCGAGCACGTGGTCCACCATCTCCGCGCTGCCGTAGGCGGTGACCAGCTCCTGGCCTCCCGCCACGTAGAGCTGGGCGAGCGGGCTGTCGCGATGCTTCTTGGCCGCCCCGTAGACCACCGAGAAGCGCCGTGCTTCCCTGAAGATCTGCCGGAAGCGGAGCGACTCTCGCCGGATCTTCCGGAACTCCCACCACTTCTCGACGATCAGCGCCCAGCAGATGACGGAAAAGATCGCGAGGAGGAGCAGGACGAACTTGGCGACGGGACCGGCGCTGAGGACGAGCTCCGCAACGCCGCCGTTGACGCTTCCTGATCCTGGCACCCGGGGGTCTCCTTGTACGAGTGAATGGTGAACGACGCGACGAATTGTTTGATTTGATGATACCGGAGCCTTTTTCGGAGTGTCAACAAATTCACCCCGAAAACCCCTGAAAAGTCGCTGAATTATTGACAGTCTCGAGGTCCGGCCGTATAAGCCTTCTATGTTCCAGTCGCCGGGCGCCATCGCGGTGCACGTGGGCCCCGTCGCGATCCGCTGGTACGGCGTTCTCATGGCGACGGCCATGGCCCTCGGCCTGTGGCTCGCCCACCGTGACGCGCAGCGCCGGGGTCTCGATTCCGAGCGCCTTCTCAAGGCCTCCGAGCTGGCCCTGCTGGGCGGCCTGATCGGCGCACGCCTCTACTACGTGCTGTTCAACCTCGACTACTACACCCAGTTTCCCGGTAAAATCTTCGCGCTCTGGGAGGGCGGGCTCGCCATCCACGGCGGCGTGCTGGGCGGGGTCCTGGTGGGTGGGGTCTACGCCTGGCGGCGGCGCCTGCCCCTGCGGGAGTACCTCGACGTGGCCGCGCCCAGCCTAGCGCTTGGGCAGGCGATCGGTCGATGGGGGAACTTCTTCAACGAGGAAGCCTTCGGCGGGCCCACCGACCTGCCCTGGAAGCTGTACATCTCACCGCCGCACCGGCCGCCGGCGTTTGCCAAGGCCGAATTCTTCCATCCCACGTTCCTCTACGAGTCCATGTGGGACCTCCTGGTGTTCGGCCTCCTCGCCTTCGTCCTCCGCGACCGACTCGCGCGCGCGCCCGGCGCCCTCTTCCTGGCCTACGTCGGTCTCTACTCGCTCGGCCGGCTCTTCACCGAGGCCCTACGAACCGACCCGCTGATGCTGGGCTCGCTCCGTGTCGCGCAGCTCGTGAGCCTGCTCTGCATGGCCCTGGCCCTGGTGGGCGTGCCGCTGCTGCTGCGCCGCCGCCCCGCCTGATCGGCGCCTTCCCGCCGCGCGGCATGAAGCGCTACGCGAGCCGCGACGGACGGCTGCGTCTCTTCGTGGGTGATAGCCGGCGCCTGGCCGGCATCGCCACCGGCAGCGTCGGGGTCATCGTCACCTCGCCGCCGTACTGGGTGCGGGGGCGCGGGCGCGCGCGGGCCGAGCGCTACGCACGCGAGCTCGCGTCCGGGTTCGCGCGCGAGTGGCGCCGGGTGCTGGCCGACCACGGTGACCTCTGGCTCGTGATCGGCGACCGGCACGACGGGAGCGAGTGGGTGGGGATGGACGGGCTGATCATCGATCGGCTTCGTCGAGCCGGCTGGTCGCTCCAGGCCAAGGGGCTCTGGGCGCAAGTGCGCTCGCGTGAGCGCTGGGACAACCGGGTGAACTACCTGCTGCGCTTCCGGAAGGCGGGGCATCCGGTGCGGCCGCGCGGGGACACCCTCTGCTGGATGCTGCCGCTGCCGCGCTCGCATCCGGAGAGCCTCTGGGACGCGACGCCCGATCCGGTGCTCCGCGCGGTGCTCGCGCTCTCCGCCCGCCGGGGCGCGGTGCTCGATCCGTTCGCGGGTGCGGGCACCGTGGGGCGCCTCGCGGCCGCGCTCGGGCGCGAGTGGATCGGGGTGGAGCGCGATCCGCACATGGCGGCCCTGACCGCCCGGCGGCTGCGCCTCCGTCCGGTCAGGGCTTGAGCTTCGAGTGGACCAGTCGCCGCAGTGAGGCCTCGTCGAAGGCGGTGGCCTGCCGGACCGGCGCGCTGGCCTCGGTCTTGAGCCCGGTCTCGCTCAGGATCACGCAGAGGGCCGCCTCGGGATCGATCGCCTTCTCGGTGAGGAGCCGCCGCAGGACCGCGAGCGCGGCCACCCCGGTGGGCCCGGCCCAGATGCCCTCGGTGCGGGCGAGCAGGGCCTGGGTCTCGAGGATCTCCTCGTCCTCGGCCTCGCCCGCGACGCCGCCGGTCTCGTTCAGGATGCGCAGCACCCATTCGCCCTTGCGGCCGGGGTTGCCGGCGGCGAGGCCCTCGGCCACCGTGTAGCCGATCTTCACCGGCTCGAGCGCCCGCTTGCCGCGCCAGGCGCGCGTGATCGCGTTGGCTCGCGCCGCCTGCGCGGCCACCATCAGGGGCCGCCGCGCGATCCACCCGAGCCGCTCGAGCTCGACGAAGCCGCGGTGGGTCGCGATGAAGGTTTCGCCCACCGCCGCGGGCGCCACCACCACGTCCGGGGCCCGCCAGCCCGACTGCTCGGCGATCTCGTAGGCGAGCGTCTTCTTGCCCTCGTGCTTGTAGGCGTTGCGGGAGGCACCGCAGTCGAAGAAGAGCCGCTCTTCGACGAGCCGATCCCAGAGGGTGATCAGGTCGTCGTAGACGCCCTGGTAGAGGACGAGATCGGTGGCGGCCGCGGTCATGTGCAGGAGCTTGGGCGCCGAGGTTCGCTCGTAGGCGAAGATCAGCGAGCGCAGGCCCGCGCGCGCCGAGTACGCGGCGATGGACGAGCCCGCGTTGCCGGAGCTCACCACCGAGGTGGCGCGGAAGCCGAACTGGAGCGCGGCCGCCACCGCGGTGGGGGACGAGCGGTCCTTCACGGTGCCGGTGGGATTACTGCCCTCGAACTTGACCTGGAGCCGTCGCACCCCGAGATGGCGGCCGAGGGCCGGGCAGTCGAGCAGCGGGCTCTGGCCCTCGCCCAGCGTCACGCGGTGGGCGGGGTCCGCGATCGGCAGCACCGGAGCGTAGCGCCAGAGCCCGCCGCCCGTGAAGACACCCGGTCCCGCGCGTCGCAGAGCCTCCCAGTCGTACTGTAGCTCGAGGAGGCCGCGGCAGGCCGGGCACTCGAGGCGATAGCCGAGGGCGTAGGCGGTCCCGCAATCGATGCAGCGGAGGCCGGTGGCGTGAGAGCGGGTCGTCATCCCGCCCGCGGCGGCTTACCCGGCCACCGCCAGCATCTGCTCGATGCGGTGGCGCAGGGTGTGCTCGGCGAGGGCCCGCTTGCGCGCCCGCTCGCCGATGTCGCGCGCCTCGGCCGGGTGGGCGAGATAGTAGTCGAGCTGGTGACGGAGCTCGCCGAGGTTCCGGTACGCCACCACCTCCTCGCCGGGCGTGAACAGGTTCACCAGGTCGTCCTTCCAATCCACCACCTGGCAAGCTCCGGAGGCGGCCAGCTCGAAGGTGCGGTTGTTCATGCCGACGATGTCGTTCATGGGGTGATGGTGGTTCAGCGACAGCGTGGAGCCCGAGTACACCGCGAGCTTGGCGCGGCCCCATACCGGCCCGCCCGCGTACATCGATTGGACGGAGGCGGCCTCCGCCCGATCCCACCCGTAGCCCCACAGCCGCACCGGGTAGCCCGCCAATTCCCTGAGGAACCGCTCCCGATAGGGATAGCAGCTGCCCACGAAGCTGATGGGCGCGGTGAACTGGTGCGTCTCCTCCGCGGTGAGCTCGACCGGATGGTGGAACTCGGGCACGCAGTACAGCGGCAGGTAGTGGACGTTCCGGAGGCCGACGCCCTCGAGCGCCCGGAGCGCGTAGCGGTCCTTGGTGAAGAAGTAGTCGTAGGCCTCGATGCACTCGAACGGGATCATCCAGAGCGGGTTGTCGAAGAAGTAGTTGATGAAGCGCGTGTCGAGCCGGGCCTTGATGCGACGGATGAGTCCCGGCGTCACCGGCCCTCCCTTCATGACCAGCACGAGCTGGGGCCGCCAGGTCAGGCAGATCCGCTCGAGCCGGCGGAGGATCCATAGCTGGTAGGCCGCCTTGGTGCTGCGATTCTTGTACAGGGGGTTGTCGCGGCGATACGCGAAGGTGGCCACCTCGTGCCCCATGGCCAACAGCTCGTCGCGGAAGTCCATCCCCATGTGCTCGGGGCGGGCAAAGGGCATCACGATCAGCCAGCGCACGCGGGAAGCGTATCACACCGGCGCGCGCGGGCCGGGGTCGGCCCGCCGGCCGGTCACGCGAAGGCGGGACGGACCTCCCGGGCCAGCAGCTCCAGCTCGCGCATGATGTGGCGGTGCGGCATGCCGGGAAAGAAAACCCGACAGATGAGATGGGTCACGCCGTACTCGCTGACGAAGGGCCGGAGCGCACGGACGACCTGCTCGGGCCCGCCGATGAGGAAGCGGTTCTTCATCAGCCCGTCGAGATCGGTGGCGATGGAGGCGTCGATAAACGGGTGCCGCCAGCCCCCCGCGTACTCCTTGCGGTACGAGATCATGATGTGCTTCTCGGCCAGCTCGCGCGCCTCCCGGTCGGTGTCGGCGATGATGACGTCTCGGGTGAGCGGCCACTCGGTCACCGGCTCGATCCGGCCCGCCGCCTTCCGGTTGGCCAGGAATTGCTGCTTGCCGGCCAGGAGCCGGGGCAGGTCCGCGGTCGGGCCCGGGATCCAGTTGTCGGCGAGGGTGGCGGCCCGGCGCAGGGTGATGTCGCCCCACCCGCCGATCCAGACCGGGGGATGCGGGCGGGTGATGGACCTGGGCTCGAGCCGGCCCGCGACCTTGTAGTAGGCGCCGTGGAAGGACACCGATTCCTGCGTCCACAGGGCCTTCATGATCGCGAGCTGCTCCTCGAAGCGGGCGCCGCGCTTCTCGAGCTCGGCGCCGTAGAGGGAGAACTCGTCCGGCTTGTAGCCGATCGCGATGCCGAGCACGAAGCGCCCGCCCGACATCACGTCCAGCATGGCCGCGTCCTCGGCGAGCCGGACCGGGTGGTAGAAGGGCGCCACCAGGATGTCGGTGCCGAGCCGCATGCGGGTGGTCCGCGTCGCGAAGCCCGCGAGCACCGGCAGCGGCGAGGGCCAGTAGTGATCGGTGACCGAATGGTGCTCCTCCATCCAGACCGAGTCGAAGCCCAGCTCCTCGGCGCGGGTGACTTCTTCGAGCGCCTCCGGGTAGTAGTGTCCGCCTTCGATGGGGATGAAGCCGATCTGGAGCGCGGCCACCGCGCTACTTGTCGCTGGCCAGCTTGCCGTTCACGCCCCAGTTGGCCTTCTCGATGTCCTGGAACACGATGTGCACCTGATCGGCGGTGGTCTTGCCGATCTTGACCATCGCGTCGGTGATCGCGGCGGTGATCTCGCGCTTCTGCTGGTCGGTGCGGCCGGCGTACCACTGCACGGTGATATTGGGCATGGGAGCCTCCTCGGGGTCGGGGTTATTTGAGTCGCCGCAGATCGTCGGGGAAGTTGGAGGTGAACGAGAAGGATTTGACGAGGCCGTCGGCGTTGAAGCGCACGATCAGATCCTTGCTGACCGCGCCCGCGCCGTCGCGCTGGACGTACAGCCATCGCCAGGTCGGATCGCCGTTCTCGAAGCCGACCTGGTAGGGCTCGCCGAGCATGCGCTGGAGACCCCAGCGGTCGCTCCGGCCGGTCACGATCCAGTGCGCGTCGGGCGAGGGGAACTCGCGGCCGATCTTGGTCGAGACGCAGCCGGCCAGGAGGCCGAGCGCGACCAGACAGAGGAGCCAGCCGGGCACGCGCATGGCGCGGATTATGGCACCGGAGCCGGTGAGGGCGCAACCAGTGGCGGCTTGACTTGACGGAGGACGGCGCCTAGGGTCGTAGCGCCCGATCGTCGGCGCGCCGTGCGTCGCGCGATTCGGGTGCGCGGCGCACTCCACTGGAGGAGGACGACACGATGCAACCGGAATGGCTCAGGCGCTACTTCCACCAGCACGACGAGCAGTGCGAGCATCAGGTCGAGGAGAACGGCGTATCGCGGCGCGACTTCGTGAAGACGGGCTTCGTGGCCGGGGTGGCCGCCGGCATGGCCGCGGGGAGCGTGGTGGCCCAGACCGGCCAAGCCGAAGCGCAGGCCGCCAACCCGATGGGCAAGGACTGGTGGCCGTCGCCGTGGGGTCCCAACGACGAGCGCGGCGCGAACAACCGCATGACACCGGCGAAGGCGCTCGAGGCGGCGAAGCTCATCAAGACCGGCAAGACCTATCAGCTCGGGATGACCCTCGAGGCGGGGATCCCCCTCTTCGGGGCCCGGCACGTTTCCATCACCATCCCGGGGGGGCCGACCGGCGGCCCCTTCGGCGAGCACAAGCTGATGTACAACGACGAGATGTTCAGCGGGGAGATCGGCCAGGTGGGCTCGCAGTTCGACGGCCTCGGCCATATCGCGGGCACCGTCGGCACCACCATTCGCTACTACAACGGCTTCACCCAGGCGCAGGTGGGAGGAGCCTACGGGCTCCAGAAGCTCGGCGTCCAGAACCTCAAGCCGTTCTTCACCCGCGGCATCCTGGTCGACGTCCTCGCCCACAAGGGCGGCGACCGGCTGCCCATCAACTACGTCATCACCCTGGACGACGTGATGCAGACCCTGCGCCGCCAGGGCACGCGCGAGCCGGGCGAGGGCGACGTCGTGCTGTTCCGGACCGGGCACATCAAGCTCTGGAAGAAGGACAATGTCGAGTACAACAAGGGCTGCCCGGGCCCCAGCACCACGGTGGCGAAGTGGCTCGCGGACAAGAAGATCGCCGTCGTCGGGGCGGATACGTGGCCGGTCGAGGCGGTGCCGGGGGAGAACGCGAACCGGCCGTTCGAGTGCCACGTCATCTGGATCACCATGAACGGGATCTTCATCAACGAGAACCTGAACCTGGAGGATCTGTCGAAGGACAAGGTGTACGAGTTCGCGTGGTCGTTCAACCCGCTCCCGCTCCAGGGCGGGACCGGCTCACCCGGTAACTCGGTCGCCATCGCCTGATCGATCGACTCGCGGCGACCCACCGGAGGCGAGGGGCCTCCGGTGGGTCGCCGCGCCGCGGCCGGCGGGCCGCGTGCTAGGATGACCGCCGTGGACATCTTCACCGCCGCGGAACGGGTCGCGCTGGAGCCGTACTTCACCGAGCTCGACGGCCCCGTCTTCGCCCTCGTCAACCTGCCGGAGGTGGTCAAGGGGGCGCTGTTCGCGCGCTATTCCCGCTCCGCCAAGTCCCTGCGCCGGCTCTTCCTCGACGAGTTCCGGGAGCAGGCCGAGGGGCCGGCGGCCGCCGGCTCGATCGGGACCGCCCGCGCCGATCGCCTCTACGAGCGCGTCTTCAGCGAGTACGGCGACGACTCGGTCGCCCAGCTCGGCGGCGTGCACCTGGCCTGCGAGGGGGCGTCCAATATCCTGACCAAGGTGCTCGAGTGGGGGCGGCTCATGGCCTACCTCGAGCAGTCGACGCGCTACGTGCCCTACACGGATCGGCCGGACGGCGCCTGGAAGTATCACGTGCCGGTGGAGCTCGATCGCCATCCGCTGCGGGAGCGCTACGTGGACGTGCTCGATCGCGCGTTCGAGACCTACGCGCGGTGGATCGATCCGATGCGGGAGTACTGGACGCGGCGGCTCCCCAAGCCTCCCGGCGACTCCGACGCCGCCTACCGCATGACGATCCGGGCCAAGGCGCTCGACAGTCTGCGCGGGCTCCTCCCCGCGGCCACCCGGTCGAACGTGGGCATCTTCGGAACCGGCCAGGGCTACGAAGCGCTGCTGCTCCGGATGCGCGCCCACCCGCTGCGGGAAGTTCGCGACTACGCCGAGCTGATGCTCGTCGAGCTGCGGAAGGTCATCCCCGCGTTCCTGAAGCGCCTCGAGCGTCCGGAGCGGGGCGGGGTCTGGTCGCGGTATCTCGCCGAGACCGCGCTCGCCACCGCGGGGGTGGCGGCCCGGGTCCTGGAGGGCATCGAGCCCGAGCCCCGGCCGGAGGTCACGCTCACCGACTGGGATCCCGACGGCGAGACGAAGGTGGTCGCGGCCGCGCTGTACGCGGCCTCCCGCCTGCCCGACGACCAGCTCCTGGCGGTGGCGCGCAAGCTCGGCCCGGAGGAGCGCCGCCAGGTCCTGGAGGCCTACGTCGGCCGCCGGGAGAACCGGCGGCACAAGCCCGGGCGCGCCTTCGAGCGCACCGTCTACCGCTTCGACGTGCTCGGCGACTACGGCGCCTTCCGCGACCTGCAGCGGCACCGGTTGCTCACGCTCGAGTGGCAGCCGCTCTCGACCCGGCACGGCTACGTGACGCCGGACGAGCTCGCGGAGGCGGGCGCGCTCCCGGACTGGACCCGGGTCATGGAGGAGTCCGCCGCGCTCCACGACGCCCTCGCGGCCGGAGCGCCCACCGTCGCGCCGTACGCGGTGGCGATGGCCTACCGGGTGCGCTTCTACATGGAGCTGAACGCACGCGAGGCCATGCACATGATCGAGCTGCGCACCGCCCCCCAGGGGCATCCGGCCTACCGGCGCATCTGTCAGGCGATGCACCACCTCATCGCGGAGCAGGCCGGGCATCGGGCGCTCGCGGCGGCGATGCGCCACGCGGATCACTCGGGCGCGGAGGGCGGGCGGCTCGAAGCGGAGCGCGCCGCGGAGCGCCGGCGCGAGAAGAGCTGAGCGGCGGAGGGGTCTCCGCGGGCGGGACCTACTGACCGCTGATCGTGACTTTCGTCGTCGCGCCGTCCACCCGGACCGCGGCGGCGCCCGCCGCGATGGACACGGTGTTGCCGGCCGCGTTCTTGATCGGGTTCGTGATGGACACGTTGGCCGCGAGCGCCCCGCCGGAGAGCCGCACCGGGATGCCGCCGATGATCGTGCAGGGGCAGAGCGCATTGCTCACCGTGACCGTGCTGCCGCTGCCGCCGAAGGAGAGCAGGCCGCCGCTGATATTGACCACCGACCCGCCCGCCGCGA
>Ga0187892_10005637_pt1 | contig 19480 bp, 22 predicted proteins | sample MA1701073metaG_FD_139345 | JGI IMG/M metagenome (GOLD analysis project Ga0187892, IMG submission 139345) | Bio-ooze microbial communities from a basaltic lava cave in the Kipuka Kanohina Cave System on the Island of Hawaii, USA - MA170107-3 metaG ...
CCGGAGCGGGCGCTGCGCCGGGTCGGCGAAGCGACGAACGGAAGATCGATGATTCGAAAGAACGGCGCGTCGCCTGCCCGTCTCGCCGGGGCGACCCGACAGGCCGACATCGCGCCGCGTGAAGAACGGCGCCGGCACCGGATCTAGTTTTTTCGAACGAGGTGCCGGGACTCGATCGCGGTCACTACTGCGAGAATCGTCAGACAGCCGGCAAGCAGCGCGAATCCCGCGATGGTCGGATCGAGGCCGTCGTGTATGAGAAGCGCGATGAGCGCCACAAATCCGAGTATTGCGCAGCTCAGCTTCGCATCGGCAAGAAACATGCCGCGGAGTTCCTTGAGCACGTCGAGCAGCACGGTCATCGGGCCGGCTCCCTTGCCGGGCGGCGCAGAAGCGCCGACATGCCGATTCCCGCAGCCAGAAACAACGCAACGAAAACGAACAGCATCAGGTCCTGCCCGGGCCAACCGACTCCGAGTCCCTCGCCGGTCCAGAAGACGCCGAAGGCGGACAGCATGACGCCCACGCCGAACTTCAAAGTGTTCTCGGGAACCCTCGAAAGCGGCCGGTGAATGACGGCGCCGACCGCGAGCACCGCGACGCAGGCCGCGAGCGCACCGAGCGCCGCCGCACCGAGCAGGCCCCGACCGGCACCGACCGCGATCACGATAAAGATGACCTCGAGACCTTCCAGCAACACGGCCTTGAATGCGGCCATCGCCGCTATCCAGTCGAGGGAGGTGTCCCGTCGTTTGGCGGCTTCGGCCAGCGCGGCCCGCTCGGCGGCAAAGGCGGCGTTCTCATCGTGTAGCGGCAACGCGCCGGCCGCGCGCAGGATGGCCTTTCGCAACCAACCCATACCGAAGAGAAGCAGCAGCACGCCGATGACGAGCTGCAACCAATGGAGCGGCACGCGATCGAGTACGGACCCGAGGAGCAGTACGATCGCCCCGAGAAGGACGAGCGCCGCTGCGGCGCCCGAGACGGCCGGGCGCCAGCCCCTGAGCGCGCTGACCGCCAATACGATCGTGAACGCCTCGACCACCTCGACAAGCGAAGCCGCGAAGGCCGCGCCGACGGCGGGGGCGGCAACGCTCCAGGTCACGATTGCCGGCAGCATCATCTTCGGTATGTAGCATTTACTACGATATTTCTGATATTGTAGTATCTACAACAACAGGTGTCAACGGACCCCCGAAATGCCGCGACAGCTCTCCCTCCAGCTGCGACTCCAGGAACGATCGTCGTCCCTGAGCGCGACGATGCTGCGGATTGCCCGCTACCTCGCGTCGCATCGCGAAGAAGCTCTGGTTGCGTCGGCTGCCGAACTTGCCGCGCGGCTGAACACCAGCGACGCGAGCGTCGTGCGCACCGCGAAGGCGCTTGGCTTTTCGGGACTCGATGCGCTGCGCCGCAGCCTGGCGGAAGAACTGCGGGTCGACCTCGGCCCTGCAGGGCGCGTCGCTCGCACCCTTGAAGAGGTGCGGGGCGATGCGGCCGACGTTTTTGAAGCGACCCTCGATCTTCACCTCGAGTCGCTTGTGGCGCTTCGCAAAAGCGTCTCGTCGTCGCAATTTCAGGATGCGGTGGATCGCATCGGCCGGGCAGACCGCATCGCGATTTTCGGGATTGGGCCGTCAAGTGCGATGTCGCGATACTTCGCCATCCAGATCGCGCGATTCGGCCTCGACTCGTTCGCGATCACCGACACCGGCCTGTTGCTCGCCGACGGGCTGCTGCGTCTTCGAAAGCGCGATCTGTTGGTGGTCATGGCCTATAGCCGCATCTATCCCGAGCTGCGGGCTCTTTTCGATCGCGCCGATCGCCTGAAGCTCCCCGTGATCCTCATTACCGATACGCTTGCAGGGAAGGCCGGGAAACACTGCGATCTCGTACTGCAGATTCCCCGCGGCCGCACCGACAGGTTCAGCCTGCATACGGCGACTCTCGGATTCCTGGAAGCCCTTCTGGTCGGGATCGCCGCAAAACGCCCCCGGGAAACCATCGAATGTCTGACCCAGCTCAATCGGCTGCGGACGGCCGTAGCCGGAAGGTCGAGCATCCTGTGATGCCGCGCCGGCCCGTCGAACCGGCAACGGCGTGAGTGCCGGCCGGTCAACGGAGGCATTCGGGCCGGTCGGTCGGCCAAATGATCGAACCGCCGCAACCGGCGTCGCTGCAGGATCGGTCGCAGACGTCACCCTCGCTCGTCGGGCCCGCCATCCTCTTTCGCCGCTTCCTTCGCCTTCGCCCGCGAGGCGATGCCGGCGCGCACGACCTTCACGCTCTTCGCCGGCTTGCCGGTGGTGGTCGCAATCCATTCCTGCAGCAGCGTGAAGCCGACCGCCAGCAGCGTCGGGCCGATGAAGATGCCGACGAAGCCGAACGCCAGCACGCCGCCGATCACGCCGAGAAACACCAGCAGGATCGGCAGCCGGTTCTCGCGACTGATCAGCCAGGGCTTGATGATGTTGTCGATGCTGCTGATGACGAAGAAACCCCAGAGCGCCATGAAGATCGCCCAGCCGGTATCGCCGGTATAGAAGAGCCAGAGCGCCGCCGGCACCCAGACCAGCGGCGGGCCCATCGGCACCAGCGAGAGCACGAAGGTCACGAAGCCGAACAGCAGCGCACCCGGCACGCCGGCAATCCAGAAGCCGATCGTCGCCAGCAGGCCCTGCGCGAAGGCCGTGCCCATGATGCCGTAGACGACGCCCTTGATGGTCGAGCCGGCCACGTCGAGCAGGTGCTGCGCGCGATCGCCGGCCACGCGCCGAACGCCGGAATGGAGATGCACCGCGGCGTCACGGCCGTCGCGATAGAAGAAGAAGCAGATCAGCACGCTGAGCGTCAGCTCGACAACACCCTGGCCGATATTGGCGCCGCTGCGCAGAGCCCAGGCGCGCGCCTGGGCGACATAGGGATCGACAGCGGCACGGAACTCGGCCTCGCTGCCCGCGAGATTCTGCCACTCGTCGAACAGGTCGCTGCCGAACAGCGGAATGTTGCCAAGCCAGGCCGGCGCCTCGGGCAGGCCCTCGTCGAGCAGGACGCGTACCACCTCGATCACGCCCGCGACATGGTCGGCCAGCGTGGCGCCGAGAAACGCCAGCGGTGCGACAAGCACCAGCGCGACGCCCAAGGTCATCAGCGCCGATGCGATCGCCTGCCGCCCGTTGAGCAGCCCCAGCACCCGGATATAGATCGGCCAGGTCGAGAAGCTGAGGATCAGCGCCCAGAGGATCGCCGAGAAAAACGGCCGCAGCACGATCAGGCAGCCGACCGCCAGCAGGACCAGCAGCGTCAGCCCGACCATGAACTCGAAACGTTCGGAGAGTTTCACGCGCGATCCGCTGCCGTTGACATGAAGCCGTCGGCGCTCCGTCGGGCGCCGTTGCAGCGACTCTAGCCGATCCGGCGGTCGCCGAATACCGAGCGCGCCGCCCGCGCCGCGGCCGGCGACGATGGTGCCGGCGCCGGCCGTTCGCCGCGCGCCGCTTTGTTCGGCGGGATGCGGCTGCCGTTCTTCTCGGCCCAGACATGCATCGAATGCAGAATGTCGCGCAGCGTCAGGCCGAGCGGCGTCAGCGAGTACTCGACGCGCGGCGGAATCTCCCGGTAGTCGCGCCGCTCGATCAGCCCCTGCGCTTCCATCTGGCGCAGCTGCTTCGAGAGCGTGCGATGCGTGATGCCGGCGAGTTCGCGCTGGAGCTGGTTGAACCGCTTCGTGCCTTCGAGCAGCTGGTGGATGATCATCACCGTCCAGCGCCCGGCGAGGATGCCGAGCGTCGTTTCGACCGGACAGGTGACGGATTTCTTGGGCATGGTTTCGCTGGCTCCGGGACCTGCCGATACGGGAACGCGCCTTCGATATGGTGCGCCTTACAGTATCCTCAAGGACCGTACTTGCCCCGATGACCGGTATGGCCATTTAACAGCGAGAGGCCGCCGGGCGACAATGCCGGACGGCCGGTTTCATCCCCGCTTCAGTGAGGGCCACGATCATGACCAGCGCCAGCAAGACCGGGACCGCAGCGACCGCTCCGACGGCGCCGACAAGCGCACGGCTGCGCCAGCTCGCGCGCGTCTACAAGGCGCCGCAGGGCCACTGGGTCGGCGACGGGTTCCCGGTCCGCAGCATGTTTTCCTATCACCGGCAGGGTGCCGAGGTGAGCCCGTTCCTGCTGCTCGACTATGCGGGTCCGGCGAATTTTCCGCCAGCCGACCGGCCGCGCGGCGTCGAGATGCATCCGCATCGCGGCTTCGAGACCGTGACCGTCGTCTACCAGGGCGAGGTCGAGCATAAGGACACCGCCGGCAACCGGGGCCGCATCGGCCCCGGCGACGTGCAGTGGATGACGGCCGCGAAGGGCGTGCTGCACGAGGAGATGCACGGCCGCGAGTTCACGAAGAAAGGCGGTGCGCTCGAGATGGTGCAGCTCTGGGTCAACCTGCCGGCGAAACACAAGATGTCGAAGCCGGGTTATCAGGAGATCCTCGATGCGACCGTGCCGTCGGTTTCGCTCGACGGGAACGGCAGCCGCGCGCGCGTGATCGCGGGCGAACTGCGCGGCGCGAAGGGTCCGGCCAAGACCTTCACGCCGGTGCATCTCTGGGATCTGCGCCTCAAGGCTGGCAGCAAGGTCGATCTCGATCTGCCGGACGGTTACACCGCACTCCTGCTGGTGCAGCGCGGTTCGGTGCGCGTCAACGGCAGCGAGCAGGTCGGCGTCGCCGAGCTCGCCCAGTTCGAGCGCGACGGCGAGCGCTTCACGCTTGAAGCCGACGCGGATGCGACCGTGCTGGTGATGGGCGGCGAACCGATCGACGAGCCGATCGCCGGCTACGGCCCGTTCGTGATGAACACCGACGCCGAGATCGCGCAGGCGATCACCGACTTCCAGCGCGGACGGTTCTGAACGGACGACGCCGGACGGAACCCCCTCACCCTACCCTCTCCCCACGCCGTGATCGGTCGCGGCCGACCGCGACGTGTCGGGGAGAGGGAATGGTTGGGTCGGTGTTCGGTGCTCGATACACTGAAGTCGAAGCGTAGCGACCCTCTCCCGCGCTGCGGGTGAGCATCTGTGTTGGCGGTCAAGCATGGACTGGCACCCAAGTCCGGTCTTCCTTGATCAGGATGTTGGCCAGGACGACGAACTTCCGCACGACCGGGTGAGGGCCGACAGGGAGCAGCGATGACCACCATTCTCGGTATTTCGGGCAGCCTGCGGACGGGATCGTTCAACAGTTCGCTGTTGCGTGCGGCAGCCGGGCTCGTACCCGATGGTGCGACGATCGAAATCGAAACCATCCGCGGCATCCCGCTCTATGACGGCGATGTCGAAGCCGAGCTCGGCATTCCCGCGCCCGTCGCCGCGCTCAAGGAAAAGATCGCATCGGCCGATGGCGTGCTGCTGGTGACGCCCGAATACAACAATTCGCTGCCGGGCCCGTTCAAGAACGCGATCGACTGGACGACGCGGCCGCCTTCCGACATCGCACGCGTCTGGCGCGGCCGCAAGGTTGCCGTCATCGGGGCCTCGCCCGGCAATTTCGGCACCATCCTGTCGCAGGACGCCTGGCTGCCGGTGCTGCGCACGCTCGGCACGCAGCCCTGGTTCGGCGGACGGCTGATGGTCTCGCGCGCCGACGGCGTGTTCGATGCCGACGGCAGCCTGACCGACGAGAGCCTGCGCGAGCGGCTGCAGAAATTCGTCCACGGCTTCGCCGCTTTCGTGCGCGAAGGCTGAGTCACCCGCTGCAGCCGGATTCTGCGGGCGATTGACGGGAAACTCGGCGGCGAAATCCGCGACAGATCGTCCATCGACAACCCGACAGCGGGCGTCTAGATTCAGGTCATGCGGTACTGCGCCCGTATTCTCCTGATCGTGCTTCTGGCTGCATTTGCAGCGGGGACAATTCTGGAGTCGGCGGCCGCAGCCGCTATGGCCGCCCAGATGACACTGGCCAAGTCTGGCACGATGGACGGATCGGGTTGCGACGGTTGCACCGACAATGGCCGCAACATGCCTGATTGCGACTTTGTCTGCGTTGCGCCGGTGTTTGCCATGTCCAACGCCCCTGGGACGCCGCAACCCGTTGCGGAGGTAACTGCTGCCGATGCGATGGTGCCCGGCGTTGCCGGCCGAACGGGTCCGCCCGATCCATTCCCGCCAAGAATCATCGTCCTGAACTGACCAAGCCCCGAGTTCGATCGGGCGCGGAGTCAGACCGTCTCAAACGGCGCTGTCTGCCCTTGTGAGTTCAATCTTGCATCGGCAGATCGCGATGCAGATCGACATTTCCGATTCAGGATGACCGAGCCATGTCCGTATTGTTCGGACCGACGCTCTCGCGTCGGAACCTTCTCGCGTCCGCCGGTGCATTTGCAGCCGGCGCGGTATCACCCTTCTACGGTGGCTCGGCTGCCGAGACCGCAAACACCCGTGAATTCACGTTGCATGCGGCGCCGGGACAAATACGGCTTCTTCCGGAGCCGCACGGAGAAACCGCTGCCTGGCGCTACAACGCTACGGTTCCCGGCCCGGAGATCCGCGTACGTCAAGGCGATCGCGTCCGTATCGTCGTCAAAAACCATCTGCCGGAAGAAACCACCGTCCATTGGCATGGCATCCGTACGCCAAACGCCATGGACGGTGTCCCCTTCCTTACGCAGCCGCCGATCGCTCCCGGCGGAAACTTCATCTACGAGTTTGACGCCGTCGATGCCGGAACGTTCTGGTACCACCCGCATTTTCACAGCTTCGCGCAGGTCGCTCGCGGGCTTCATGGTTCGTTCATCGTCGACGAGGCGGAGCCGATTCGCGTCGATCGTGACGTGACGTGGATGCTGGAGGATTGGCGGATGCTGGAGTCCGCCGAGATCAGCGACGACTTCGGCAACCGGCATGACATGAGCCACGGCGGCCGCATCGGCAACGTGGTCGCAATCAATGGCCTTTTGCCCGATGCCTTCGAAGTCCAGTCAGGCGAACGGATCCGTCTTCGTCTCATAAACGTCGCCAACGCCCGCATATTCGCGCTCGACTTCACCGATCTCGCGCCGATGGTGGTCGCGCTCGACGGCCAACCGGCTACACCGCATGTGCCCGAGAACGGACTGGTCTTTCTGGGACCGGCGATGCGCGCCGACCTTATCCTCGATCTCAAAGGCGCAGCAGGCCACAGGGTCGCGATCGTCGACCGGTTCTATGACGGTCTCGAGTACACGCTGACGGAATTCGCTTTCGCCGACACGCCGTTACGCGACGGAACACCCGACTGGACGATCGAGCTTCCGTCCAATCCGCTCGCTCAACCCAATCTCGATCGGGCGATACGCCACGACATCGTGTTAAACGGCGGCATGATGGGCAACATGGTCATGCAGGAGATGGGCAGCGCCATGATGGGTGCGATGGACTCGATGATGGAAATGTCGGGCGAAGACAGGTTCTGGTTCATGAATGGCATCGCGGCAATGGAGCACGATCTCGATCCATTGCTGACCCTCGAACGGGACCGGACGCATGTGATCGCCATGACGAACGAGACCGCTTGGAATCATCCGATGCACCTGCATGGCCATGCCTTCCGGGTGATTTCGCGAAACGGACAGGCGACCCGCCTTCGGGAATGGCAGGACACGGTGCTCGTCGCACCGCGGGAGCGGGTCGAGATTGCCTTTGTTGCCGACAATCCCGGTGACTGGATGCTCCATTGCCACATTCTGGAACACCAGGCCGCCGGAATGATGAGCGTGATTCGTGTCGATTGACCACTTCAGCAAGGAGAAACCCCGATGCAAAAATTTCTGATGGCACTTGCCGTAGGTTGCGGTCTGGCGGCAGCCACACCCGCTTTGGCCGAGGACGCACCGCGTCACGCAACCCTCTACAAGAATCCGGAATGCGGCTGCTGCGAGAACTATGCCGACTATCTGCGCGAGAACGGCTTCGACGTAACGGTCGTGCCCACGCACGATCTTGCGAAAATGAACCGCGAGGCCGGGATTGCCGACAACTTCAGCGGCTGTCATTTGGCCGTCATCGACGACTATGTGGTGAGCGGTCACGTGCCGATTGCAACCGTAGAACGGCTACTGAGCGAGCGCCCGGACATCAAAGGCGTGACGCTTCCCGGCATGCCATTGGGTTCGCCGGGCATGGGCGGATCGAAAACCGGGCCGTTCACCATCTACGCAATCGGCGAGGGTGTGCCGGCGGTCTACGCCATCGAGTGACCGACATGGCCCGGACTGTGCTTCGCAAAGCCGCAATCGTCGCAACCTGTCTCCTGTCGGTGGTGATTCTCGTTGCCATAGTCTGGTACTGGACGGCGCCGGATCGGCCGTCGGCCGATCCCGGCAATGCGGAGCAGGTTGCGCTCGGGCAGGCGGTCTACGCCGCGAACTGCGCGTCGTGTCACGGCGCCAATCTGGAAGGGCAACCCGACTGGAGAATTCGACAGGAGAACGGTCGGCTGCCTGCGCCGCCGCACGACGGGACAGGGCACTCCTGGCACCATCCCGACCAGATACTGTTCGGAATTACGAAATATGGATTGTCGCAGTATGCGACGCCCGACTATCAGAGCGACATGCCCGTGTTCGAGGGCGTGCTCACCGACGCGGAGATCTGGGCAACACTGGCGTACATCAAGAGCCGCTGGCCTTCGGATATCGCCGCGCGCCAGCGTGCGGTGACGGAGAGTGCGGATTGACGATCGTTATCCCTTATCGGCCCTGTTCCATGCAGCGGTCGTGCCGGTTGAAATTCTTGAAACTGCGCACGGAGCGGGGTCTGGCGACGGTTCGTTGGCGCTGCCGAGCGGCGTACAGCCGAGACGATCGCTTTCTTGGATGGCTTGATTGGCGCGCAATATGAGGAGAATCAACTATGCAGAACTCCGAACACCGGATACATCAACCGAGCGCGATATCCGCTGATCCTCTGCCTTTGCGGCACTGGATCATGAGACCTCGCATCCTGATCCTGATCGGAGGCGTGTCGGTCGCCGTCGGGCTTGCCGCAAGCTGGAATTGGCTTGCAGCCGTCGGCGTGGCACCGATCATTATCGTCCTGCTGCCTTGTGCCGCGATGTGCGCGCTTGGACTCTGCAAGCCACGCAAGAAAGGTTAGGGAGTCCGTTAGGAGTTGCTGTCGGCTCGACACAGCATCGGAGAACGCCGACGGGTGCGGTCATGAGGGCGTCAATCTGTTCGATGTTGTTCGCATTGCTGTTCGCGGCGACGGCATCGGCGAACCATCCGGGCGACGACCTCGACGAGGTCATGGCCCAAAAGAGAAGTACTTTCAGCAATCGATGTAACGTCCGCGCCAGCGTTCGAACTCGCCGACGTCGAGGGCAATGCCATCCGTCTTGCGGATTTTTCCGACAAGATCGTCGTGCTCAATTTCATCTTTGCCAGTTGCACCCCTCGTAGCATCGACAGGCGTCCCGAGCGCGCATTTTCGGTTCTTGGGCATGCTGGCGCGTGGAATCGCGAGACATTCGCGGTGGCTATCGAAACAATTACAGGACGGCATTGGCTTGGATCCAACGGCTTTCCGACCATGTGGCTGTCCCATCACCACACCTGACGGAGATTTCGATGCTCAAAGCTTTCTCGCGGTCTGTGCTTACCGCATTCCTGCTTCTCGGTACGGAAGCGCTCGACAGCATCGCGATCGCTGCCGGCGACGACACCGTGTCGGTCACCATCCGGAACGTGTCGAACAACCGCACACTCGTAATTTCTGCCGACGAATCGCGCGCCGTACCGGTCGCACCGGGTGCATATGCGATCGTCTCCGAAGGTGCCACGATCTTTCGGGAAGGCGCGAATGCCGGCAATTTCGGTCTCGAATCGCTGGCGGAGGACGGCAACGCCGAAACGCTGATCGCGTACCTCCAATTGCAACCCGGCATTCGTCAGGCTGGCCTGTTCGTCCCCGGCCGGCCGTTCACGGTTTCTGCGATGCCCGGCGACCGACTTGTTTTCGCCGCGATGTTCGTGGAGTCGAACGATCTCTTCTACGCACCAAGTGCCGACGGCATCGCGCTGTTCGACGCGACCGGCACCGCTATCGACGGCAACGTCTCGTCGCAGGTCATGCTTTGGGATGCGGGTACCGAGGTCAACGAGCGGCCGGGCGTCGGTGCGAATCAGGCGCCGCGCCAGACGGCGCCGAACACCGGGCCGGCCGAAAATGGCGTGGTCCGACCGGTCGCCGACGGTTTCGAGTACCCGGCCGTTGCCGACGTTCTCGAGGTCACGATTTCCAAGGAGTAATGCGCCCCCAACGTCATCTCGCCCGGCGGGCTTTCGCCCTCGGGCGCGAGTTCGAATCGGATAGAACGGAATTCGCGCGGCCGCGCGGCGGGATCAGCCCTGGCGGGCCTTGAAGCGCGGGTTCTTCTTGTTGATGACGTAGACGCGGCCCTTGCGCCGGACGAGGCGGCAATCCTTGTCGCGCGTCTTCGCCGTTTTCAGCGAATTTCTGATCTTCATGGCCGGAATTCCGGGCGTTTTCGGTGATTTCGAAGGCGGCGGAACCTATGCGAGCCCCCCGCCCAAGTCAACCCGACCGGACCCCGGCCCGGCTGCGGCATATCCGCCCCCGAGAGCGCCCGTTTCAGGCCCTTTTCCGGCCCGCGTGACCGGCCTTATCCACCGCCCGGACCGTGGCGGAAACCCGCGCCAGCGGCTATAGCCGGCTGCCATGCCAGCCGATACGCCCCTCCCCGCTGCCGCCGCCCCGTTGCGCCCGCGCGCCATGACGCTCGGCGAGCATGTCAGGCGCACGGTCGCACTCGCGCCGCCGGTCATGCTGGCGCGGCTCGGCATGGTGGTGACGATCACGGTCGATACCGCGATGGTTGGCCGCGCGGGCGCCGCCGAGCTCGCGGCCTATGCAATCTCGATGCCGCCGCAGATCATCATGCTGACGATCGGCGCCGGCCTGCTGACCGGCACGGTCGTGCTCGCCGCGCAGGCCGACGGCGCCGGCGAGAGCGGGCGCAGCGGCGTCATCCTGCGCTTCGCGCTGCTAATCGGGCTCGCACTCGGGCTCGTCTTCGCGGCGATCGTCGCGCAGGGCGAGACTCTGCTGCGCCTGCTCGGCCAGAGCGCCGAACTTTCCGCCGCGGGCGGACGCGTGCTCGAAATGTGGGCGGTCGGCATGCCCGGCCTGACGCTCTACATGGCGGCCGCGTTCTTTCTCGAAGGGTTGAGCCGTCCGCGCGCCGGCATGGCGGTCATGCTGCTCGCGAACCTGCTCAATGCCGGGCTCAACTGGCTGATGATCTACGGCAACTGGGGTTTCGCCGCCGACGGTGCGGCGGGTGCGGCGCTCGCCACCTCGATTACGCGCTGGGCGATGTTCTTCGCGATCGCGGGTTACATCTGGTTCGGTCTCGACCATGCGCGCTACGGCCTGCGCGAACGGATCGCCGGCCGCTGGCCGGTGGCGAAACGGCTGATGGCGCTCGGCGCGCCGTTCGGTTTCGGCATCGGGCTCGAGACCACGGCCTTCGCCGCCATCGCCACCTTCGCCGGCTGGCTCGGCGAACTGCCGCTCGCCGCCTACCACACGGCGATCAATTTCAACGCGCTGATCTACATGCTCGCGCTCGGGCTTTCGACCGCGACCGCCGTGCGCGTCGGCAACGCGATCGGGCGCGAGGATCCCGCCGGCATGCGCACGGCCGGCTGGGTCGGCACCGGCCTCGTCGTGCTGCCGATGGGCCTCGCCGCGTTCTTCGTCTGGGCGTTTCCCGAAACCGTCATCGGTTTCTATACCAACGATCCGACCGTCATCCCCTACGCGCTCGCCGCGCTCGCGGTCGTTCCCGCGGTCTGCATCAGCGACGGCGTGCAGGCCGTGCTGATGGGCGCGGTGCGCGGTGCGGCCGATGTCTGGATCCCCAACACGATCTATGCGGTCTGTTTCTGGGGCCTGATGGCGCCGCTCGGCTGGTGGTGGGGCGTCGAGCGGGGTCATGGCGCGCCGGGCCTGCTCTGGGTCGCCGCCCTGGCGCTGACGGTTTCCGCCGTGCTCGCCGCCTGGCGCTTCCACGTGCTGAGCCGGCGGCTTATCGGAAGGGCATAAGCACACGTTGCACGATTGCGCCGGCTGATGTAGTCAGCCGCTCCTTCCGAGGCCATCCCAATCGATGGAGGCTGTCATGGCAATGCGCATCCGGTTAGACGATCAGCCGTCCTTTCGAAGTGATAGCTAAACGCCGCCGCTCGTTCCCGTCCGAAACGCGGGTCAAGACCGGCAACCGCACGGTGCATGGGCAATGTCGAGCTGATCGAGAAGCTCGGCCGAAACGATCCGTGCCCCTGCGGTTCGGGCCGGCGCTTTAAGCGCTGCTGCCTGACGGGCGGAAAATATGACGGCAGCCTCCGGAACGACTACTTTCAGGGAGCGTCGGTAGCCCGACGCTCCCCTCTCCCGTTAGCGGCCGCAATGTGCGGGGGAGTCGCGCAATACCGAGGTCAGCGATGCGCAACGGCACGCATGCGAAGTTCGGTACGCAGCTCCGCTGGTGGCGCCGGCGCCGCGGCCTGTCGCAGCTCGAACTCTCCGGCGCGGCCGGTACCTCGCAACGCCATCTGAGCTTCCTCGAATCGGGTCGTGCGGCGCCGAGCCAGAAGATGGTGCTGGCGCTCGCCGCCGCCCTCAACCTGTCGCTGCGCCAGCAGAATGCGCTGCTCGCTGCCGCCGGTTTTGCAGCGGTCTGGCGCGAAGGCCGGCTCGGCGAACCGGCGCTCGCCGCGCTCGACGGCGCGATCGAGCATATTCTGGCGCAGCAGGAGCCGTTCCCGGCTTTCGTCGTCGATCGCTACTGGAACCTGAAGCGCGCCAACAAGGGCGCGGCGCACCTGGTCGGGTTCCTGCTCGGCAGCGTGCCGGCCGGCGACGTCAATCTTGCGGATGCGCTGCTCGCGCCTTCGGTGCTGCGGCCCTTCGTGGTGAACTGGCCGGAGGTGGCGCTGCATTTCGTCCGCGGCGTGCAGGCCGATGCGCTGGCCGACGGCGCCGAGCCCGCCGCCGCGCTGCTGGCGCGACTGCTCTCCTACGACGGCGTGGCGGCGCTGCTGCACGGCGCCGCGATCGAGGAGACGCAGACTCCGCTGCTGCCGATGCATCTCCGAAAATCCGGCACCGACCTGCGACTCTTCACAACCATCGCGACACTCGGTACGCCACAGGATGTGACCGCCCAGGAAATCCGGATCGAAAGCTTTTTCCCCATGGACGAAGCCACTCGCGGTTTCTTCCGCGCCTGATTGCCGGCTTCGCATGACCCACGCCTATTACCTGCCACGTAATTGATCGCAGCCCGAGCCGACGGGAGATTGCCCCTGCACCACGACGCAAAGGGCGGTCATGGAATCGGCATCTTCCGGATCGCAAAACAGCGATCGCGATTCCGGCGGGCGCGGCGGCGAAGCGCTCGGCATCGTCGCTGCCGTGTTCTCCTGCATCATCGGCGGCGGCAATACGGCGGTGACGCGCTATGTCGTCGGCGCGACCGACGCGGTAACGCTCGCCGGCCTGCGATTCGGCATCGGTTTCCTGCTGCTGTTGCCGGTCGCGCTCCTGCTGGGGGCGCGCTGGCCGCGGGGGCGCGACCGCATCGCCGCCGCGCTGCTCGGCATCCTGTTTTTCGCGGTCTTCATGGGCCTGTTCAATCTCGCGCTGGTTTACACCTCGGCCGCGCGCGGCGCATTGGCGCTCGCCACCCTGCCGCTCACGACCATGCTCGTGGCAGCCGTGCAGGGTGCCGAACGATTGAGCCCGCGCAAGTCGCTCGGCGTGCTGATCGCAATCGGCGGTGTGACCGTCGCGCTGCTGGCGGGGCTGGACGACGCACCGCCCGGGGCCTGGCGCGGGGATGCGATCATGATCGCGGCAACCTTCTGCATGACGCTCTACAGCATCTGGTCGCGACCGTTCATTGCGCGCTCGAGCCCGCTCGGATTCGTCACCTTCGGCATGGGCGCCGGCTCGCTGGCCGTCTGCATCGTCGCCTGGCTCGGCGGCGGTTTCGAACGCGTGCCGGCTTTCGGTATCGCGCAATGGGGCGCAATCCTCTATCTCGCTCTGTTCGGCGCCGCAGTCACCTTCTTTCTCTGGGTCTATGCGCTGGCACACACCACGCCGACGCGCGTGACGAACGCGATCACGCTCAATCCGGTGACGGCGGCCCTCGTTGCGACGGTTCTGATCGGCGAACCGCTCGGCTTCGACCTGCTGGTCGGTGTCGCAGGCGTTGCGACCGGCATCCTGATCGCGTCGACCGACGGACGGCTGCGTACGGACGGTCCGCGACCCCGCTGGATCGATTGGATGCACGATTGGCGTCGCAGCCTCACGGACCGCCGGCATCTCGCGCAGCTCAGCGACGAGCACCTGCGCGATATTGGCCTCTCGCGCCGCGAAGCGATGCGCGAAGCCATGCGGCCGTTCTGGAGACGTTGAATGCGTGCCGGCGCCGCATCGATTATCGGCGGCCGAGCATGAACCGGATCAGATGCGCGGCAACCGCGTCGGGCGCCTCGACCAGGATCGAGTGCCGGTAGTTCGGCAGGACCACGAGCTCCGCATCGGGCAGCGCCGCCGCGATCCGCTCGTTGAGCCGCGGGTTGCAGCCGCCGTCATTCTCGCCGGTCAGCACCAGCGACGGCGCCCGAACCTCGTGCAGCCAGGGCGCCATCTCGGTTTCGGCGTAGATGCGGAACACGTTCATGAACACCGCCGGATCGGTGGCGATCACCTGTTTCAGGCGCCGTTCGACGAGGTCGGGACGGGCCGCGACGAACGCGTCGGTGAACCAGCGCGCGGTCAGCGTCGGCAGCACTTTATCTATGCCCTGCTCCTCCATTGCGGCGATGACGGCGCGCACCTTGGCGCGATCCTCGTCGGTGCGGAAGGCGGCCGTCGACAGCAGGCCGAGCGAGATCGCCCGGTCGGGGTGCGCGCGCGCATAGGCCGGGCCGATCATGCCGCCGAGCGAATGACCGGCAATATGCGCGCGTTCGAAACCGAGACGCTCGCGCACGCGCTCGAGGTCGGCAACGAGCTCGTCGAGGCCGAACGGACCCTGCGGCAGCGGCGAGATGCCGTGGCCGCGCAGATCGTAGCTCGCGACCGTGAAACGCTCGCGCAGGATCGGCACCACGAATCGCCAGGCATCGCGCGCCGCCCCGATCCCGTGCACGAGGATCAGCGGCGGTCCCGATCCCTCGACCGAGCAGTCGCAGTCGATCGCCGAAACCATGAGAGAGCGCGGTGCCCGCTAGCCGGGAAACTTGTCGACGCCGAGCTCGCCGCCGAAGGCCCAGTCTTCCTTGTCGACGTCCGAGATCACGATCCAGACCGCCTCGCGCTTGGCGCCGGTCGTTTCGACCATGGCATCGGTCAGCGCCTTCGCCAGCCTGCGCTTGTCGTCGCGCGTGCGGCCCTTGAACATTTCGACCCGGATGATCGGCATGGATTTGTCCCTTTCGTCAGGCGGCCAGCATCGCCCGGCGCCGGGCGGAGAAATGCGTCATCACCTCGTCGGCGATCGCATACATATTGTCCAGCGTCTCCGCATTCGAAACGCCGATATTCTGGTTGAAGATGATCTCGTCGACACCGGCCTCCGCGTAGATCGCGAGCTTGTCGATCATCTCCTGGCGCGTGCCGATCACGAGATTCCGCTCGAGCTCCTCGATCGTCTGCTGGCGCGGCAGCGGCGCGATCGCACCGCCCGTCACGATGCCGGGCCCGGTATAGACATTGTCGAAGCGCGAATAATAGTCGTGCGCCCATTCGACCATGCGGCGCTTCTCCGCCTCGTCGCGGCAGAGCCAGGCGACGCGCGACAGGGAGAGCGTGAGATGTTGGCCGGCCGCACCCATCTCCTCTTTCGCGTCGCGAAAGGCGTTGACCTGGTCGAGCATCGCCTCGCGGCTGGCCGACAGCGGCGTCGTCTGGATGTGGAATCCGCGCTTCGTGCAGGCCCGGATGCCCTCGGGCACCATCACCGCCATCATGAGCTGGATCGGCCGCACCGGACGCGGCATCGCCGTGAGCGCGTCGAAATTATAGTACTTGCCCGACCAGCTCACGTCCTCTTCCGCGAACAGCTTCTGCAGCAGGTCGAGCGACTCGTCGAATTTCTCGCGCGTGATCTCCATCGGCACGCCGAAGCGCTCCATCTCGACCCTGAACGCGCCGCGCCCGACACCGAGCACCAGCCTGCCGTCGGTCAGAATGTCGGCCATGATGACCTCGCCGGCGAAGACGCGCATGTCGTGCAGCGGCAGCACGACGACCGAGGTCATCAGCTTCACGTGCTTCGTCTCGGTCGCGAGCCGCACCGCCATCAGGAGCGGTGCCGGCGTCAGCAGCACGTTGAGAATGTGATGCTCGGGAATCGAGACCGAGGCATAGCCGAGCGCGTCGGCGAGCTTCGCCTGCGCGATCATGTCGGCATAGAGCCGGTCGCCGCCGTATCTCGTGTCCGGGTAGTAGGACGACAGGAAATGGTTGAACTCCATGGTCCGGGCTCCCTGCTGGATTCCCGGGCACCTTGCCATGCGCATTAATTTTGGTAAAACGAAATTAATTTGACATGTAGTTCGTATTATTCGAACTATATACCATGAATCTTGCGGCTTTGGAGACCTTTCTGGCGGTGGTTCGGGCCGGCAACCTGAACCGGGCGGCCGAGCAGCTCAACGTCACGCAGTCGACGGTCACCGCCCGGCTCGATGCGCTCGACGAGGCGCTCGGCCAGACGCTGCTGGTGCGCTCGCGCAAGGGCACGCAGCTCACCAAGGCCGGCTTCGCCTTCCAGCGCCATGCCGAGCTGATGCTCCAGACCTGGGAGCAGGGCCGCAAGTCGGTCGGCCTGCCGAAAGGCTTCTCCGGCATCGTGTCGCTGGCCTGCGAACCCGAACTGTGGACCGGCATCGGCGAACGCTGGATCGAGACCGTGCAGGCCGACCATGCCGACCTCGCGGTCGAGGTGTGGCCCGGCGATGCGGCTTCGTTGCGGCGCTGGCTCGCGAGCGGGCTGGTCGATGCCGCGATCTCGCTCGAGCCGCTGACCGGCGACGGGATCGTCGGGCGCGCCCCGTTGCGGGACCGGCTGCTGCAGGTCGCAACGGTGGACCGCGAAGTGCGCAGCTGGGACGAGGCCTATATCTATGTCGATCTCGGCCCCGCGTTCCGGCGCGCGCATTCGCTGACCTGGCCGGGCGACGACACGCCGCGCATCACGTTCGGCAGCAGCCATTGGGCGCTTGCCCATCTGCTGGCGAAAGGCGGCTCGGCCTATTTGCCCTGGCGGCTTTCCGCGCCGCATGTCGAAGCCGGGCGCCTGTTTCCGGTCCGCGGCGCCCCCGCCTTCGAGCGGCTCGTGCATTGCGGCTGGCGCGAGGCGAGCGCCGGCCTTTACCCGTGGCTGGCCGACACGTTCCCCGCTAGCTTCGAGGCCTGACCGGACGATCCGGCCGCGCCTTCACGATCCTGGTTGCGGAGCCCGCATGCCCCAGCCCCGCCCCGCCGAACCCGGCATGACGCTCGACGCGGTCGAGACGCCGGCGCTGCTGGTCGATCTCGACGCCTTCGAGCGCAATCTCGACCGCATGGCTTCGCTGCTGCAAGGCAAGGCGGCGCGCCTGCGCCCGCATGCCAAGACCCACAAGTCGCCGCCGATCGCGAAGGAGCAGATCGCGCGCGGCGCCGTCGGTGCCTGCTGCCAGAAAGTCTCGGAGGCGGAGATTCTGGTCGATGGCGGGATCGCCGATGTCCTCATCTCCAACGAGATCGTCGGTGCCACCAAGATCGCGCGCGTTGCGACCCTGGCGAAGCGCGCCCGCATCGGGATCTGCGTCGACGACGAAGGCAATGCCCGCGATCTGGGGAGGGCGGCGGTCGCCGCCGGCAGCACGATCGACGTGCTGGTCGAAATCGAAGTCGGCGGCAGGCGCTGCGGCGTCGATCCCGGCCTGCCCGCGGTCGCGCTTGCCATCAACGTCGCAGCGACGCCAGGACTGCGCTTCCGCGGGCTGCAGGCCTATCACGGCAGCGCGCAGCATCTGCGCGATCACGCCAATCGTCGCCGGGCGATCGAGCGCGCCGCCGGCCTGACGCGCGAAACGATCGAGGCGCTGGCGGTCGCGGGTCTCGACTGTCCGGTCGTCGCCGGCGGCGGTACCGGCTCGCTGATGATCGATCTCGAGCTCGGCGTGCTGAACGAACTGCAGGCCGGTTCCTACATTTTCATGGATGCGGATTACGGCGCGGCGGGTACGACCGGCCTTGCGACCGGCTTCGAAAACAGCCTGACCGTGCTCTCGACCGTGATGAGCGTGCCGCGCGCCGGCGTCGCGATCTGCGACGCGGGCTTGAAGGCGATGAGCTTCGAGAGCGGTCCGCCGCGCATCGATCGACCGGCGGGCGTGCGTTATGCCGGCCCGTCGGACGAGCACGGCAATCTCGAGGTTCCGCCCGGCGCCACCCTGAAGCTCGGCGAGAAGCTGCACCTCGTGCCCGGCCATTGCGACCCGGCGGTCAATCTCTACGACTGGTATGTCGGCCATCGCGGCAATCGCGTCGCCCGAGTCTGGCCGGTCGCCGCCCGCGGCGCCTCGGCGTAGCAGCCGACAGAATTTCCTCACGGTGAGCCCCCTGAGCTTGTCGAAGGGCGAACCATCAGGTCTGCCCTCATCCTTCGACAGGCGCAGGATGAGGCGTGTCAGCGCGGCGATGATTGCGGTTGACCGCCGCTCAGCGCGGCGGGGACGGCGGATAGCCGCCATCGTCGTCGTGATTCTCCGTTCCGACCAGCGGCGGGTTGAAGATGCTGATGACGCGCAGCGTCGTCTTCGCGCTGACGCGGTGCCGGTCCTGCGGAAACACGACATAGATCGTGCCGGGCTTCAGGGGATGCTTCCTGCCGGTCGCGATCTCCTCGACCGTGCCCTCGCCTTCGAGCACGAGGTTGGCCTCGACATGATGCCGGTACTGCAGCTCGTTCTCGGTGCCGGCCGGCACCTTCACGTCCGATACGCTGAACCCGCAATCGTCGTCGCGCAGCAGGTAGCGCACGGTTCCGACCGTGCCGTGCGCGATCGTCTTGTCCCGCTCCGTCCCCTTCAACCCGTCCAGCGTCCGCACGATCATGATGTCCTCCCGTGGCGATGGGCCATGAGGCGCCAGACGGCACGCGAAGGCAATGTCGGCCGGTGCAGACCTGCAATCGCGCAACAACAACCCTCATGGCGAGCCTCCTGAGCGTGTCGAAGGGCGAACCGTGGGGTTCCGCCTCGTCCTTCGTCCCTCGCGACAGGCCCGGGATTGCGATGGCTCAGGACGAGGCGGGCAGCGTAGAACGTGCTAGAAACCTCCGGAGGCAAACTCGGGCGCTTCATGGTCAAGACCGCGGACTTCATCGTGATCGGCGCCGG
>Ga0187892_10005639_pt1 | contig 19468 bp, 22 predicted proteins | sample MA1701073metaG_FD_139345 | JGI IMG/M metagenome (GOLD analysis project Ga0187892, IMG submission 139345) | Bio-ooze microbial communities from a basaltic lava cave in the Kipuka Kanohina Cave System on the Island of Hawaii, USA - MA170107-3 metaG ...
CGGGGAGGGGGGGGGGGGGAGGGGGGGGGGGGGGGGGGGGGGGGGGAGGGGGGGGGCGGGGGGGTCGTTCTCGCCGGGGCCCAGGGCGGGGTGGGGGGGGGGGGGGGGCAGTCTGGAGGAGGCGATCTGGCGGGGGCGGGCGTACGCGGACGCAGGGGCGGACCTGGTGTGGAGTGAGTTTTCGGGGCCGGCGCGGGAGCCGGCGGTGGCGTTTGCGCGGGCGATGCGGCAGACGCACCCCGGGGTGCCGCTGGCGTTCAACTATTCGTCGTCGTTTCGGTGGCACACGGACGGGCAGCCGCTGACGTTTCGGGAGCTGGGGGAGCTGGGGTACCGGTTCATTTTCATCACGCTGTTTGCGGCGCACGCGGGGATGTGGGCGGTATGGAACGCGATGCAGGACCTGGCCAAGAACGAGGAGCAGGCGCAGTGGGCGCTGGAGCGGCTGAAGGTGGGGCATCCCACGGAGAGCCACCACGTGATGGCGCGGGTGGGGCACTGGCAGGAGCAGGAGCAGCGGTACATTCCGGGCAGCGAGGAGCGCCTGCGGGCCTCCGACGGCTTCGGGGAGCAGCACTGAAGGCGCGGCGCTCGCCGCGCCCCGGCTGTTAAGCACCGGCCAGGGGCGTCGAGCCGCTCGAGACCTGGGCCAGCGCCTCGGAATGCTTTAGATATGTCTGGATCGACGCAACGACGACACGGGCTTCGACCGTCAGGAGATCGATTCCAACGAGGGAGACGCGGACCCAGGCATCGATGACGATGCCCTTGTCGAGGACCCGGTCCAAAACGTCGACAATATTCGTCCCGGTTGCGCGCTCAACCGCCATCACTGCCCCTCTATCGAGAGGTCGACACAGCAAGCCCCCGCGGGCACTTGCAACGCTGATGCCGCGCCGGGGTGACGACGTGGCGCGCAGTTAGCGAGCGCACACGGTAAGTCTTTGCCGAGGGTGACCCGAGGTTCTTCAGACTTGTCAGGCGGTTCGTGCCCGAATGTGGTACCGTTGCCTCCCGGTACGTCATGATCAAGCGAGGAAGCAGGCTCGCACGGGCCGGGCGGAAGACCGCGGTGCTGCGGGCGCACCGTCTGAGCGGCGGCGGTCGGGTCATCGTGCTTCATCCCGCGACTTCCACGAGGCACATCGACGCCCCGACCACGTCCTGCGTCAAGTGCGGCAGCACCTTCATCGGTTACGAGCCGGCCTTCGTCCACTGCTTTTACTGCGGCAACATGGCCCGGATCGCCGGCGGCTCCCTGCTGGCGCAGGAGTTGTTCGAGATCCGCTCCGGGCTGCGGCTCGCGTCCTAAGCCTCGGGCTCCGAGCGGAGCGCCCCCGGGGGTACCGGCATGCCGAAGCGGGCGGTCCTCTACAACAAAGACGGCTGACCGACCTGCGCCAAGGCGAGAGAGTTCCTCTCGCGTCACGGGGTCAAGTACGACAGCCGGCTCGTCGAGCGGGCCCCCATGGATCGGCTGGCCACTCTTGCTTTGGCTCGAGGCGCTCGCCGGCTCCTCGCCAAGGCCGGGCAGGATATCGTGCGCCTCGACGCCGGCCGGACGCCGCTCGGCGACGCCGACGCTGAACGCTACCTGCTGCACGAGGACGGCTTTCTCCGCGTGCCGGTTCTGATCATGGGCGACCTGGTCGTGCGGGGTTACACGGAAGAGCTCTACCGGGAGGCGCTGACCTTTGCCTCTCACGCTTGAGCGGCCGCGCGCAGGACGCGTGACGCCGGGCCGGACCGCGTTGCTGGTGGCGGCATGGCTGGTCGTGCAGATCGCGGTCGCCTCGGCGCAACCGAGTTTCCGCGTCACCCATGAGGTCGACCGCAGCACGCCGGACCGGACCCGCGTGACGGGATCGGTCCAGAACGATGGCCGCGTCGACGTGCACGACGTGTACGTCACCGTGGAAGCGGTCGACGGGGCGGGCAAGGTGGTGGCCCGCGGCATCGCCTTTGTGAGCCCGCACATCCGGCAGGGCGGCCGGGCGCCCTTCGAGGCAGTGGTGCCGGCGGGCGGCGCCCCCACGTTCCGCGTGCGCGTCACCGGCTACCGCGTCGGGCTCGGCGCGTCCGAATCCCCCTGAGGTGGATTTGATGATGAAGACTCTGACACTCTCGCTGGTCTTCGGCCTGGCGCTCGCCGGATGCGTGACCGCCCCGCCCGCCCAGCCCCCGGTGAGGCCCCCCGGGGTGTTGGTAGCGCGCGGCCCCGTGGCCGAGGCCGAGACGACGGGAACCGTCAAGGCGATCGACCCGGCCGGTCTCGTCTCCGTCGAATCGCCGCGGGGCGTCCAGACCGTATGGATCGGCACGCCCGGCGCCCGGCCGTTCGAGGCCGGTCAGGCGGTGCGGGTGCGTTTGCGCGTGCAGTCGCTCGAGATCGCGCCACCCAAGGCCGGTGAGCGACCGGAGACTTTAGAGCCGGCGGCCCCTCTCGGCACTGAGCCCGGTGAATACGCGGTGGTCTGGGGACGGATCATCGCTCTCGATCCGCCGCGCCGGCTCACCGTGGAGTCGCAGCGCGGGCCGGTGACGGTGGTGGCCCCGGGCGGCACCTACCACGTCGGGGATTGGGTGGAGGTGCGCACGGCCGTGCACCCGCTCCGCTAACCCGGAACGACGACCTCGAGCCCGAGGGCCTGTGCGGCCTGAGCTTGAACGGCATCGTGGGTCATCAGGCGGGTGACCTCGAGTTCCGTCATGGCGGCCAGGTGGAGCCGGTCCAGCGTGCGGCAGTGAATCCGGCCGGCGCCGATCTGCTGTCGCAGCGCTGTCTCGAACACGCTACCGGGAAGCGGGCGAAACCGAAACGGGTCGGTCGCCCGAAACTCGGCGAGCTTTGCCCGAAACCGGCGCCACCGGGTCTCCCCGTATCGACCGGCGAGCCAGGCGGCGGCGAGCTGGACCTGGGTTTCGAGTTCCGCCAGCGAAGAGACGACGATGATGTCCTCACGCGCGACGTGGTCACGCACGGCATCGCTTTCCGGCTCCCGCCAGAGGAGCTTGAGCAGCGCACTGCTGTCGATATAGAGCACGCGAGGCGCTCGCCTAGCGAGCCTGGCGGTCCGCGACGAGGAATTCCTCGACCCAGCGGACAGTTCGCCGCCCACTCACCGTGGCCTGCCACCGGGCATGACGGCGAGGATCGAACCGCTTGCGAGCCGTTTCGGCCTCGCGAAAGCGCGTGAGCTTGGCGACCGGCTTCCCGTCGCGTGTGACGATAATCTCCTTCTCACGCTCCAGCATTGCCTCGGCTCTCGGCCAGCGTTGGCGCAAGTCTCGCACCGTGATCGTCTTCATGGCGGCAGGTTAACATGTTTCACGGTCACGGGCCATCGTGGGTTGCCCTGGCGGCGCATGGCTCGGAACGCTCGGGTCCTCGGCCCCCGGGACGAGGCCCCCGGCCGAGATCCGGCGCGTCCCGGCGGGACGTAGTACCCGGTGATGGGTGTCGAGCGGCTCCTCCCCGCGAGCGCCGGCCGCGCGCGGAGCAGGGCCTGGTGCAGGTCCATCCCGGTCATCACCGGCATCATGAGGTCGCACAGGATCAGGTCGAAGTCCTCGCCGGCCTGGAGCCGTCGCAGCGCCTCGGAGGCGCTCGAGAGCGCAGTCACCTGGTGCTCGCGAGCCAGCGTGTTGCGCACGGCGTCGCCGATGACGTCATCGTCGATGACCAGGATGCGGGCCCGGGGCGTCGGCGGCGAGGCCGCGGCCGGCGCCGTCCCCGCGGCAGCGCCGTCGCCCGCCAGCGCGGCGGGTGGCAGCGTGACCCGGAACGTGTTGCCACGCCCCGGTTCGCTCTTCACGGACAGTTCGCCCCCCAACGCGGTCACGATGCCGTGGCAGATGGACAGCCCCAGGCCCGTGCCTTCGCCACCGGCTTGGTGGTGAAGAACGGATCGAACAGCCGGGACATATTCTCGGGCGCGATGCCGGCCCCGCTGTCGCGGACCTCGATGACGGCGCGGCGGCTTCATCGGTGCGGGTCGCGATGCAGATCTCGTTGCGCTCGGGAGCGCCGTCCGGGATGGCCTGAGCCGCGTTCACCAGCAGGTTGACGAACACCTGGCCGCTCGTTGCCCCGCACCGGCGGCACCGCCCTCGCGTCGGTCTGCAGTCGCGCGTGGTGGCGGATCTGATTTGTAACCAGGCTGATCGACGACCCGAGCACGCGCCAGAGGTCCACGGGCCCGAGCGATTCCTCGTCGGGGTATGAGAACGCATTGAGGTCGCGGACGATGATGCGTACGCGCTCCGCCCCCTCGAGCGCCTGCTGGATGAGGCGGTCGGCCTCGTTGGGCGCGCCACCCTCGCCGGTGCTGGCGGCCCCGGGCGCTGGGCCCGGCAGGTCGGCGAGGTCGTCGGCGAGCACGGCGAGTTTGTAGATGATGGGCGTGAGCGAGTTCACGAGGTCGTGACCCGGGCCGGAGAGCCGGCCGGCGAGCCTGGTGACGAGCTGATCGAGGAGGTCCCGGGCCTGGGCCAGCCCGGTGGCGGGCGTAAGAGCAGGCGCCGGCGGTCAGTCCCAGGAGGATTGCCGTCGAGAACATCCCGGCCCCGCTGACGCCCGCCTCGTACTGCAGCATCACCTCGAACCAGGTGGCCACCGCGGCCGCGAACAGGATGAACCAGGTCTCCAGCGACAGCGCCGCCAGGATGACCAGCAGGACGTACACGCCGACGGTGAAGTCGGCGACCCCGCTGGCGCTCGGGCTCGTCTCCAGGGTCGCCCGCTGAACGAAGTACACCATCGGCATGTCGAGCAAGGCAACGGCGAGGCTGGCGAACCCTGCCACCGGCTGGAAGCGCCGGCTGGCCCAGAACACCGCCACGGCGCCGACCTATGAACGACGGTATACTGGCGAGGCTGACCCCGTCGTCTAGCCTGGTCCAGGACGCGACCCTTTCAAGGTCGAGATCGCGGGTTCGAATCCCGCCGGGGTCACCACATTGATTTCGTTAGCCGCTTTCGCTCAGGATTCTCGACCCCTGGGGGCGGGTCGAGAACCACCTGCCTTGTCATCGCCGTCGAACAGGCCCACCACCCGTTTCATCTTCGGCTTCGAGAGCCGGGTGTAGAGCGTGGTCGTCTGGATGTCCCTGTGGCGGAGGTTGTCCCTCGCCAAAACGACGTCGGCCCCCTTGGCGGGGATCCATTCCTTGCAACGGACGGCACGCGCCGCGCTGGACTGAGGCTATCGGCTCTGCCACGTGTAGACGGCTCTCAGTCTGCGGTGGATGGAGGCCGGGAGGGGAGAACGGTGGGGGTCGTGGCGTGCGGATCAGCGGGTCGGCCGGGAGACTATGCTGCTCGGCGGACGTATCGATGGTGGAGGCCACCGACTTCGCGAAGCGGCACGACCCTGCCCACCTCCGGCCCTTCGACGGGCCTCAGGTCAGGCGCGTCCTTGTCGAGCGAGAGATGGGTTCGGGCGCGGTTATATATGCGAAGTACGCGGTCAGAATGCGACGCAGGTGCCGCTCGCCGAGAACGGCGATATGGTCGAGGCACTCTCGCCGCACCGAGCCGATGAGCCGTTCCACGAACGGATTCTGCCAAGGACTGTGGGGCGTCGTGAGGACTTCATCGATCCGCATGCCCTTTACTCGGTGCCGGAACTGCTCGCCGTAGACGTGGTCGCGATCGCGGAGGAGATATGATGGCGCGGTGTCGTTTGGGAAGGCCTCCACGACCTGCTGGGCCGTCCAGTGCGCGGCGGGGTGCTCGGTCACATTGAAGTGGACGACGCGCCGGCGATGGTGGGCGAGCACGACGAGGACGAAGAGCACCCGCAAGCCCGGTGAAGAAATCGATAGAGACCAGGTCCCGGACGTGGTTGGCGAGGAACGTCTGCCAGGTCTGGGACGGCGGTGTGCGCCGCTTCGGGAGCAGCCGGGAGACCGTGCGCTCGGCCACCTCGATCCCCAACTTCTTCAGTTCGCCATGGATTCGGGGTGCGCCCCAGAGAGGATTTGCCTGAGCCATTCGTAGGACGAGTGCTCTGATCTGGCGGTTGACGGGCGGGCGTCCCACCGGCGCGCGCCACGGGGTACCGCTCCGGCCGCGTGTTGACTTTCAGGCCTAAAAGTCTTCTAATGGGGTCATGGCGGCCGAGGAGAGAGAGCTCGATCTCGCGGCCGCCTTGGGCGCAGAGCGGGAAGCCTCAACGCAGGTTCTCTCAGTCTACATCCCAAACAAGAATCGCCACGGCCGACCCATCAATACGCGGCCGTGGATCCGAGAGGCTCAAGAGATCCTGACGCGGATCGGCGAAGGGTACACCACGACGCCTCCTCATGACGGGGGGATGGGAGAGCGAAGGCGGGAGGGTCCGACGCGAGAAAACGGTGATTATTTACACCTACATCAAGCCGGAGCGGTTTATCGCGCATCTGCCAGCTCTGCGTGAGTTCCTCCACCGCTTCGGTCGGGAGACTGACCAGGAAGTCGTCGTGGCTGAGTTGAGCGGCCCCGAGGGGTCATGGTTCTTCCGGATCAAGGAGTACGACGAGGGAGGGAGGTAGGTATGGGAAGTAAGATCAGGGTCACGAGCCGTCCTGCGAGCGCGATTCGTCATTCCGGCGCGGTGTCCCGTGCGGTAGGACCCGATGCGATCGCCAAGGCACTCGGCGCCGAGGCTGTGCCGCGGGAGGATGTTCACGGCGCTCCGATTAGCATGCACGCACTGCGGCGGCAGCTGGAGATCAGGGTTCGCTCCACAGGTGGGCGCCCGGCTCTGGAGGGTGCAACGAAGATCCAGAAGATCCCACTGACGCCCGAGGACTGGTCTCGGCTCGAAGAGTTGGCGGCGCGGCTCTCTCAGCAGGGGGTCTCGGCGACGGCCGGCCAAGTCGCGAGCGTGATGGTTCACAAGCAGCTCGAACTCCTCGGGTCAGCGACCGCCGGCCATAGGCAACTGTCGCGGCGAGCGATGAAGCAGCGACTCGGTCTTGAGCAACGGAGTCCCAGGAGAAGCGCTCACCAGTAACCACGCGGTGGACGAGTGGGTTGGTCCTCTTCAACGCCCTGTCCTTCGCCAAAACCCTGGACCGCCGGAGAGGGCGGTCCAGGGCCGGCGGAAGCGCCGCCCGCTGTCACCGCAGGCTAGTGTCGGGGTAACGATCACAAGGGGCCGCCTCCCACCCGGCCCAGGCCCCTGGCCAGCCAGACCCGGAAGAGACGATCCGTCGTGCGAAGCTTGGCCCGGGTCGCCCCGTTCTCTTGTACACGGCGAACTGCTGGCGCAAGGCGAGGTTCTCCAGGGCGAACTGGCGGTGGCCGCCGCAGAAGAACGGGAGGAGTCGAAGCAGATGGAGTAAGAGGGTGATCATCGGGCTGGGATTGCTCCGGATCAGAGCCGACAGATCAGCCACTTGGCCGCCGGACGGAGTTTTGGCGAAGGACAAGCCGCACGGGCTCACGGTGTGGCCGCAGCCAGGGCGCTACTCGATCGGGCACACCGGGAATCGGCGTTAGCCGGAAGGAACGCGCGCATCGCGCCGGGTCGGACGCCATGCGGGCGGCTCTTGCTGCTGGAGGTGCGAATGTCTTCGTTCACGCGTGACGCAGCGCTCTTGGTTGCGATCTTTCTGCCACTTGCCGCGGGTGCAGCCGATGCACCGAAGCGCAAGTCCGGGCTGTGGGAGGTCACGATTACGAGCCCGCAGATGGGCAATCGCGCGATGAGAATCCAGGAGTGCGTCGATCAGAAGACCGACGACATGATGGAGATGGACGAATCGATGGGCGAAGAGATGAAGTGCGGCAAGCCCAACGTGCGCAATGAAGGTGGTCGCCTCGTCGTCGACGCGGTGTGCAAGGTCGGCAAGAGCACGGCACGGGCGCGCACGGTGTTCAGCGGTAGCTTCGACTCCGCATACAAGGCGGACGTGAAGGCCACATATGACCCCCCGCTGGAGGGCCTGCGCGAGGCGACTCAGGTGATCGAGGGCAAATGGCTCGGCCCCTGCAAGCCCGGACAAAAACCAGGCGACGTGGTTATCCCCGGCATGCCGGACAACACAAAAGGGATGCCGAAGAGGTAGCGCCCCGCCTCAGCGGATGATCAGCGCCGGCACTGTGCAGGACTCGAGCACGTTGATCGCGACCGACCCGAGTGCGACGCGTTTGAACAGGTGCCGTCCCGGCGGTTCTCGCGTACCGCTTGAGGGCGATGATCGGGCACAGCCCCTCGCTGAGCGTCGGGGAGGGGGAGGCATGGAGCCCGCGGTCATCGAGTACGATCCGCACGACGCAGCCCGGCGCGCGCACCGAAACGGCCGATGCCGCGCCCGCGCCGCCCTGCTCCGCCCACACCACGCTGAAGCAAGCTGGTCCGGCGACCGCAGGTCCCTCCGGGATTCTCGTCCCCTATCAAACGAAGTTGACTCAACATCGCCTAACTGCCCGTCATTGCAAAGAAAGCGCGTGGCGGACCGGAAACGCGGGTTCGAATCCCGCCGGGGTCACCAGATAGCTTATTGACTCTTCTGAGATCGTTCTTTGGTTTAGAACCCGCGAAGTCCGTCAGCGCAGCTCGCTGTAGCGACGGCGCTCAGAGCCTGAAGCTTTCCAGAAGCGACTGCATCGCTTGCGCGACGCGGTCGACGACCTCGGGCTCGGGCATCCGGATCTTGAGATAACTCTGACCCGAGCGCTCGTCGCGGATTCGCTCGAACAGTGGTGACGGCGTCGCTCCGGTCATCGCCTGACCTGTCCCTGCCGCGGCCGCGAACTGCGTGAGCAGATCGAGACCTGTCCGGAGCAGATTGCTCAGCGGGTCAGCTGGGGGACGGAGCGAGGCCGAGGCCACCGCCACTTCGCTGTCGCCATCGACGCTGTCCTCGGCGGCGGCTGGCTCGGCCGCGGCGGGCTCGGCAGCCTCCTCCACGATCGGATCCGGAATACCGGCCGTGACGTTCTCGACGCTCTCCATGAAGCGCTTGAGCCGGCTGCCGCCGAGAAACACCTCGCGCTCGCCGCCGTCGAGGACGCCGGCGAAGAGCGAGCGCTTGAAACCCAGGACCGACAGCATCCCCTCCTCGATCGTGCCCTTGGCCACGAAGCTCACGACCTGCACGGGCTGCGTCTGGCCGAGGCGATGAACACGGCCGATCCGCTGCTCCAGGACGGCTGGATTCCAGGGCAGGTCGACGTTCACCACGACCGTCGCGTGCTGGAGATTGAGACCCACGCCCCCGGCGTCAGTCGAGAGGAACGCGCGGCAGTGCGGATCCTCGCGGAACCGGTCAATCAGGTCCTTGCGCCTGGCGCTCTCGACGCCGCCGTGGAAGAGCACGTGGCTCCATTGCCGTCGCTGGAGCCGGCGGACGAGGACCTCGTGCATTCTGAGCCACTGGCTGAAGATGACCGCCTTGGTGCCAGGGCGCTCGAAGATCTCGTCCAGCAATGTCGCCAGCTCGTCGGCCTTCACGCCGTGGTCAGTGCGCTGGTCGAGCAGGTACGTGCTGTCGCACGCCATCCGCATGTTCTGGAGCGCGATCAGGAGCCGCCGCTGGTCCGCCTCAGAGAGGAACCGGAACCTCCGCCACTTCGCCACGAGCTTCCCCACGATCTCGCGGTTCTCCTCATGGTGCTCCATCTGCTGCGGAGTCATCGGGACGAAGAACCGCTTTTCCAGGCGCCGGGGGAGCTGGCGAAGCACGTCCTCCTTTCGCCGGCGGAGGAGCACTGGCGCCAGCGTCTGGCCGATGCGGTCGAGGTCGCGATAGCCTACGACCTTGCCGAACTCGTCGACGATCTGGTGATCGTGCAGGAAGCGGAACGTGGGTCCGAGCCGGTTCTGGTCGACGAACTGGACGATGGACACCAGCTCCTCCAGCCGGTTCTCGAGTGGGGTGCCGGTGAGGACGAGGGCATAGGGCGAGGCGATCTTCTTCACGCTGCGGGCCGTGCGCGTGTTCCAGTTCTTGATGCGCTGCGCCTCGTCGAGGATCACGACGTCGGGCGACCAGGCCGCGATCAGGTCGAGGTCCCGGTACACCGTGTCGTAGTTCGTGATCTTGTAGAAGCTCTCCGCCCGGAATCCCTCGTCGCGGCTCCGGCGGAAGCCGCCGATGACGCGGGCCGGCCGGTTGACGACCCGGGCGATCTCTCGCTCCCACTGGTGCTTGAGTGAGGTCGGACACACGACGAGCACGCGCTCGACTCCGAAGTGCCGGGCCATGATCTCGACAGCGGCGATGGCCTCGATGGTTTTCCCCAGCCCCATGTCGTCGCCGATGAGGCAGCGACCCGCGCGGCTGGCGAAGAGCGCGGCCTCGCGTTGGTAGTCGTAGAGCGGAACGTGGAGGAGGTTCCTGAGTGCGGCGCCCCGGATGCCGCGCGGAAATGCCTCGGCCAGAACTTTCTCCCGGCGCTCGGCGTCGCGTACCTGAGCGACGAAGCCCACCGCGTCATCGTAGCAGCGCAGGTCGGGATCGAGGCGCGCTGCCGCCGACAGGAACGTCTCGAACTGGGCGAACGTCTCCGCCCGCAGCGCTCCGCCGCCGTCGAAGTAGTGCGCCGCCAGACGAGTCAGCGCGGGCGGTGCGTCGGCGCGTGACCGGAATCGCACCTGCCGCCGGGCCCCGTAGTTCAGGTAAATCTCACTGAAGGGCGGCGCAAAGCCGCGGGCGAGCGCCTCGCGGTTCGCGCGGTTCCGCCCGAGACGCGCCAGGGTGAACTCGATGTGCTTGCACGTCCCCAGCGTGTTCGTCGCGAAGTCCGGACAGGAGCAGAAATTGTTCCCCGGCTCGCTGCCGCGGATCGCGACCCGGTAGGTGTTCCGGCTCTGGGGGTTGGTGACCTCGAACTCGGAGAAGAGGGGATGGCCGCCGGTGTTCTTCAGGAGGAACCGCGTCTCGCGCCCGAACTGTCGGCGCAGCGCCGTCTGCCACGCCTCCAGCGACATTCCTTCTGGCCGGTGGAGACGCGACAGCTTCTTCGGCACGACGGCCAGTCGCGCGCCCGCGGTGAGCGGTCGCCGTTGTCGGGTCCGGATACGAGACTCGGTTCTCCCCACGCGGGTGGTACGCCGCCGAAGCCGCGCGGCAGCCCATGCATCCTAGCGGCAAACAGCCTCGCTCCGCAACGCGATCACGCCCCCCAAGGAACGAGTGCGGGCAGCGGCGGAGCGGGGCCGAGGATCGCTGTGGCGCTGGAGACGGCAGCGCGAGCGGCACGAGTGGTTCTGGGAGGGAGAACCTGGACTTATCCTTTCTGCTGTCTTACCTTCCCTGTCAGGGAGGGCGCCATGCTGGACCGCATCCAGGTTGATCCACGCGTCTGCGAAGGACGACCCACGATCCGCGGCCTCCGCATCACCGTGGAGTTCGTGCTCAAGCTCCTCGGCGACGGCTACACCGCGGCCGACATCGTCCGCGAGTACCCGGAACTGGAAGAGGAGGACGTGTACCAGGCGGCGAGGTATGGCGCCTGGCTCGCCGCTGAGCGGACGTCACCGATCGGATGAGGCTTCTGGCCGACATGCACGTCGCGCCCAGAACTCGACTTTTCGGCGACCGTGGCCCTCTCGGGGAGAACCGTGCCGTCGGTGATCTCGCTGCGGCTGTCCTCGTCTCGCGTCGAGCGGGTGAACGCGGTGTTGCAGGAGGTGCTCCCGGGTGTGGAAAAAGACCTGCTCGCGGGCGCGATCGTGACGGTCCAAGACGGGCGGGTCCGGCTCCGGCGACTTCCGGTGAGGTGATGGATCGGAAGAAGCGGCAGGAGTCGATGCCGCCCCTGTCGTCGATCGACGCTGGCACCGATGATGAGCGGCTGCGCGCGTTCTGGCAGGTGTTCGCGGACCACGTCGAGCTTCCCATCGGCGCCTCGCTGATCGATGAGCCCATCGCCGTGGTCGAGGTCGCCTACGACGGCAACACCAGTCGGGGGCTCACCGCGCGATGCCGGACGGGCCACGGGAGCGAGCACGTGGTCGCGCTCGCCGACGTCCGCTTCCCCGAGGGCAGCGGGGCCGCACGCCACGTCGCCAGGTACCGCATGTGGCTCGGCCTCGAACCCATCGCTGACGCTCCCGGGCTCGCACGGCGTGGGCGAGGAAGGTCCGGGGGCCGAGACGGCGACATCGACCTGTCACGTCTCGTCGAGCTGGTCGTCGTGTCTGTCAAGGAGCGGGCCGCTCGCTGTCGTCGCCTCGGCACCGGCGGCACGATCACCCTGCGGAGCAGCGGGCGGTGGGCCGTGGTGCCCGGCGAGATTGTGACGGTCCGTCCGCACAAGCGCTGGCGCTACGCCGGCCATCCGTACCTTTCGGGCGACATCGCGGGCGCCCGCCTGGACGTAGCCGTGCTCGGGCTCGCCCCGCTCCACCTCGAGCCTTGCGGGACGTGGGATCCCGCCGAGGAGTACTGGGGCGAGGAGGGCGAGGCCCTCGACGACTGGGCGCGGAACGTCATCGCCCACGGCCCGAGGCCCGAGTTCGAGTGCTCCGGTGGGGGCTCGTTGACAACCGGCCGTTCCTGCGCTGCATGCAGGGCTACGGCCTCTGCCTCTGGCGGCTCGGCCGATGGGCGGAGGCTGCGCGAGTCTTCGACCGCATGCTCTGGATGAACCCCGCAGATAACCAGGGCATCCGCTTTCTCCTCTCTGCGGTTCGCGCCGGGACGCGTTGGGAGGAAGAAGGCGGGGACAGGGGGCGCAATCGCGCCGTCCGGCTGAGCCCCGGGAAACTCTAAGCAACACGGAAGTTTCCAAGCACGTGGCGGTATGCACTGACGGTTGCGAATCCCGCCGGGGTCACCACCCCTCCTACGAAACCTCGAAGCTCGTCCTGTAGTCGTTGATTCTGAGCGTGTACGTTCCCACGGCAAAGCCTCCCTCCAGCAACAACTGCTCTGTGAAGGGAACCAGGCGAACTTCCGCCCCAGGCGTTGAAATCTGCGTCATCGTGACCACGACATCTTTCCCGATCCGCTGTTGCCTCATCTGCACCGCGACACCCGCCAACTTCCGACCCGTGATGATCACCTGGATCTGGATCGGGAAGGTCTGAAGAGCGACGGTCTTCACCGTGTCGACCTTGACCGCAGTCGTCGTCATACTCGGGCTCGCCTCAGCTCCTTGGACAACGCACAACAAAAGCCAGAACGCCGAGATTCCCCTCAAAGGTCCCATGTTCTTCGCCTCCTCGAGCCGCCGCGTCCAGTCTACCGCAGCGTTCCACCGCCACAACCACACGGGGCACGATCAGACGAAGGAGCAACAGGCCATGCTCATTTTTTGTCCACTGGCGATATAGCCGCCGATATAGAGATCACCGAGCTCACAACGTGAATCGGCGAACGCCTCGCGGGGCGACCGCACCACCGTGGAGATTAACCGAGCCACCATCAGCGCTCTCCGCGCGCCGGCACGAACGACGCGAACGGCTCACGCCCCTCTTGACGGCATGAGGCCTCTTGCTGTATTGCATCGTGCGCTGAACGCGCCGGACGAAAGGAGGTGACCGAACGAGTGTAGAGTTTACGATGTATGCGCGGTGAATGTCGATTGAGCGGTCTCGGAGAACCATAATGAAATTGCGGGCAGGTGTCGTCGCAGCGTTGCTGTTGCTAACCACTCTGGTACTGGTCCAGACGGCCCTGGCTCAGTCTCCGGACACGGTGGTGTCCTCCAGAGCCATTACAGCCCTCGAAGCGACCAGCGTCGAGGCGTATTGGACAGAAGAGCGGATGCGTACCGCCAAGCCCATGCCGCTGCCGACGATCTCGCGAAGCCCGGCAGCGCTGGCGGCTGTGGGCCCCGCGGCCGGGCCCCCGGTGGTGGCGACTTCCGGTCGTCCCGGAGCCACCCCGGTCGAACTGAGCGGCGCGCTCGCCGAACGCCTGGCGCAAGGCCAGGAGCCCCTGTTCGGGACCTTTCCGGACGTGTACACGCGATACCGGTTGTTCCCGAACCTCCTGTCGATCTATCAGACATTTCCCCACCTGATCGTCGGAAAACTGTTCTTCACTCGCGGCGGTTTACGCTTCGTCTGCTCCGGTGCGGCCGTCAACTCGACGAATCGCGCCGTCGTCTGGACGGCGGGGCACTGTGTCGCGCCAGGAAACGGAGGCCCTTTCCACACCAACTTTGCCTTTGTGCCGGGGCGGTTCCAGGGACTCAACCCTGTGGGGGTGTGGACGGTGCGGCAGCCGTTCACGTTGAACGGGTGGTTCTTCAACGGCCTGTTCAACTATGACCACGGGGCCCTGGTCATGAACCGGCTGAACGGCGTCTTGATCGGAAACCGAACCGGCTTCCTCGGGTTTGCCGCCAATCTCCCACGTGGCCAGCACTGGCACGCCCAGGGCTATCCCGCGGGGGCCCGGAGACTCTTCCCCGCGACCCCGCCGGGCGCTCAGTACGACGGCGAACACCAGGAGATCTGCGCCGCCTCCTTTGCTAGAAATGACCAGCCTGGGAGACCCACCGATCCCCCGACCATCGGAATCGGCTGCGACCAGACGGGAGGCACGAGCGGCGGACCGTGGACGAAAGACTTCAGCGGGGTTGCGGGAGCCACCAACATCCTCAACGGCAACAACAGCTACCGGTATACGGGCCCCAATCCCCCCCAAGACCTGAGGTTGTTCTCGCCGTACTTCACTTCGGGCGCGATCAACCTGCGCAACGCCGCCCAGGCTGTCGTGGTGTCGAACTAGCCGAAGCGGGCTGAAAGGGCTCTACAGCGGGGACGACTCCGGTCGGTCCCCGCTGTAGCACCTTGACAAGGACATGCCCGCGCAGTAGGGAGAGGTTGTGACGGCAGACTTGCAGCGGAGCTCGGCGCGATGGCGCCGCACACGAGTGTGGTCTTGCGCGGTGGTGATCTCTCTGGCCTCGTGGGGCGGTGGGAACCCGGCTGTCACCGCCTTCGCCACTCCCGGCGATGATCCGACATCGGGAGGGCTCGAGCCTGAAGCCGGAACCGCCCCGCCGAGTACAGTGATCCAGCTCCGCGGTGGTCGCCTCACCGTGAAAGTCCGCAACGCGCCGTGGCGCACAGTCCTGAACGAGTTCGCGCGCCAGACAGGGATCGAGGTCGCGGTCAAAGGGCCGTTCAGGGGAGAGCTGACCGAAGAGTTTGAGACCTCCAATTTGGAGGAGGGGCTCCGCCGGCTCTTTCGCGGCGCTGACGTGATTCTGTTCTATGCGAACGAGGCCAGAGGAGAGGAATCCACAGTAGTGGCCCGCGCGTGGCTGTTCCCCAGGCAGGCCGCGAGTGGGCGGCGTTCGCCTCCACGAGAAAACGATGACGAAGCGAAGCCTCTCAGAGCCCTGGACGCCCTCGCCGCGAAACGCAATACGACGGCGCTCCAGACCGCCCTTGTCGATTCGGACCTCGAAGTGCAGACGAGGGCCTTGCAGCTCCTGACTGAGCAGGATGGCCTGCGGGTAGTCGACCGCCTCCTCCATATGGCCTCGAGCGAGGACCCGATGACGCGGCTCCAGGCCCTCTCGGTCCTGCACAAAAGCCCCGCGGACGAAACGACAATCTTGTCGGCTCTAGGCACCGCCTTGGCTGACCGGCACGGGGCCGTCAGGGAATACGCCATCGAGGCCCTGGCCAGCCGAGGGGGATCGGGAGCGATGGCGTATCTCCAGCAGGCCCTCCGCGATCCAGACCCGAAAGTCCGGATGATGATCCTCGAGAACGTGGCTCAGCATGGCCAGGCTCACGCTCTGCTTCAGCAGGGCCTCTCTGATAGCGATAACGCGGTCCGCGAATTGGCCGGTATTCTGCTGACGCAGCTGGGTTCCCATCCGGAATGAGCGAGGCTCGCTGAGCATCGGTGCTCGTCAGAGCCGCAGCGCTGCTCGTCGCCCTCATCGCCTTTCTCGCGCCCCACGCCGCTGAAGCACAGCAGACTTTCTCTGGTCCGTGTCACGCGATTTTCTTTTCGTGTTGACGCAGGTACTGCCGCGTCATCGTGGCCAGGTGGTACTGCTCGTCGTACGGGACCTGACGTTCCCACAGGACGAAGATGATCTTCAACCACTTGGCGCCGAGCGCCCTGAGCGCCTGGCGATGCGAGTGGCCCCGCGCTCGCTGCTGATCGTAGTACGCCCGGGCCCACTCGCTCGAGTGCAGCGAGAGAAAAGCTACGTGGTCGACGACGTACCGCAGCGACTTGTCGCAGGCAAAGCGGAACTGGACGACCTGCTGCTTCCCGCTCCGCTTGGTCACGGGCTCGGCTCCGGCATGCGCCTGCAGATGCCGAAACGATTCCCCACCGCCCGGGGGCGCCCCCAGACGGGCCCAGAGCGTCGGGGCCGTGATGCTGTGGTTACCGATCGGCAACGTCCGGATCCACTGCGCCGCCGGCATGCTGGCGAAAAACCCTCGATCGCCTCCCGATAGTCCTCGACGGCCGCGACGACTGGCGCCAGTTGGGCCACCAGGGTCAGCATCAGCCGAGCCTTGACCCGCACGACGTGGGGCGGCACGGGCAGTTGCGGCATCTGGAGCATGTCCCAGAGCTCCCGGGTCCGGGCCTCGGCCAGTCGATGCAGAGCGCTTTCGACACGTTCTTCGCCACGGACCAGCCGAACGTTCTCAGTGAGGCACGCGCTACTCCGCTCTTCGAGCCGTTGCGGGGCGCCGGAACATGGGTGAGAGTGCCGAGTCAACACAACCAAAGGTCTCATCAGCCAAGAGGCTGGCGAGCCGCTGACGGTTTTGCTCCGGCACTCAGAATGCCGAGGGCGCGGCTCGGTAGCTGGCCCTGGCTGGAACCGCCGGCCCTGGCGAACGCTTAATTAGGGGAGCGGTTGACGACCTTATCTTTCTTGAGAACCCAGCCGGCGACACGCTCCGCGATGACGGCGTGTCCGAACGGGTTGGGGTGGCCGTCGCCATTCTCGAAGTAGGGCTGCGCCGACGCAGCCCGTAAGGCAGGCTGGACGTCCAGGACCTCCACGCCCGCGCGCTCGAGCCGCTGCACGAGACGCGCGCCCAGGGTGGCCTCATCCAGAACTGCCTCGCGCAATTGGGGGTGGGCCTCCGGCACGGCGATTCGAGGCCAGAAGACGCTCTCTTTCGTCGGAAGCAGCACCACCAGCAGATCGGCTCCTGCTGCCCGGCAGCGCGCAGCCGTCGACTCGAGGGCGTCGACGGCCAGCTCGAAGCCGAGCAGGATTCGCGGATCGCGCGGGTCGACGGCCAGCCGCCGGTAGGTGGGGTTGAGGATCGTTCGCCAGTCGGGCCCGTCGACCATGGAGACGTAGGCGCGTTCAATCGGGGATACCGCTGCCACGGCGCGTTCGAAGCTCCGGGCGGCGAGCAGAGATGGCTGAGGCGTGAGTTCTTTGCGCACCTCGTGGGCGAGCGCGTAGAGCATGACGTGCTGGCCTAACCCAACTTCCGCAGTTGAATAGGTGAAGGGCGCGGCTGGGCGGGCCGCGCCGTTCGTATCTCTGGCCGCCGTCAGCACCTCAATCTCGAAATCGGCGTGTAGTGGCGACCAAGTTCGTTGACTTCGTCGGTGCCCATGCTCGATAAGCTAGGCAATGTACCTGCGTCACACGACGCGTCGGAAGGACGGGAAGGTCCACCGGTACTGGCAGCTCGTCCGCTCGGTCCGCGTTGGCCGCAAAGTCGTTCAGCAAACCGTCGCCCACCTCGGGGAACTCGACGCTCACGGTCGGGCGCGCGCCAAGGCCCTGGCCCGCGCGATCACCGGCGATCGCGAACAGCCTGACCTGTTCGTCGCGGATGACGCTGATGAGGCGATCCCGGTCCGTCTCAAGCGCATCCGCCTGGAGCGCGGCCGGACGTTCGGTGATGTGTGGCTCGGCTGGACGCTCTGGCGCGCCTTGCGACTCGACGAGGCGCTGGCGCGCCTGCTGCCGGAGGGCCGGGAAGCGGTGCCGTGGGCCACGATGGCGGCAGTCCTGGTCCTCGCGCGGCTGTGCGAGCCCTCGAGCGAGTTGCACATCGCCGAGACGTGGTATCGCGGGACGGCGCTGGAGGACCTGCTCGCCCTGCCCGCGCCGCTGGTCAATGACGATCGGCTCTATCGCGCCCTGGATCGGCTCGTGGCGCACAAGACCGCGCTCGAACAGCATCTCGTGGCGCGGCTCGGGGAGCTGTTCGCCCTCGACTACGACCTGCTGCTCTACGACGTGACGAGCATCTACTTCGAAGGGCTGGCGGAGGCCAACCCGCTCGCGCGGCGCGGCCACAGCCGCGATCACCGGCCGGACTGCAAGCAAGTCTGCCTGGCCCTCGTGGTCACGCGCGAGGGGATGCCGCTCGGCTATGAGGTCTTCGCGGGTAATCGCACCGACGTGACGACGGTTGAGGAGATCGTGGAGGCCATGGAAGCGCGCTACGGCCTCGCCCAACGGATCTGGGTCATGGATCGCGGCATGACGAGCGAAGACAATCTGGAATGGCTGCGCGAGACGGGCCGACGTTATCTCCTGGGGACGCCGAAGAGCGAACTCAAGAAATGGGCGGGGGCCATCGCCGAGGCGCGGGACTGGCAGGCGGTGCGCGACGGGATCGAAGCCAAGCAGTGCGTCGGTCCCGACGGCATCGAGACGTTTGTGCTGATCCGCTCCGTGGAGCGCCGTGAAAAGGAGCGGGCGATGCACGAGCGGTTTGCGCGCCGGATCGAGGACGGGCTGACGCGGCTCGGGGAGCGACTGCGGCGGGCGCGCCGGGCGCTCGATGTACGCCGCTTGGAGCGCCAGCTCGGGCGCCTGCTCGAACGCAATCAGCGCGCCGCCGGCCGCTATGTGATCGACTTCGTCCCCGACCCGACGCATCCCGCCGGCGTGCGACTGGACTGGAGCGCTCGCCCGGAGTGGGACGACTGGGCCCGCTGCAGCGAAGGCTGCTACGTGCTGCGCACGAACGTGGCCGACTGGAGTCCCGAGGAGCTCTGGCGCACGTACATGCACCTGACGGACGCCGAAGCGGCGTTCCGGATTCAGAAAAGCGAGCTCGGGATTCGCCCGGTGTGGCATCAGCGGGCCGATCGCGTGCAAGCCCACATCCTCGTCTGCTTCCTCGCCTACGTGCTGTGGAAGACGCTCGAGCAGTGGCAGCGGCGCGCCGGTCTCGGACAAAGCCCGCGCACGATCTTCGACGAGTTACGGCGCATTCAGAGCACCGACATCGTGCTGCCCGCCGAGGATGGTCGGGAGCTCCGCTTGCGCTGCGTCGTGCGTCCGGACACCGCGCAGGCCGCCCTCCTCGACCGCCTCGGTCTCGACCTCCCGCAGCGCCTTCGCGTGCCGCCGCCGGTCGCATATATCACCGAAGTGTAGTGGCGACTTTTTGCCTAAGTGCCCGAAACTACGTCCCTGACCCCCTCGAACTGCGGAAGTTGATGGGATGAAAGCGCTGCGCCTCCGCGCACACGCGCTATCGTATGCGCGGCAAGCAAACCCTGCGGTGGAGGCCGCAGAGAGGAGGCGCAGCAGATGGAATATATCGCCTTCGAC
>Ga0187892_10005640_pt1 | contig 19466 bp, 13 predicted proteins | sample MA1701073metaG_FD_139345 | JGI IMG/M metagenome (GOLD analysis project Ga0187892, IMG submission 139345) | Bio-ooze microbial communities from a basaltic lava cave in the Kipuka Kanohina Cave System on the Island of Hawaii, USA - MA170107-3 metaG ...
GAAAATCTGCGATGGCCCGGGCGGGCTTCATCGTTCGTCCAAGTCGTCGCGAAGGTGCGCCAGGTCGCGGGCCAATGCCTGACGGGCACGGCGGCGAAGCTTGCGGACGGCATCGACGGAGCGGTTCAGCATCGCCGCCACCTCGGATACGCTCAGGCCGGCCAGGTCGCATAGCTCGATGACGCATTGGTAGTCGGCGGGCAAGCGCTGGATGCCCTCGCGAACCAGCCCGTCCAGCTCGGCCTCGCAGGCCAGGGCGAACGGTGCCTGCGAGCTCGCCGCCTCCGGCTGCGACCCGCGCCCGCCGCGTGGTGGCTGGGCAGGGTTTGGACCGTGCCTCCGGCGTCTGGCAGCCAAGCGCCGCTTGACGGCGTCGATTGCCACCGACCGGGCCGTCGCAAACACGAAGGCCATGCCCGAGTCCGGATGCGGGGCGCGGCCGGGATCGTAGCGCAACCACGAGATCAGCAGGACTTGCTGCACCAGGTCGTCCTCAGTCTCGGCCGGATCAGGCGCGGACCTTGTCCGCCGGCCGATGAAGGCCTCCAGGCGGCGTTGATCGGACAAGCACAGATCCGGAGCCAGCGCGGCGTAATCGGTCTCCATTCCTTCCCCTCGCTCGGCGCGCACCGCCCCTGTGAACCGGTCCCGCGCCGCCTGACCGGTTCAGCCGTTGCGTTCAAATCCGAAAAGCAGGCTCCTCTATAGATAAGATCGCGAAATCGGCTAAGTGCGCGCGCGGCGGCTCAAAATTTTTTTTCGACCCCCCGCCGCGGCGTCAAAAACGCGGGTGCAATCGGAGTCGCGCGATCGTCGATTGGCCGAACCCTCGGGAAAACCCTGACTGCTCGACGGGAAGACAACGCTGTCAGCGCCTATCCGCCGGGCGAGCGGCGCCGGCGCTGGTAGTCCGCCTCTTGGCCGGTCCTTGTCCCACAACCGTGACGCCAAAACAAGTCCGCCGATGGCAGACGGCATTGCCATCCGGCACGGTCTGCCTAACAATCGCGGCGACCGGCGTTTTCGGGAGGACGTATGAAGATCACCGTTGCAGGCAGTGGTTATGTCGGGCTGGTGACGGCCGCATGCTTGGCCGACAACGGCAACGACGTCATCGGCTATGACATCGACGCGGACCGCGTTGCCGCCCTGAATCAAGGCGTCTCGCCAATCTTCGAGCCGGGCCTGTCCGAGCTGATCAACATCAACCGCAGCGCTCGCCGGCTGCGCTTCACGACCGACCTTGCCGAGAGTGTGACTCACGCGGCGGTGATCTTCATCGCCATCGGCACGCCGCCGCGGGCCGAGGGGGCGGCTGATCTGTCGAACATCGAGGCGTTCGCCCGCGCGGCCGGCCCGCACATCACCCGGCCGATCGTGATGGTGATCAAGAGCACCGTGCCGGTCGGCACCGGCACCCGCGTCGAGGCGCTGGTGAACGAGCGGGCGAAAGCGCCTGTGCGGCTGGTCAGCAATCCCGAGTTCCTCAAAGAAGGCAGCGCCATCCTCGATTTCCAGAAGCCCGACCGCGTCGTCATCGGGGCCGAAGACCCGCAGGCCGCTCAACTCATCCGCGAGTTGTATCTGCCGTTCGTCCGCAACCAGCGGCCGATCCTGCTGATGTCTCGTGCGGCGGCTGAGATGACCAAGTACGCCGCCAACGCCTGCCTGGCCGCCCGCGTCAGCCTGATCAACGAGATCGCCAACATCTGCGATGCCTACGGCGTCGACGTCGACGACGTCCGCCGCGGCATGGGCACCGACCAGCGGATCGGCTTCCAGTTCCTCTACCCCGGGGCCGGCTACGGCGGGAGCTGCTTTCCCAAGGACGTGCAGGCCCTTTCCCACGTGGCCCGCGCCCGCGGGATCGAGCCGCGCATGCTCGACGCGGTACACACGGTCAACGAGGCGCAGAAGCGCATCCTGTTCGAGAGGATTCGAACGAGGTTCGGCGGTCCGTTGGCTGGACGGACCGTGGCGATCTGGGGCGCGGCTTTCAAACCCAACACCGACGACATCCGCGAGGCGCCGGCATTGGTGCTGATCGACCTGCTATGGCAGCACGGCGCCGCCATCCGGCTGCACGATCCCGAGGCGCTGGCCAACGTGCGCGCCGCCTACGGGGACCGGCTCAGATACTTCGAGAACAACTACGACGCGCTCGACGGGGCCGACTGCCTGGCCATCTGCACCGAGTGGAACCAGTTCCGCAGCCCCGACTTTGATGAAGTCCGGCGGCGGCTGGCCCAGCCGATCGTGTTCGACGGCCGCAACCTCTACGAAGCGGCCACCATGCGGCGACACAAGCTCGAGTACTATCCCATCGGCCGCCCGGCCGTGGGAGGGTAGAGCTCAGGATTTTCGGTTCAGGGTTCGGGAAGGCGCCAGCGGGCAAACCTCAAGAGACAGAGCTCAGAGCGCAGAGTTCATAATCCAAAGGACAGAGATCAGCGGACGCGTGTGGCTTCCGTACTCAGGACTCAGGACTCAGCACTGATCGCCCGTCCGGTCGTCGACGACGTTGATGGACAGCAGTTGTTGCCGCTTGGGCAAGCGATCGGCGGTGCTTGCGCTGCAGGCGCCGTCGCCGCAGGCACAACCGTCCTCCGAGCGGCGCAGCGTCCGCCAGCCGCGATAGACGACGTAGAGCGTGGCCAGCACGAGCAAGCCAACGGCCGCAATGCTTTGCCAGGTGGCGGGCATAGACAACATGATTCTATGCCGCCCGCAGTACTCTCCGCCACTGGCACCTGCGAGGCCTCAAAGGGCTACACGCGCCGTTGTCCGAGGGCTATGGCGGCAAGATCGCGCCGGTGACGGTCACCTGCCGCGTGTAGAAATTCACCGTTATGGTCCCATTCTGGAACGCACGCGTAAAGACGTTGTTCGAGACCGTGTACGGTCCGAGTGCCGGTCCGGCCTGCTGCGGCCACCCGAGCCAGCCGGGATTCTCATCGACCCAGTACTGATAACCGATGTTCAGAAAGGCCGCGTCGCCCGGCTGGCGGATCATCATGACGGCCGCGGCAATCGACGGGTACCAGTCCAAATTCACCGTCCGCAACGTGAACATCTTGTCCGCGTCGAGGATCTCGCGGTACTTGTTCAGCTCCATGATGACCTGCGACTGGCTCGGATAGTCGAGCTGCCACGTGTTGAGCAACGGCATCTCGATTGAGAACCCATCCCCGGCCTCGACCACGCCGGCTGGCCAGTGCCACGGCGAGCCCGAGCCGTTGGCGATCAGGCGCTTGCCAACCGTGTGCAGCTTATCGCGCGTCCGCTTGATCAGGTCGCGGCAGGCCAGCTCCCATTGCACGTTGTTGGTGCCGGGCGGCTGGCCTTGCGTGGCCGGGTCGAACGTCAAGCCGTCAAGGAAGATGCCGGGCGCGTCGTGCAGCACGGCCTGCTCGTAGTAATACTGCGCCGCAGCCTCGCGCACGGCCGGATCGAACAGGTTCATGTAGTGCATCCCTGGCGTCGTCGGATACTGCGTCGGCAGAATGCCGTTCAGGGACGCGATCAGATTCCACGGGGCTGAGTCGTCCGGATAGCGGCCGGGTGTCTGAGTCGTACAGCAGCCGGCCAGTGCCACGCCCCAGAAAGCATCGGGACGAAGGGCCTCGTGGAACTCGACCGTTGCCAGGAAATCGTCGGGGTCGTAATACGGGACTTGCACGCTGATCGAGAGCGTCAGCGGCGGCATCAGAACGTCGATGGTCTGGTTGTTCACCATGGCCATGTTGCCGAAGGTGAATCCGTCGAACGAGTTGAGGCGCTGGTCAGAGCTGGGCCAGGGCGGCGGCGCGATGGCAATTGGCTGATTGGCGTTGGCTGGCGCGTTCGCGTTGCCGTTGGCCCCGCCGCTGCTATTGGCGTTCTGATTCTGACTGCTGTTGGCGTTCGTGTTTCCTGCGCCGCTGTTGCTGTTTCCGCCGGTCGAGCTTGCGCTGTTCAAGTTCGCATTCGCGCTGCCAGCGCCGCTGCCCCCGCCGCTACCGCCAGAGCTCGAACTGTTGGAGTTGGCGTTGCTCACGGCCGGCGCGCTCGGCAGCTCGGGGCTGCCGGGCGTCGAGGCCGGTGGGATCGTCGGCTCCTCGCCGCCCGCCAAGTCATCATCGCCGCCTCCGCCGGCTCCGCCCCCACCGCCCGCTGCTCCCGCGCTCACCGCGACCAGAATCGTGCCCGTACCGTGGCTTCCGTCTGCTGAATTGGCGAACACGCGAACTGAATAACCGCCCGGGTCCGCGAACGTTTGAGTCACGTTGGCGCCGCTGGCCAGGCGTCCGTTGGCGAAATCCCAATTGAACGTCGCGCTGTCGGCGCCTGCGGCCGACGCCGAGAAGCTCACGGTCAGCGGCGCCGGCCCTGAGAGAGGCGCGGCGACGACGGCGACCGACAGCGTTCCGCCCGTTGGCGGCGCGTCGCCATAGGTCTCGACAAGCTGACGATAGATGAACAGCACGCGGCCATCGGCGTCGCGGCTGCGGGCCATTATTTCGAAGACGCCGGCTGCCCCGAAGACGTGCGTGATTTCCATGCCCACCAGCAGCGCGCCGTCGCCCAACTCCCACTCAACGGTCGGCATCTGGGCGTCGGCCATGACCACGTCATAGGCCTCGAAACGCCACTCCATGCCGGAACTCAGCGGCTCGCTCCTCACGCGGAACGATCCGGCCGGCCGGTCGCCGCCCGAGTTGTCGACCGCGTTCGTTCCGTCAGTGTTGCTCGTCCCGTTACCTGCGTTGTCGGAGCCCGACGAGGTGCTGCCACCCGATGCCCCGCGAGATCCGCTCGCGCCGCCACACCCGTGCAGGCTGGCCAAGGCTGAAACGCCGAGAGCGATCCAGAGGACAGTTTGAGCGAACCCCGGATTCGAGCGCTCGACGGATCTTGCGCGGACTTCCAGCGAACGACGCTGTGAGATCATCTAGTCTACCCCCTTTGCCCAAATTCTCAGGCGACACAAGTATTCGATATGTGTGGCTTGTTGAGCAAAGCGTGGGGTAAACACCCCGCAGCGCGGCGCACGTCGGCGGAGTTGACGAGATTATCGGCGCTGGGCGCGGTGTTAAGTCCGAATCGAAGACCGCGGCGTCGCCGGAAATGCGCGCGGCAACGTCCGAAAGACCTGCACGACGGTCTGCGTGTTATGGGTTGGGCAGCGGCGAATCGCCGGCGACGAGAAGATCATCCACTTCAGCTTCGAAGGGATTGTCGGTGATCAGCACTACCGTCACCTTCGCCGTACCACTGGTGAACTGACCGTTAAAGTTGATTAGGATTCGGCCTTCGGAATCGGACAGCACCGCGGGCCGCGCAAGCTGCCAGTTCTGTAGCGTGCCGTGCTCGGTAATCGCGTCTTGGAGCCAATTGGTCAGCGTGTCCTCGTCAACCTGTTGCTGGAAGCGACGAGTGGTCTTCGGGTAAAAGTCTCGAACTGCGCTTGCGACCGACTCGCTGCTGCGAAACAGCGGCTGCACACTACGAACCGCTCGCTCCATACCAAAATAGCTCTGCACGAAGCCGTATGTTGCGAACGACATCAACGCGAGTAGGACTATCGAGATTGGGATCGCCGCGATCGCCAAGCCCCGGCCTCGGCGCCTACCACCTGCGGTCGCTGCGACACCCACGATGCCCCAGATCAGGCCAAGGATTTGCGCGAGAAAGGGGATGCAAATCAACAAGCTCGCTATGAACCCGAAAACCGCTGCCCTGCTCATCGGCGGTTGTGTGTACGGCTGCGCTTCGGCAGACAGGCCGGTGCCCGACGACCCGGGCGGTGGCGGCGGCGGGAACTGACTCATGTTCGGATCCTCGCGACGGTGCTTACGACAGGCCGCGGGCACACTGCAGCACGGCGTCATAATTCGGGTGCGACGCGATCTCGGGCACGTATTCGACGTAGCGGAGCGTATCGGTCTTGTCGACCACAAACACCGCCCGACACTCGATCCGCAGCGCGGGCACTAGCGTCCCATAGGCTTTGCCGAAGGCAGTGTCCCGATGGTCGCTGAGCGTCAACATGCGCTCGCGGTTGATGCCCTTCTCGCCGCAGAAGCGGCCCTGGGCGGTCGGCAGGTCGCAACTGACCGTGTAGAACTCGACGTTGGGCAGGTTCGACGCTTCGGCGTTGAAACGCACGGTCTGCTCGGCGCACACCGGCGTGTCGAGCGACGGCACCACGCTGATGATGCGGTTCTTGCCGGCCGATTGCGACAGCTTGGCCTCGTCGACCAGCGACTTCTTGAGCGTCGCGTCGGGCGCCTTCTGCCCGACCTTCAGTTCCGGTCCATCCAGATCGAATGGCTTGCCTTTGAGCGTTGTCGTCCGGGCCATCACCGCGCCTCCTTCGAAACGTCGTTGCAATCTTCGCCCGCCAGCGCGTTCGCCGGCGCCTCTGCGCGACAACTATACCTGCCGCGCCGACATTGGCAAGGAATCCGCTCCGGCAGGCAAGCGCATCCGGTCGCCTGCCGCGGCGCGCCAGGTACAATAGCAGACCGCAGCGCCGGGCCTGTGTCCGGCATGCGCGCTCAACCGGGAGACCGAGCTCGTGCATCTGATTCGCCGACTGACGGGACTATTGCTGGGACGACGGATTCCGTGCGTGATGATTCTGGCGGCAGCGCCGGCTCGGGCTGAACTGAAGTGGCCGTATCGAAGCGTTGCCGAGACGGCCAACGTCGTGGTCGACGGGAGCGCCCGCTTTACGGTGCTGTCCGCAACGCTGATCCGGCTCGAGTATGCCGAGGACGGGCAATTCGAGGATCGCGCGTCGTACTTCGCGGTTGAACGCGGCGTGCCGGTTCAAGAGTACACGCAGCGCCGCGCCGACGGTTGGCTCGAGATCGAGACCGAGCGGCTTCGCCTGCGCTACAAGACCGCGTCGGGCCGATTCGGCTCGGACAATCTCAGCATCAGAGTTGCCAACTCGATTCCGACCGCAACGGAAGCGGACCCCGATTCACCGCCCCGCTCCGAGTTGATCGAGTGGAAGCCGGGGTTGCCCAACGCCGGCAACCTGGGCGGCACGGTTCGCACGCTCGATGGCTGCCGCGGTCCGATCGACCTGGGCCACGGCGTGCTCTCACGCGATGGTTGGTATCTGCACGATGACTCGAAGTCGATTCTGCTGGCGAAGAGCGCCGGAGTAGACCGCGGCACCGCCGCGTCCGACACTCAGGACTCAGGACTCAGCACTCAGCACTCGTCTGGCTGGCCGGTGTGGGCCGAGGTGCGCCGTCCGGGCGACCGCATCGACTGGTATTTCTTCGGCTACGGCCACGACTTTGCCACGGCCTTGTCGGATCTCACGACCGTCGGGGGAAAGATCCCGTTGCCGCCGCGGTTTGCGCTGGGGAGCTGGTACTCGCGCTATTGGCCGTACACGACCGAGGATTTTTTGAAGATCGCCGACGACTACAACGAGCAGCGCTTCCCGCTCGACGTCATGGTGATCGACATGGACTGGCATCTCGACGGGTGGACCGGGTACACCTGGAACCCCAAGCTGATCCCCGATCCGGAAGCACTCTTGAAGGGCCTGCACGAGCGCGGCCTGAAGGCCACGCTCAACCTGCATCCGGCCGATGGCGTCGGCCCGCAGGAGCGCGCCTATAAGGCGTTCGCGCGGGCCATGGGACAGGACCCGGCCGCTCAGAAGCCGGTGAAGTTCGACATCGCCGATCCCAAGTTTGCGCGGCACTACTTCGAACTGCTGCTGCACCCGCTTGAGGCGCGGGGCGTCGATTTCTGGTGGATGGATTGGCAGCAGGAGCGGACGACCAGCATTCCCGGCCTCGACCCGTTGCCGTGGCTGAACCACCTGCACTTCCTTGATCGGCAGCGGCTCCGAGGAAGCGACAGCGAGCACGCGGCCGCGACGCAACCGTCCGAGGCGCTGCGCGGACTGTGCTTCAGCCGCTGGGGCGGCTGGGGCGACCATCGCCACCCGATCCAGTTCAGCGGCGATACGGAGTCGAGCTGGGCGGTGCTCAAGTTCCTGGTGCCCTTCACCGCCACGGCCGGAAACGTCGGCGCAGCGTACGGGTCGCACGATTTGGGCGGCCACTGGTCTTCGACAGGACGGGTCGACGGGGAGCTCTACGCGCGCTGGCTGCAGTTCGGCGCCTTCAGCCCGGCCATGCGCGTGCACAGTACGCGCGATGCCGACAACGACCGCCGCCCGTGGCTGTATGAGCCCGAGATCACCAACGCTTGCCGGTATGCCTACGATCTGCGCTACCGCCTGATGCCGTACGTGTACACCATGGCCCGCAAGTGCTACGACACCGGCCTGCCGCTCGTGCGGCCGATGTACCTGATATATCCGCATGAGCCGCGGGCATACGAAACGCCGGGGCAGTTCATGTTCGGCGACGATCTGCTGGTCGCGCCTGCCGTTGAGCCGGGCTACGGCCGGGCACGTATGGTCGACGTGTTCGTGTGGTTTCCGCCTGGCGAGTGGTACAACCTGCTGACGCACGAACGCTATGTCGGGCCGAGCGAGGCGCTGGTCACCGTCGAACTGGCCGACATCCCGGTCTTCGCGCGTGGCGGGGCGCCGATTCCGATGAACCCGCCCAAGATGCGCCACACGAGCCAGAAGCCCGACGCGCTCTTCGTGCGCCTCTATCCGGGTTCGGCTGTCGAACGGCACCTGTACGAAGACGACACAGAGTCCGCCGCCTATCAACGAGGCGCATTCCGCCGGCTGCCGATCCATGCCGGACCCGCGCCGAACGGCGAGCCGCAGTTGGCGATCGGCCCGGCGAATGGCACGTTGGCGGGCGCTTCGGAAACCACGCCGGCCGTTGAACTTGAGTTACCCTCGCGGGTCCGGCCGCGCTCGTTGACGTTGAGCGAAGCCTCAGCCGACGGCAGCGAGTCGCCGTTGGCCTGGACGTACGATTCTCGCCGCCTGATGACCACGGTGGGTCTGGGCGCCATCCCCGTCACCAGCAAGACCGCGGTCACCTGGGCCGCCCGTGCCGATGCCGAGCGGACCAAGGAAGCCCGCCACGCCTTTGCGCTGATGCATCGCATCGCGCGCGGACTGGCCCAGCTTCCGCGAGAGCACCCGCAGACGGCAGCGCTCACCGACGCGGCGCAGACGGCCACTGCTTACTGCATGTCGGTCGCCGATCCGACTCCGGACAATGCCAAGGACCGGGCCGGGGGTGTCATCGTGCGCACGCGCATTGAGAGCGCCGTCGCCGCGGCCATGCGCGAGCTGGCCAAGGGCGAATCAGACGACGACGCGGCGGCATTGCGGGCGATGACCGGCGTGTCGCTGCACGCAAGTGTCGCCGCCACCGCCGATCCCGCCCTGATTCACGTTGTGGCCACGCTGCGCGAACGGCCGCGCACGCCGGGCGAAGCTTCGGAGCCGGTGACCGTGAAGCTCCACGTGACTGGCGCGTCCGAGTTTCACCAGCGCGAAGTCGAGATCGACGAGCATGGAATGGGGCAGGCTCAGTTCGACGTGCGCGTCGACCCGGACCGCTTGGTCATTGTGCGCGGTGATGTGAGCGCCGAGCGCGCCTGGCAGAATCTGCCGATTCCGCTCAAGGCGACTTTCGAGTGGCGCGGAACGGCTATACGCGACTGGGTGATCGTCGGCCCAATGCCGGGCGGCAAGGGACCGCAAGCCGAGCAGCTCGGGCCTGAAAAGGAGTTGGATTTCAGTGCGCGCTACCCCGGTGTGGCCGGCAGCGAAGTCGTCTGGGTACCGTATCATGCGTCGGCCGGCGAAGCGGTCGACGGCTTCACCGACGTCGTCAACTTCCGTCGCGCCTTCAACGTCGAGAACGCCACCGCGTTCGCCGCCACGACGCTCGTATCGCCGGCAGACGCCACGGTCGATTTCCTCCTCCGCCACGATGATGGCGCGATCTTGTGGGTGAACGGAGTCGAGCGTTATCGTTCAGTCGAACCTCGCGGCCTCGGCCACGCCGAAGCACGCATCAAGGTATCGTTGCACGAGGGCGAAAACACAGTGCTGCTTAAGGTAGAGCAGCTCCGATACGGTTGGGCGTTCCGTCTATCGCTTGATTCGGCTGACTCCGCGGCGCTCTCCAATCTGCGGGTACAGGTTCCGACAAGTCGATAACTTATTGTGGGAACTTAACTTAAGACGATAGCCGCCCGTTGTACGGGGTACCATTTTGCACGATGATATTCTTGTGATATACTGATGGTACGGTTCGAGACTTGAACCGAGAGGAGATTACGAAGATGGCGAGCGAATTCTCAGGACGAACAGCCAGCGGGTGGACCATGTTGGCGGTCAACCTGGGTGGTGGACTGGCTTCAACGGGCGGGCTGATTTACAGCATCGTCTTGGCGGCCCGCGCGCAAGGGTCGGGATCGGTGACGGGCCCCGCCGTGATGATCGTTGGTTCCGTGCTGGCAATGGTGTTCTTCCTCGTTATGCTGTGCGGCCACTTCACGCTGCAACCTAACGAGGGCGGAGTCCTGCTGCTGTTTGGACGCTACAAGGGCACCGTGCGCCACGAGGGCTTTCACTGGGCCAATCCGTTCCTGACCAAGATCAAGGTCTCGCTGCGGGCGCGCAACTTCAACGGCGAGAAGCTGAAGGTCAACGACCAGCGCGGCAGCCCAATCGAGATTGCCGCCGTGGTCGTGTGGCGCGTACACGACACGGCCCAGGCGTGTTTCGACGTGGACGACTACAAGGACTACGTCCACGTGCAGAGCGAGTCGGCCGTGCGCCACCTGGCCAGCAGCTATCCGTATGACAGCGCCGACGACCACACCGTCTCGCTGCGCGGCAGCACCGACCAGGTATCGAAGGCGCTGCAGAGCGAGCTCCAGGAGCGCCTGCGCGACGCGGGCGTGGTGGTCGAAGAGGCCCGTCTGAGTCACCTGGCCTACGCGCCCGAGATCGCCGGCGCGATGCTGCAACGCCAGCAAGCCGAAGCCATCGTGGCCGCCCGGGCGCGGATCGTCGAGGGAGCTTGCGGCATGGTCGAGATGGCGCTGTCCCACCTGGAGAGCAACAAGACGGTCGACCTCGACGCGGAGCGGAAGGCGGCCATGGTCAGCAATCTGCTGGTTGTCTTGTGCGGCGACAAGTCGGCCCACCCGGTGGTCAATGCCGGGTCGCTCTACACGTAGCGGCAGGGATTAGGGTTCGGGGTTCAGGGTCAGAATACAGTCCAACGTGCACAGCACAAAGTACAGAGTACAAAGCACAGAGTGCAGAGGACAGAGTACAGAGTGCTATGCGCGGCCGGGTTTGGCATGGCGGAAAAGAAGGCCATTCTACTTCGCATTTCACCCGAGCTGTGGGACAGCTTGAACCGCTGGGCCCGCGACGAACTGCGGAGCGTGAACGCGCAGATCGAATACGTCCTGCGCGACGCCGTTCGTCGCCGCGAGCGAACAGACAACGGAATCGCCCTGACCGATGGCAGCCCCGCTCCCGTGGACGAAGCGGAAGCCTGAACCTTCTCTCAGTTTCTCCGTACCTCAGTGCGCTATGGGCTGGCAACCCGGCTAGCCCTGTTACTCGGCGTGCGTCCAGGCGTGAAGGGTACGCCCAGTCTGCACCAGGAGCGCGTTGTCGCGGACCGTTACCGCCCTCACGTCGTCGAGCTTGCCGAGCTCGAGCCATCCGTGCTTGGCAGGGATCAGGCCGGACCGATTGGCGGTCTCATAGAAATAGACGGTCACCGGTCCGCCGATGCGCATGGGCGGCTGATCGATGGCCACGACGTAGCGGTCGGTAACGAACCGCCGTGCGAATGAGACGTCGCGGTCGACCGTTCCCTCCCAGACGATGCGCCCGTCGACCGAGTCGACGCCGACCACGAAGCGCTCGCCGGTGACCAGCAGTTGCGACTGGGCCAGGCGGACCATGAGGCCGTCGTCCGGCCTGCGCGACAGAGGCTCCGACGACCACAGCAGGCGGCCGTCATCGAGCGAGATCTTGTGCAGCCGGCCGGCATGCTCGCGGCGGTGTGCGGTGGACTCGCAGACATACAGGCCGTCAAGGTCGAGCTCGGCGCTGGCCGGCACCAGTTCACGATCGGGCAGCTCAAAGTTCCACAGCATCTGGCCGCTTGGCGGATCGTAAGCAGCAACCGTCTGAGCCGTTACGGTCACCACATACTCGGCCAGCGTCAGGAAGACGCGCTCGACGTTGCGCCCGTCGTCGAGCTCGATCGCCCGAATCGCTTGTCCGGTCTGCGCGTCGAGGACGGTCAGATTGCGGGCGCTGTTGCCGCCGGCGCCGGCCGGAAACGCCACGTAGGTGCGGTCGATGGCGACCGGCATGACGGCCGCACCGGCCAGCGGCTGGCGCCACAGCTCGCGGCCGGTGTATACGTCTACACACAGCATCGTGCCGTCTTCGCGGGCGGCCGCCAGCCGGCCATGGGCATACCCGAAGGCGCGAAAACCGGCCGGCTCGTCGCCATCTTCGTGCGCATCGTCAGCCGGTGCGCCGATCGACCAGCGCGTGCGACCGCTCTCACGATCGAGTGCGAAGGCGTGTCCGGCCGTCGCGAAAACGGCCAGCCCCTCGCCGGCGCTCTCCGATGCGGGCCCGACAGACACGAGCAGGGCAGGCTGAACGCTGCACTCGGCGGGCGCGTCCCACACCGGCCGGTCGAGCCGCGGCGCGAAGCTGTGAATGGCGCCGCCGCTGAAGACGTAGTAGTCGCGCCAAGTTGTCTCCGGCGCTGCGCTGAAGAGCGGATCAAGCAGCGCCGCACCTTCGTCAAACTCGCGCTCATACGTTCGATCCAGCGGCAGCGTCAGGGCCGGCAGCGAGCGCTCGACTCGGCGGCGGACGTCACCGAGCGCGTCACGATACTCCGCGAACGTCACGGCACTCCCGGCCTGAATCAGGTCGCTGCGGACCGCGACGCGGGCCGTGGGGTACTCTCGGGCCGCCTTGCTCAGCCACGCCCACGCGTCTTCGATCCGGCCGGACGCCAGGCAGGCTTCGGCGATGTCGCGCAACACCTCGGGCACGTCGACCTGCGTTCGATAGCGGGTCAGGACGGAGATGAGTACGCGCACGGCTTCGATGGGCTTGCCATCCTCCTGGAGGACTTGCGCGCGGGCCAAGAGTGCCAGCGGCGCCGCCATGGCGCGCGGAAATGTGCTGGCAAGCTGATCGAGACCGGCCGTGTCGCGGGCGGCCCTCAGCCGCTCGAGCCGGGCGGCGGCTTCGGCGTCGAACGAAGCATAGACTTCGCGTCCGAACCGATCGATCAACTCGCCAATTCGCCGAGCGGCCAACTCTCCGGCCGCCAGCTCGCGTGTCGCCCGGTCGCCATCCGAGCCGCCGCCGTGCCCGGCGGGCGGCTGATGGTCAACGACCGGAAGATCGCGCAGAGACGCATCCATCAGGATTTGCTGGTAGAGCCGCACGGCCGTGTCTGCACGCCCGGACGTGGCGTAGAAGTCCGCGAACAGCAGGCGATAGCGGACGTGGCCAACAGAGTTCGGCGGGCACTGCGACGCGAACTCGAAGAGCTTGTCGATGGTCACCAGGGCCTGATCGGCCGCGGGCTCGTCCGGCGGCGCGGCCCGCCGAGTGGCGAAGAGCGACTCGGCGAATGCCAGGCAGTCGTCGAAGATGCGTTTCTTGATGTCCGCTTCGATCGGATCGGCAAAGCCGCCCACGCGTTCGATGGCGTCGCCCAACGCCAGGATCGCGTCGCCGGGGTCGCCGCTGCGAATGGCGATCTCCGCCAGGTCCAACGCTGGCGACGGATCGCGCGGAAACTGGGCCATCCGCTCGCGCAAGCGCGACCAGACGTCCTCCTTTCGGGCATACGCCGACAGCACGTCGAAGCCGGCCACCAGGAGCTGGCCCGGGACGGTCAGCAGGTTTCCACCGCTCTCGTTTCCGGCGCCGCCCGGCGTCGCCACGGACGACCACGAGTGGACGCTCGGCAAGCCGTCGGCGCGGGCGAAACTCATCAGCGACGAACGGGAGGGAACCAGCACGGCGGCTTCGGTCAGGAGTCCTCGCCCGAGCGGCGGCCCGGCCGGCAACGGGCGAAGCCAGACCTGCCGGCCTTCCGCCAGGTCCCAGCAGAACGCCGAATCGCCGTAGCCGTACATCCGCTCGCCGTCGACGCCGACAATCGCCTGGGCGTTGGCGATGGACTCGAGCGGGATCTCGCTCCGCACCGAACCCGTTTCGCGATCGAGCACAAACACCGCAGCAGCGTCCATCGGAGCCACGACCAGGTGGGGGCCGGCACAGATGGCCGGGTTGTAGTCCCACGGCGCGACCTCGCGCGAGGCGCCGCGCCCGCTGACCTTCCAAACCGCGTCAGACTGGCGCGGGTAGAGCCGCAGCCAGCGAACGCGCCCGTTCGCCGCCCAAACCGCGGCGATGCCGCCCAGGTTGCTGTTCACATACACCGTGTCGTCCTGCATGGCCGGGATCGAGAGCGTCGCGCGTCGGTATCCGAACCCGCCGGCTGAGGCGCTACCGATGTGCGTGTGCCAGCGGACCTGACCCGACGTTGCGTCGAAGCAGAACAGGTAGGCATCTTCGAACCCAAAGCTGCGGCGTCGCCGCACGATGGCGAACACACGCTCATCGACCGCCAGCGGCGACGGGTCAAAGTAGAGTTCCGCGCTGTCGAGGCCGAGCTGCTCGCGAGGCATGCGCCATATTTCGGCGCCACTGGCCGCGTCCAGGCAAAGCAGAATGGCCACGTCCGTGGCGACGCCGACGCCGAAGAAACTGGACTCGTCACCGCCCATGCAGGCGTAGAGCCGTCCGTTGGCCACGGCGGGCGAATGCCACGGGGCCACCGCCAGGTCGGTCGAGCGTTGCCGAGGCTCATCGGGTGCGCGGACTGTCTTGGTCCATGCCAACTTGCCGCTCTGCGCGTGGACCGCCCAGATGGACATCCCATCCTGAACGAACACCAGTCCGCCCGCCGTCACCGGCATCATGCCCAGCCAGCGGCCTTGATCGACCGCGCGCTGCTCGATGCGCTCGGCCATGCCTGACGGGGAATCGTCACCGAAGCCCACAAACTCCCACAGCAGCGTGGCCTGATCGACTACCTCGATTGCGGGCGCATTGCGGCTTGGGTGGCCGCCGAACAGCGGCCAGTCCGGTGAGGCTTCGGCCGCTGGGTTCAGCGGCCGCACGGGCTGCACCGTGGCGATCAACGAGCCGATCGGCTGCAACTCGCCCTTCCAGCGAACCAAGGTGGCCGACGCGTCGGGGCCGCCTTCGGCCAGCGCCGCTTCCGCCTCGGACGATCGGCCCCACAGCGCGTAAACCAACGCCAATCGCGCCGTGACGTCGGCCAACATGGCGGCACGATCGGGATGGAGGGTCCGCAGCGTCCGGTACAAGCGCACGGCCAGGGCGAAGTCGCCCGCCTCGATGGCCAACTCAGCCGCGCGCAAAGACATCCTTGCGCCGCTGGCTGTGCAGAAGTATCGCTCGGTCAAGGCGAGCAGCTCCTCGATTCGCGGCTCGTCCAGCGCGGAGCTAGGGCCCGCGGCCGCATCGCCTTCGGTCAGCGCGCGATACGCCGCGACGCCGGGCGCCGGCAAACCGGCGATCAAACGATGCACCCGCACTGGCATTGACTCGTACAGTCCGCCCTCGGTGGCCGTCAGTTTGTCGGCATGATCGCGGAGGACCTGGTCGAGCAACGCGGCGGCCACGGCGTAGTTCTCGCGCTCGACGGCCCGCTGGGCTTTGGCGAGCAGATCCTGGGCCTCGAAGCTGTCCTTGATGTACACGTCCGGCTGCAGCGCTCCGGCCCGCAGGTCATCCACCGCTCCCGCGTCATCCGCGGGTTGCCCGGCCGCAATCGAGACCATCAGCGTCACAAGCACGGTGCGTGTGGCACGGCCAAGCCAACGTTGGTTCGGCAGACTTGCCTTCATGTCTTCTCGTCCATGAACCGATCCAACAACGGGCCGAGGCGCGGGCCCAGCTCGCCCAGCGCCGCGCGGCGGTTGCTCCAGATGGCCAGCTCCAGTGCGTGGCGGCACTGGCAGCCTTCTGCAGTTTTGTCCGCGGCCAATCGTCCGATCGCCGTGCCGATCAACCGGATCGCGTGATCGGTCGCCCGGTTGAGGTTCCCGATGATCTCGCCGAGCAGATCGTGCTTCTCGGCCTCCTGCCCGGTGGTCCGCCAACAGTCATAATCGGTCGGCAGCGCGATCAGCGCGTAGCACATTTCGGCCTCGCGCGCCAGCCGCACTTCCGGGCTGCAGGTCATGCCGATCACGTCGCCGCCCCAGGCCCGGTGCATGTGCGATTCGGCCCGCGTCGAAAACTGCGGGCCTTCCATGCACACGTACGTGCCGGCCGCGTGGACCTGCGTGCCGATTCCGCCGGCCTCCGCCTCCAGCACGCGCCGCGCACGCCGGCAGAACGGGTCAGCGAATTCGACGTGTACGGCCCAAGCCGGCCGCTCGCCGGCCGTGCCGCCGTCAAAGAACGTTCCGGCACGCCGAAATGTCTTATCGATGAGTTGGTCGCACAACACCAGATGCCCCGGCTCGATCTGCTCGCGCAGGCTGCCGACCGCTCCGCTGGCCAGGATGGTGGTGACGCCAACCCTCTTAAGCGCGAAGACGTTGGCCCGGTAAGGCACGGCTGAGGGTGAAAACCGGTGGCCCGCTCCGTGACGGCTCAGGAAGTAGACCGGCGTGCCGTCGATCTCCAGCTCCAGAAGCGGCGCACTCGGCGGCCCGAAGGGCGTATCGATCTCGATCGTGCGCGTCGTCCGCCCCTTGGCGAATGCCTCGCCCAACCCCGTACCACCGATCACACCGATGATTTCGCGAGTCAATCTACGCCTCTCTGCAAGAATGCACTGGGATTCTGAGGAACAGAGAACAGCATCTGATCGAGCGCTCTCAGTTGCTCAGTAACTCAGTGCCGATTTCGCCCCAGCGTGCGCAAGGGCAGTCAGGCGCGCGAGGAGCTTGGGTAGCTCAGCCACCACGTGATCGACTTCCTCAGCCGTGTTGAACCTCGACAGGCTGAAGCGGATCGCGCCGTGGGCGATGCGCGGGTCGATGCCCATGGCCTTCAGCACGTGCGACGGCTCGAGCGAGCCGCTGCTGCACGCCGAGCCGCTGGACGTGCAGATACCGGCCTCGCTCAGCAGCAGCAGGATCGCCTCGGCCTCCAAGCCCTCGAATCCGATATTGGTCGTGTTGCACACGCGATTGGCCGAGCGGCCATTCACGTGGGCAAACGGAATGGCCGCAAGAATCCCGGCCTCCAGGCGATCGCGCAGCGCCGCCACGCGAGCGGTTTCATCACCGGTCAGGGCGCTCCGGGCATGCGTACAGGCCGCGCCGAAGCCGACGATGCCGGCCACGTTCTCCGTGCCGGCCCGCAGCTCTCGCTCCTGCCGGCCGCCGTAAATCAGCGGCGCGATGCGCGTGCGGCGGCGGATAAACAGCGCGCCAACGCCCTTGGGTCCGTGCAGCTTGTGGCCAGAAATGCTGACGAGCTGCGCCGCCAGGCCGCCGTCTGGCGACAAGTCGATCGGCAACTTCCCAGCCGATTGCACCGCGTCGATGTGCAATGGCACACCGCGTTCCTGCGTGATGGCGGCAATCCGCTCGACGTCGAACACGACTCCGGTCTCGTTGTTCACGTGCATCAGCGACACCAGCGCCGTCTCGTCCGTGATCCGCTCGGCCAGCTCGTCGCAGTCGAGCTGCCCGTCTCGATCGACGCCCACGCGGTCGACGCGCACGCCCTCGTCTTCGAGCGCATCGGCCAACCTGTAGACGGCGCTGTGCTCGACGGCCGACGTGACCAGGTGTCGCTTGGCCGGGCGGGCGGCGAGCGTGCCGCGGATCGCCAGATTGATGCTCTCCGTCCCGCCGCTGGTGAAGACGATCTCCTTCGGCGAGGCATGGACGAGCGCGGCCACTTCCTCCCGGGCCAACTCGACGCGGTGCCGCACGGTCTGCCCAAACTGGTGGACGCTCGACGGATTCGCGTACTGCTCGCGGAGAATCGGCAGCATCGCGTCGACGACCTGATCGAGCGGGCGCGTGGTCGCGTTGTTGTCGAAATAGACCGTTCGCCTCATCTGTTGCTATTATATAGCCGCTGGCTTGGGCTTGCGTGGCACGGGCCTCGTGCCCGTGGCACGTGTGGCACGGCTGTCGCGCCCGTGGCACGGGCATCTTGCCCGTGATTCGTCCCATGGGCTTCCAGCCCATGGCCCGGGAATCGGCCGGCCATACTCGAAGGGATCCTCATGCGGCAAATCCTGATCGCCCTCGTCCTTGTGAGCCTATCGCTCGTGGTCCTTGAAGTCGTGCGAGCCGTTGCCGGTCCGCGAGAGCGTCCGACCGCCAACCCGCGCGAGCTTGGCCACGTGGGCTGGCTGCGCGGCTTCGACGCGGCGCTGGAGACGGCCCGCCGCGACAACAAGCCGCTGCTGGTGCTGTTCGACGAAGTGCCCGGCTGTGCGACCTGCACGGGCTATGGCGACAATGTGCTGCGCCACCCGCTGGTTGTCGAGGCGGCCGAAACGCTGTTTGTGCCCGTGGCCGTCTACAACAACGCGCCCGGCGACGACGAACGCACGCTCAAATCGTTCGACGAGCCGGCTTGGAACAACCCAGTGGTGCGCATCGTCGATTCGCAACGCAAGGACATCGTGCCGCGGCTGGACGGCGACTACACCGTGGGCGGCCTGGTCCGCACGATGGTCACCGCCTTGGAGAAGTCGGATCGATCCGTGCCGGCCTACCTGCGGCTGCTGGCCGAAGAGTCGACCGCGCGGAGCGGCAAGCTCGAGCGGGCCGCTTTCGGCATGCACTGCTTCTGGGAAGGCGAGGGCAAGTTGGGTGACATCCCTGGCGTGGTCGCGACGCAGCCGGGCTTCCTGGGCGGCGTGGAAGTGGTCGACGTCGCGTTCGACGCGCGCCGGATCGATTTTGCCGACCTGGTGGCCAAGGCGACCAAGATGCAGTGTGCCACGCGCGTCTTCTGCCGGACCGACGCGCAGCAGAAGGCGGCCTCACGCGGCGAGGTCAGCGCCACGCGCTCCGACGAACCGATCCGCCCCGACCGCGAACCGAAGTACTACTTGGCGCAAACACCGCTACGGCACGTACCCATGACCGAGCTGCAAGCCTGCCGCGTCAACGCTGCCGTTGGCCGGCAGCGCGACCCCAAACCGTTTCTTTCGCCAAGACAAATCGGGCTGCTCGACGCCGTCACCAAGCGCCCCGACGTCGGCTGGCCCAACGCCATCGCCACGCGCGACCTGGTCAAGGCCTGGAGCGACGCCACGGACATCGCACGCCGGTCGCACTGAGAACCAGCGAGCGACCGTGGCACGGGCATCCTGCCTGTGGCTCGTCCCACGGGCTTCCAGGCTTGCTATTACCCACATTTCTTGCTGGGTTTTTTCGCGCACAGTTCGGCACCGAGCATCATCAACTGGAATGCTTGC
>Ga0187892_10005641_pt1 | contig 19464 bp, 17 predicted proteins | sample MA1701073metaG_FD_139345 | JGI IMG/M metagenome (GOLD analysis project Ga0187892, IMG submission 139345) | Bio-ooze microbial communities from a basaltic lava cave in the Kipuka Kanohina Cave System on the Island of Hawaii, USA - MA170107-3 metaG ...
GGAGCGTCGGCAGCAGCCATGCTGGCGGCGAGCGCGGCGACGTTGGTCTGGAACGATCCGCGCGCGCTGCTGCTCGCGCCCGCGCTCGTGAACCTCGCGCTGCTCGCGGTGTTCGCGTGGTCGTTCGCCGCGCGCGAGACGCTGATCGAGGGGTTCGCGCAGGCGCAGGCGGGCGCGCTGCCCGACGACGAGCGCTCGTACTGCCGGCGCGTGAACGCGGCGTGGTGCGCGTTCTTCGTCGCGAACGCGGGCGTGATCACGGCGCTCGCGCTGCACGGCACGCGCGAGCAGTGGGCGCTCTACACGGGCGTCGTCGCCTACCTGCTGATGGGTCTCGTGTTCGCGGCCGAGTTCCTGTACCGGCACTGGCGCTTCAGGCGCTACGTGGGCCTGCCGACCGATCCCCTGCTGCGCCGGGTCTTCCCGCCCGGCCCCGCGAAGTAGCGCGCGAAGTAGCGCGGCTCAGCCGGCGGGATTCGCCGCCAGCCCGGCGAAGCGCTCGGCCACGCGCGTCTTGCGGTAGGCGGCTAGGATCGGCTCGAGCTCGGTCGGGGTCGCGCCGTGGAGGATCACGCCGTCGCAGCCGAGCGCGAGCTGGCCCTCGATCTTCTTCACGCACGCCTCGGGCGAGCCGGTCGCGGCCGGCGCCAGCCACTCGCGCGGGATCAGCGTGGCGATGTGCTCGAGCTGCTCCGTGGTCGCCCGCGCGTCGATCGCGCCGGGGAACTTCGCGACCAGCGGGTCGGCGCGGAAGCGCGCGAGCGGCGCGGGATCCCAGCGGTTCGTCTTCACCATCAGGTCGCCGTAGGCCTGCAGGTAAGTCGCCATGCGCCCGACCGTCTTCTTCAGCCGCAGCGGCTCGGGCAGGTGATCGCCGATCGTCGCGAAGCACGACCACACGCGCACGCGCGCCGGATCGCGCCCGGCCCGCTCCGCGGCCTGCTTCACTGCGCGCACGCAGCGCGCGGTGGTCTCGTCGCTGAAGAAGGTGTGCAGCACGACCGCGTCGAAGGCGCGCCCGCCGAGCGCGAGCGAGTTCGGGCCAAAGGCGGTGAAGGTGAGCGGGATCTCGCCCGTGTAGTCGGGGCCGAGCGCGAGCAAGGGGTACTTCCCGGCCGGGCCGTCGTGGCCGAACACCGTCTCGCCGCGGAAGAGCCGGCGCACGATGCCGACGAAGTCCTCGAGCTGCGCGGTGGTGATCGCCGGCAGGCCGTAGGCCTTGAACATCGGCGCGATACCGCGCCCGAGCCCGAGCGAGAAGCGGCCCTCGGTCAGCTTGTGCATGGTCATCGCGTAGGCGGCCGTCACCATCGGGTGTCGGGTATTGTGGTTGGTGGCCGCGGTCGCGATGCCGAGCCGCGTCGACACGGCCCCGGCCGCGCCGGACAGCGTGGCCGCCTCCTTCACGTTGAAGCGCTCCGAGATGAAGGCCGAGCCGAGGCCGAGCGCCTCGCCGCTGCGGATCTCGTCGATCAGCTCGCGCGGCGACTTCGGCTGTCCGGCGAGCGTGTAGAAGGCGAGCTCGTTCATGGCGGTCATGGGCGTAGGAACTCCTCGGCTCGAAGGTCGAGCGCGTGCTGCGCGTGGCGGCTGGCCATGGCCAGGAACATCTCGTTCCCGCGCGGGGTCTCCTGGACGATCATCGACGCGATCACCGCGACCGCGAAGCCCGCAAAGCTGCCGCGCCGGTAGTCGGTCCAGCAGCGCTCGAAGTCGTAGTCCCGCACGCCGGCCGCGAGCAGCCGCGCGTGGTAGTCGCGCACGATCTCGCGCTCGACCGGGCGGCGCGCCTCGGGCAGGAGCGACGCGCCGAGCAGATAGGCGAGATCCGAGAGCGGCGCGCCGACCACGAAGCTCTGCCAGTCCACGACCGTGACGCGCGGCGTGGGGCGCGAGCTGTCGATCAACAGGTTGTCGAGCCGGAAGTCGACGTGCACCACCGAGAACGGCGTCTCGGGGTACTCGAACGGAGGGCCGCTGGTCTCGCAGACGCGCCCGAGGATCGCGAGCAGCTCGGGCGCGAGCGACTTGCCGTAGCGCGCCGTGAAGCCGGGGAACAGCTGCGCGTAGAGCGCGCGCGTGGTGCCCGGCGATTCCATCACCCAGTCGAGCTCGCGCAGGCTCGCGTCGTTCCAGGTCGGCGCGTGCAGGCCGACCAGCTCGAGCGCCGCGGCGCGCGCGACCTCCGGCGTGGTGCCGGCGATCTGGTCGCCCGGCCGCGCCGGCGCCATGTCCTCGAGGATCAGCGCGAACGCCGGCCCGCGCCCGTCGATCGCGGCGTAGTAGCAGCGAGGGATCGAGATCGACAGGCGCTTCGACAGCGTGCGGTAGAACTCGACCTCCTTGCGGTACAGGCCGAGCGCGACGCCGGTTGCGCGGCTGGTCTCGTCGCCGGACGGGAACTTGCCGACGAGCGACCGCGGCGTGTGCGGGCTCGCGCCCTCGAGCTCGAGCGCGTAGCGCACGCAGGTGCCGAGCTGGCCGGTGCCGATCCGCTCCGCGCGCACGCCGCGCACCTCGACGCCCTTGTGGCCGGCGCCGCGCAGCACCTCGGCGAGGAAGCGGGCGTCGACGCTCTCCGGTGTCGGGACGCGCTCGCTCACGGCGCCGGCCGCCCGATCGCCTTGCGGAACTCGCGCAGCACCGAGAGCCGCTCGTTCCAGGGCGAGGAGTCCGCGCGCGCGGGGTCGACCTCGCTGATGCCGCCCGCGAAGCCGGGCGGGATCTGGCTGTACAGCGCGGGCGGGTCCTCGAAGTCGTCGATGTAGTGGTACTCGTAGCCGGGCACGAACAGGTCGTCGTCGGCGTTCACGTCGATCGTGCGCACGCCGAAGCTCGACAGCTCGGTGTGCAGGGTCTGCGGCGGCACGATCCAGACCTGGCGCGGCGCCGCGACGAACTGGTACTGGATCCTGCGATTGCGCGAGAGCACGCGGTACTTGCGGATCTCGCCGCCGTACAGGCGGCTCCCGATCGCGTACTCGTCGAGCATGCCGCCGGCGAAGTCGGGTTCGTAGCCGCGCGCGAAGCGCAGCGACCCGGGATCGTGCGCGCGCGTGAACCAGGCCACGCGCTTGCCGCCGTGGATGCGGTTGCGCGGATCCGCCGCGGCGCGGCGCCGCGGCTCGGTGAAGTCCCGGTACGGCGCGACGCGCGCGTCCGGCGCGCGCCGCAGCACGAGCCCCATCGCGCGCTCGTCGCGCTTGGGTGCCGCGACTGCGCGCGTCAGCGCGTCCAGCGCGGCCTGCATCTCGAACGGCAGGTTGGTCGTCTCCTCGGCCGTGTAGCGCACGCGCCGCCCGTGCTCGACGACCCACTTCAGATCGCCCTTGCCGATCCAGTTCTCGTCCTCGGAACGGGCGAAGTGGCTGGCCGAGCGCCAGATCAGCGACGCGTCCTTGTAGAAGAGCCGCGCGTGCAGCACGCGGCGGCCCGGCGGGGTCTTCGCGTGCGCGTCGAGCAGCACGTAGCTGACGAAGAAGCGCGCGTTGTCGTCCTGGCGCAGGTGCGCGAGGTAGAAGACCGTGTCGAACAGCGCGAGCTTGTGGCGCGCGGGGTAGCGCCGCCCGAGGATGCCGGCCGGGTCCGACTTCGCCGCGCCTGCGCAGCGGATGCGCGCTCCCGAGCGCAGCAGGGCGCGGAACTCGCGCGCGATCTCGGCCTCGCTCCCCGGCTCGGGGGCGATGTCGCGGACCACGCGGGATTCGAGTCTCGGCATCCCCGCCATGCTGCGCCGAGCGCGCGCGCGATGCAAAGCGGGCCCAGGGTTGACTGAAAGCGCCCATTTCGGCGATACAAGGCCTTCATGCCGCTGCGCTCCCGCTCGATCGCCGCGACGGCCGTCGCCCTGCTGCTCTCCGGTTTCTTCATGCCCGCCGCGGCTGGAGAGGCGAAGCTGCCGTCGAACGAGGAGGTCGAGGACGCGCTGCCCGAGGGCGGCTCGCTGACCGGGCGCGAGATCTTCGACCGCTTCCTCGACAATCGCCTGCACTCGGCGATCCAGTGGCAGACGGTGATCTCGCGCGACCCGGCCGGGAACGAGCAGCGCTCGCGCTTCTGGGTGCGCTGGAAGGACTACCGCGACGAGAACAAGCGCCCGGTCGCAGGGGTCCTGGCCAAGACGCTGGTCAAGTTCTCCGAGCCCGGGGACATGCGCCAGACCGGCTTCCTGATGGTCGTGAACGACGACCGCTCGAACGACCAGTTCATCTGGACGCCGTCGACCAACCGCGTGCGCCGCGTGCGGCTCTCCGGCGTCGGCATCATGGGCACCGACTACACGTTCGACGACATCGGCTGGCGCAACATCGAGGACGCCGACTACCAGCGTCTGCCCGACGACACGGTCGACGGCGTCGCGACCTACGTGCTCGAGGTTACGATGAAGCCGTTCGTCCAGTCGGAGTACGCGACCATGCGCACCTGGATCGACCGCGAGCACTACGTGCCGCTGCGCACGATCTACCGCGACCAGAACGGCGTCGAGCTGCGCGAGTTCACCGCCGAGGCCGACACCATCCAGAACTTCGAGGGCACCTGGGTCGCCACGCGCTCGACCATGTTCAACCTGAAGGAGAAGACCTCGACCAGCGTCTGGGTCGAGGCGCTCGATCCCGACGTCGCGCTCGCGGACCAGGCCTTCAGCACCTTCCAGCTCTCGCTACGGCACTAGCGCGAGCGGGCTCGCTGCGGCCGGACTCCTCGTGGGTCCCAGCTCGCTCGCGGACTCGCTGCGCTACCCACTCGTCGCCCGGCCGCAGCGAGCCCGCTCGCGCGGAGGCGGTCTCACCTACCAGCTCTCGCCGAACGGTCTCAGATCGACTTCGAAGCTCCAGGCGGAGCGCGGCTGGTGGGCGAGGTGCCAGATCGTCTCGGCGATGTCGTCGGGCTGCGCGAAGAAGTCGTCGGGACGGTCCGCGAAGCGCGCGCGCGTCCAGGGCACGTCGATCACGGCGTCGATCACCGCGTACGCGACGTGGATGCCCTTGGGGCCGAGGCTGCGCGCCATGGACTCCGCCAGGATCCGCTGCGCGGCCTTGGTCGGCGCGAATGCCGCGAAGCCCGCCCGGCCGCGGCGCGCGGACGTGTTGCCGGTGACGACGATCGCGCCCGCGCCGCGCTCGAGCATGTCGCGCGCCGCCGCCTGGCCGCACTGCAGGAGCGACATGACGTTCACGCGGAACGTGGTCTCGAGCGTCTCGGGCGCGACGTCCATGAACTCGCCGAACGCGCCGGCCGCGGCGTTGTGCACCAGCACGTCCACCGGCCCGAGCTCGGCGCGCAGCGCCGCGAACGCGGCGCCGACCGCGGCGCGATCGGCCACATCGCAGGCGTAGCCGCGGCTGCCGGGGATCGCCTTCTCCCACTCGGCGAGCTTCGCCTCGCTGCGCGCGAGCATCGCCACGCGATAGCCGCCGCGAGCGAAGCGCCGGCTGATCGAGACCCCGTTGCCCGGCCCCACGCCCGCCACCACGCACACACCGCGCTCGCTCCCGCTCATGACGCTACCTCCCGCTCATGTCCAGATTCTAGAGTCGGCGGACCGCGCCGGCGTTCCGTGGTAGTTTCGCGCGGATGGCTCGCTCCGGCTCGATCGGACTCGCGGCGCTCGCTCTGCTCGCCCTGCTCGCTGTGTTCGGAAGTGCGTGTCACCAGGCCGAGGAGCCGCCGCGGGACTTCGAGAGCACGCCGGTCGCGCCCGCGCCCGCGCCGCCCGCCGCGCAGCTCGAGGTCGTGGTCGCGTCGAGCTTGAACGTGCGCAGCGCCCCCGGCGCCGAGCACCCGATCGTGGGCCGGCTCGCGCGCGGCGAGGAAGTGAGCGTGCTCGAAGAGGCGGACGGCTGGAAGCGGATACGGCGCGAGGCCGGCGGACTCGAAGGCTGGGTCGCGGGCATCTACGTGCAGAACCCGAACGACTGACTGGAGGCCCCCATGGCGACCATCGATCTCACGCGCGACAGCTTCGAACGCACCATCGCCGGCAACGGCATCGTCGTGGTCGACTTCTGGGCGCCCTGGTGCGGCCCGTGCCGCGGTTTCGCGCCGGTCTTCGACGCGGCCTCGCAGCAGCACGCGGACGCCGTGTTCGGCAAGGTCAACACCGACGACGAGCAGGAGCTCGCGGGCGCGTTCGAGATCCAGTCGATCCCCACGCTGATGGTGTTCCGCGATCAGATCTGCGTGTTCTCGCAGCCCGGCGCGCTGCCCGCCGCGGCGCTCGAGGACCTCCTGCAGAAGGTGAAGGCGCTCGACATGGACGACGTGCGCCGGCAGATCGAGGAGTACGAGGCGAAGGGCGGCTCTTCGGGGGCGGAGTAGGGCGCGCGTGGACGTCGAGCGCCTGCTCGCGCGCGAGGAGCGGATCGAGCTCCGCGTCGCGCCCGACGAGCAGGGCCTGCGGCTCGATCGCCTGCTCGCGAACCACCTGCCGTTCGCGTCGCGCACGCGCATCGCGGCCTGGATCCGCGCCGGCCGCGCGCGCGTCGACGGCGCGCCGGTCACGCGCGCGGGTGCGCAGGCGGCCGCGGGCCAGAGCGTCTCGCTCCTGGTCGAGAAGCGCCCGCGCGACACCGCGGCCGGACTCGACGATCTGCTCGCGCTGCCCGTGCTGGCGCGCGGCGAAGGCTGGCTCGCGGTCGAGAAGCCCGCGGGCGTGCCGAGCCACCCGGCCGGCGTCGCGATCAAGCGCACGCTGCTGACCGCGCTCGCCTTGCGCTTCGCGGGCGAGTTCGAGCCGGGCGGCCCGTGGCTCCCGCACCGGCTCGACCGCGAGACCTCGGGGCTGGTGCTGGTCGCGCTGACACGCGCGCTCGCCGCGCGACTCGCCGACGCGTTCGCGCGCGGCGAGATCCGCCGCCGCTATGACGCGGTCGTGCGCGGCGACGCGGGCGAGCGCCTGCCGCGCGACGGCAGCGCGCTCGACCTGCGCTTCCCGATCGCGCGCGCGAGCGAGACGCCGCCGCGCTTCCGGGTCGACCCCGCCGGTCTGCCCGCGCACACGCGCGTGCGGCTGCGCGAACGGGGCGCGGACGCGAGCGCGGTCGAGCTCGAGCCGGTCACCGGACGCCAGCACCAGCTGCGCGTGCACCTCGCGCAGCTCGGCCACCCGATCGCGAACGATCCGCTCTACGACCCCGAGCGCTGCGCGGGCGAGCGCATGCAGCTCCACGCACGCGCGCTCGAGCTGCCCGCCGGCGTGGCCGGAAACCCGGACCCGCTTCAGCTCGAGACGCCGCCGCCCGACTTTCCGCTCGTCTCCGAAAGGTCCAGGCGGTAGCAGGCGACGCGCGTGCGGCGGTCGGGGTCGTAGCCGCGCCACTTCGCAGCCGGCACGTCGCTCGGCCCCGCGACCCGGAACGCGTGGCGCTCGAAGAACGCGCCCACGCGCTCCGAGGTCGTGCACGCGTACACGTAGTCGAGCTTGCGCTCGCGCGAGCGCGCCAGCGCGTAGGCGACCAGGTGCCCGCCCACGCCCTCGCCGAGGAAACGCGTCAGCGTGTAGAGCGAGGCGATCTCGGCGCAGCGCGCGCCCTCGTCGACCAGCAGCGCGCCGATGCCCGCCAGGTGCGCTCCCTCGACGAACGCGCCGAAGCCGCTCGCCAGCACGACGTCCATCTGCTCGGCCGAGCGCGTGGCCAGGAAGCCCTCGGCCGTGCCGCGCGCGATCAGGTCGGAGGCCGCGTCGTAGTCGTCGAGCACGAGCCGACGCACCAGCATGTAGCGCTCTTCCGTGAACAGCGTGCCCGAACCGGCGTAGGTGAAGAGCTCGTCCGCGAGCCCCTCGAGCGTGCACACGTTCACCGCGGGGACGCCCGCGACCAGCATGGCCTCGACTTCGCGCAGCAGGTTCGCGCGGCGCTCGTTGCGCGGCGCGCCGGCCGCGAGGATCTCGCGCAGCTCCTCGAGGTGCACGAACGAGACGCGCTCGCCGTTCGCGCGCACGATCCCGCCGTCGCGGTCGATCCAGACCAGCTTCGACAGGCCGAGCCGCACCGCCGCCTCGCGGCAGGCGGGCGCGAAGGCGAGCGAGCCGGCCACGATCAGGCCGAGCTTCCGCTCCGCGCGCAGCGCGCGCCAGACGGTCCCCTCGAGCCGCGGCGTGGCCATCGACAGCACGTTCGGGCCGACGAACGGCTCGAGCGCCGAGCGCTCGGTCGAGATCAGGAGCACGTTGATCTCGTTGCGCGTGAGCTCGCCGATCACCTCGGCGAGCTTGTCCGGCAGGCGCAGCTCGGACGAGGGCACGGCGATCGCCAGCGTCTTGCCGTGAAACTCCTCGAGGTAGAAGCCCTTCTCCGAGAAGGAGGCGGCTTCCGTCGGCGGCGGCTGACCGGCGGCGGCGCTCAACCCAGGGAGTTGCCTACGATGGAGACGAAGCTCACGCAGCGGCCCGGCGCGCCGCCGAGGTTGTGCGTCAGGCCGAGCTTCGGGCTCTTGATCTGGCGCGCGCCCGCCTCGCCGCGCAGCTGCAGCCACATCTCGTACATCATGCGCAGGCCCGAGGCGCCGATCGGGTGGCCGAACGACTTCAGTCCGCCGTCGGGGTTCACCGGCTGCGCGCCCTCGAGGTCGAAGCGGCCCTCCTGCTCGTCCTTCCAGGCCTGGCCGCGCGGCGAGAAGCCCATGTCCTCCATCAGCACGAGCTCGGTCGGCGTGAAGCAGTCGTGCACCTCGGCCATGCTGATCTGCTCGCGCGGGTCGGTGACGCCGGCCTGCTTGTACGCGTCGCGCGAGCTGGCCACGACTTCCGGGAAGCTCGTGAAGTCGTAGTCCTGGCTGAAGAAGCCCTCGGCCGGGCCGGCCGCGAAGGAGAGCGCCTTCAGGTAGATCGGGTGCTTGGAATACCTGTGCGCGTCCTCGGCCCGACACAGGATTGCGGCGGCCGAGCCGTCGGAGACGCCGGAGCAGTCGAAAATCCCGAGCATGCCCGCGACCGACGGCGAGGCGCAGATCTTGTCCATCGCCACTTCCTTGCGGAACTGGGCCTTGGGGTTCTTGGCGCCGTTCTTGTGGTTCTTCCAGGCGATGCGCGCGAGCACCTGCTTCAGCGTCGCCTCGTCCACGCCGTACTTCTTGGCGTAGGCGGGCGCGAGCAGCGAGAAGGTCGCGGGCGCGGTCATCGACGGGTCGGTGCCGTCGGACGGCGGGCGGCTGCCGGTGAGGCCGGAGAAGCCCGAGTCCTTCAGCTTCTCGACGCCGATCGCCATCACCAGGTCGTAGGCGCCGCTCGCCACCGCGTAGGCCGCGTTGCGCATCGCCTCGGAGCCGGTCGCGCACATGTTCTCGAGCCGGGTGACCGGCTTGTACGGGAGCTTCAGCGCCTCGGAGAGCATCAGCCCGGAGACGCCGCTGCCCATCGTGCCGAGCCAGTACGCGTCGACGTCGTCGGGCGCGACGCCGGCGGACTTGTAGGCCTCGGTCGCGGCGTCGACCAAGAGGTCGTCCGCGCCCTTGTCCCAGTGCTCGCCGAACGGCGTGCAGCCCATGCCCACGATCGCGACGCGGTCCTTGATCCCGTTCGATGCCATGTGTTCTCCGCTCGCCTTCGGCTCGCTGCGCGCGCCTTCGGCGCTTGCTGCCTCGCTCGGGGCGGCCCTCGCTCGGCATTCCCTTCGACAAACTAGCGCTTCGGGCGCGCCTTCCAGAAGTAGTTGTGCACGCCCTGGCCGGTGTAGAGCCGGCGGAACGTCATCTCGAGCTCGTTGCCGATCTTCACCGACTTCGGGTCGACGTCGGTGAGCTCGCAGGAGAGCCGGCCGCCGCCGTCGTAGTCGACGATCGCCGCGACCACCGGCGGCTGCAGCGTGTAGGCCAGGTGGTCGAGCGTGTAGGTCGCGACCTTGCACGAGGTGTCGGCGAAGCGCTCCTCGCGCATCTGGTCGACGGCCGCGCACTTCACGCACACGCGCTGGGGCGGCAGGTGGCCGGTGCCGCACGACTCGCAGCGCGAGCCGAAGAACGCGTGCTTCCAGTGGCCGGCGCGCTGCATCGGCGGCGCGGCCGGGCGCTCGGGCTCGGGCCGGCGCGGCGGCTCGAAGGGCAGGATGCCGCGCCACTTGAGGTAGGTGTTGTACGGCAGGTCGTTGCGCTTGCTGCCCAGCCAGCGGTCGACCGAGTGGGCCGGGCGCGCGGCGGCGAGCTTGCCGGTGACCTCGAGCACGAGCGCGTCGCAGCCGTCACCGCCGACCACGATCAGGATGCGGTCGCCGGCGTTGCTCGAGTCGAGCGCGCGCGCGAGCAGGAGCCCCGCGTGCGCCGCGCCGGTGCGGCCGACCGAGCCGAGCAGCGGATCCGCGAGCTGCTCCGGCTTGAGCCGCAGCGCCTCGGGCACCACCGCCATGGCACGCGCGTTCGTGCCGTCGAGGATCACGGTCTTGAGATCGGCGGGGCCGACGCCCGCGTCCTTCAGCGCGCGGGTCGCCGTGTCGAGCACGATCGGGCCGAGCGTCTCGGCGCCGAAGCGTTCCTCCCACTGCTTCGCGAACGGATCGCTCGGCAGCCGCCACACGTCGAGGATCTCGGCGGTCGCCGAGGCGCGGCCGACGACGCGCGCGATCGCCTCGGAATCGGGCCCGGTCACGAACGCGACCGCGCCGTCGCCGCTGCCGCTCTCGCGCCCGCCGCCCGGCGCGCCGATCACGACGTCCGAGGCGACAACCAGCGCGCGCCCGCCGCCGGCGGCCGCGTCCGCGCCCGCGAGCAGCGCCCCGATGCCCATGCGCGTCGAGGCGCCGAGCTCGAGCGAGCGCAGCGTGCGCGGCAGGTCGAGGGCGGCCGCGACGGTCGCGGCGTTCAGCTTCTCGGCGTAGGGCGGGCTCGTGGTGGCGAAGATCAGCGTGTCGATGCCCGGGGCGCCGCGCACCGCGTCGCGCGCGGCCTCGACGCCCATCGAGACCGAATCCTCGTCGTAGCTCGCGACCGTGCGCTCGCCCTTGCCGGCGCCGATCGCGGCGCGCTGCAGGCGGTTGTAGGGCAGGTAGCTTCCGTAACGCGTGATGCCGGCCAACCCGGGACCTCCTCGATTCGAAACGCAGCGCAGTCTACACGCGGGCGCGCGTCAGTTCACGCAGTCGGCCGCGCCGCCGTCGATGCGCAGGTTGGCGCCGTTCACGCACTCGCTCTTGGGGCTGGCCAGCCAGGCGACCAGGTTCCCCACGTGCTCGGGCGTGCAGATCACACCGGCCGGGTTGTCGCGCAGGCGCTCCTCGGAGAAGCGCTCGAGCACCTCGCGCGTCGCGATCAGGCCGGGGCTGACCAGGTTCGCGGTGACGCCCGAGTGCGCGAGCTCCTTGGCCAGGCTCACCGTCATGTTCGGGAGCGCCGCCTTCGACGCGTAGTAGTGCGGCATGCGCGCGGCGGGCCGGCTCGAGCCGATCGTGCCCACGAAGATCACGCGCCCGAAGCCGCGCGCCTTCATGCCCGGCACGAACGCCTGGGTGAGCCGGACCGCGGACAGCACGTTCTTCTCGTAGATCGCGATCCAGTCGCGCGCCGAGCCGCTGAGCCAGCCGGGTCCCTCGGCCGTGCCGTAGTTGTTCACCAGCACGTCGACCTGCTGCGAGATCCCGTTCGCCTGGGCGACGGCCTGCGCGGCGCCGGCGTCGCTCGCGATGTCGCCGTGCACGCCGTCCGCGCGCCCGCCGGCCGCGCGGATCTCGCGCACGACACGTTCCGGGTCGTCGGGTGCGAAGCCGTGCACGAGCACGTGCGCGCCCTCGCGCGCGAGCACCTTGGCGATGCCTTCGCCCGTGCCGCGGTGGCTGCCGGAGACGAACGCGACGCGGCCCGAGAGCTCGAGATCCATGGACAGCCTCCCTCGAATCGGGCCACACTGTGCCATGCGACTCCGCCAGATTGCGCTCGTGGCGCGCGAGCTCGAGCCCGTGGTCGACGATCTGTGCGCCGTGCTCGGGCTCGAGGTCTGCTACCGCGATCCGGGCGTGGCCACGTTCGGGCTGCACAACGCGCTGATGGCGATCGGCACGAGCTTCCTCGAGGTCGTCTCGCCCACGCGCGAGGGCACGACCGCGGGCCGCCTGCTCGAACGGCGCGGCGGCGACGGCGGCTACATGGTGATCGTGCAGACCGACGAGCTCGAGGCCGACACGAAGCGGGTGGCCGAGCTCGGCATCCGCGTGGTGTGGCAGGCGAAGCTCGAGAAGGCGGCGACCATCCACCTGCACCCGCGCGACGTCGGCGCGGCGATCGTCTCGCTCGACGCGATGGATCCGCCCGAGTCCTGGCTCTGGGCGGGTCCGAAATGGCAGCAGCACGTGAAGACCGACGTGACGCGCGCGCTGGTCGGCGCGGAGATGCAGGCGCCCGAGCCGGCCCAGCTCGCCGCGCGCTGGGGGCAGGTGTTCGCGCGCGAGCCGCAGCCGCAGGGCGACGGCAGCGTCGCGCTGCCGCTCGACTACGGGACGCTTCGCTTCGTGCCTGCGCGCGACGGGCGCGGCGAGGGCGTGGGCGGCATCGACGTCGCGGTCGCCGACCGCGAGGCCGTGCTCGCGCGCGCGAAGGCGCGGCGCGTGCCCGTGCACCGCGACGCGATCGAGATCTGCGGCACGCGCATCCGCCTGGTCGAAGAGCGGTAGGAGCGCCGCCGTGTCCGAGCTCAGCCTGCGCGAGGCGATGAGCACGCTGCGCGCCGTGCGCAAGCTCAAGCCCGATCCGATCCCCGACGCAGTTCTGCGTCGCGTGGTGGAGGCCGCGGCCTGGGCGCCGACCGGCGGCAACGCGCAGCCCTGGCGGGTCGTCCTGGTGCGCGACCCGGAGCTGCGCCGCGGGCTCGCCGAGCTCTACCGCGAGCCGTGGGCGCGCTATGCGGCGATGTCGCGCAAGGCGATCGCCGCGCTGCCCGCGGAGCGGCGCGAGGCCACGGAGCGCACGCTCCTGGCGGGCGACCACCTGGCCGCCCACTTCCACGAGTGCCCGGTGATCGCGGTGTTCTGCTTCAACCCGGCCAACATGGCGATCACCGACGCGGGTCTCGATCGGCCGTCCGTGGTCGGCGGCGGCTCGGTCTACCCGTCGGTGCAGAACTTCCTGCTCGCGGCGCGCGCCGAGGGCCTGGGCTGTGTGCTCACCACACTTCTGTGTCAGCGCGAGGCGCAGGTGAAGGCGCTGCTCGGGATCCCGCCGGAGTGGGGCACGTGCGCGGCGGTGCCGCTCGGCTACCCGCTGCGCCGCGGTCACGGGCCGATCTCGCGCCGCCCGGTCGAGAAGCTCGCCTTCGCGGATCGCTGGGGCGCCGAGTACAAGTGAGCGCGTTCGAGAGGGCGCTCGCCGCCCCGCCGCGCGTCGGGCTCGGCCACTTCCCGACCCCGATCGAGCCGCTCGACAATCTGTCGCGCGCGCTCGGCTCGGGCGCGCGGATCTACGCCAAGCGCGACGACCAGACCGGCCTCGGCCTGGGCGGGAACAAGGTGCGCAAGCTCGAGTTCCTGGTCGGCGAGGCGCTCGAGGCGGGCGCCGACACGCTGATCACGACCGGCGGCGTGCAGTCGAACCACGCGCGCCAGACGGCGGCCGCGGAGCTGATGGCCCGGACCGCCGAGCTGCTCGGCCTGCCCGCGACCCGCGCGGGCCGCCTCGACCTGCGCGACGACTGGCTCGGCGAGGGCTACGGCCTCCCGACCGAGGCGATGCGCGAGGCAGTTTCCCTCACCGCACGCAGCGAGGGTCTGCTGCTCGATCCGGTCTACACGGGCAAGGCAATGGCCGGGCTGATCGGCTCGTACCGGCAGGGGAAATTGCCCGGCGGCAACGTCCTGTTCTGGCACACGGGCGGCGCTCCTGGCCTGTTCGCCTACCCGGAGCTCGTGCCGCTTTCGTGACCAGGCTCACAGCTGGTGCGCCGACTCCGCGCGATAAACCGGCCATCTGAACGACCGCCGGAGGGGTAGTCGCTTGGGACCGGACAAGATCCTGCTCGTGCTCGCCGTCGCACTCGGCCTTCTGACCACAGTCCTGTCGCTCTGAACGATCCCTAGCTTCCCGGCTCGTAGCCCAGGTTCGGCGCCAGCCAGCGCTCGACCTCGGCGACCGACACGCCCTGACGCGCCGCGTAGTCGGCCACCTGGTCGCGCCCGATCCGCCCGACGCTGAAGTAGCGCGCCTTCGGGTGCGCCAGATAGAGACCCGAGACGCTGGCGGGCGGCGTCATCGCGAAGCTCGAGGTCAGCTCGATGCCGAGCTCCTCCGGCCGCAAGAGCGCAAACAGCGTGCGCTTCTCGGTGTGGTCGGGGCAGGCGGGGTAGCCGAGCGCCGGCCGGATCCCGCGGTAGCTCTCGTCGATCAGCGCCTCGAGCGAGAGCGCCTCGTCCGGCGCGTACCACTCGCGCCGGGCCTTGCGGTGCAGCCACTCCGCGAACGCCTCGGCCAGCCGGTCGGCCAGCGCCTTGGCCATGATCGCGTTGTAGTCGTCGAGCTCGGCCTCGAAGCGGCGCGCGATTGCATCGGCGCCGAGCCCCGCCGTGACCGCGAACGCGCCCACGTAGTCGCGCGCGCCGCTCGCGCGCGGCGCGACGTAGTCCGCCAGGCAGCGACACGGGTCGGCGTCGGTGGTCGGGCGCTGCTGGCGCAGCATCGGGAAGCGCGCGGCCTCGCGGGAGCGCGACTCGTCCTCGAACAGAACCAGGTCGTCGCCTTCGCTCGCAGCCGGCCAGAAGCCGTACACGCCCTGCGCGCGCAGCTCGCCGCCGTCGATCAGCTTGCGGAGCAGCGCGCGGCCGTGCTCGTACAGCTCGCGCGCCGCCGCGCCGTACGACGGGCTGTCGAGAATGGCGGGGAAGCGGCCCTTGAGCTCCCAGGCCGTGAAGAAGAAGGTCCAGTCGATCAGCTCCGCGAGCTCCGCGAGCGACAGGTCGGCGAGCACGCGCCGGCCGATGAACTCCGGCTTCGCCACGGTCGTCGCGTCGAATCCGAGCTGCTCGCCGCGCGCGCGCGCGTCGCCGAGCGCGACCAGCGGCCGCTCCAGGCGCGACGCGTTCGCGAGCCGCAGGCGGTCCTGCAGCGCGCGGTTCTGGCGGTCGAACTCCGGGCGCTTGGCCGGATCGAGCACGCTCGAGAGCGCGGCCACCACGCGCGACGCGTCCTGCACGTGCACGGTCGGCTGCTCGTACTGCGGCGCGATCTTCACGGCCGTGTGCTGGGTCGAGGTGGTCGCGCCGCCGATCAGGAGCGGCAGCGACATTCCCTGCCGCTGCATCTCCTTGGCGACGTGCACCATCTCGTCGAGCGAGGGCGTGATGAGCCCGGAGAGCCCGATCGCGTCGCAGCGCTCCGAAAGAGCGGTCTCGAGGATGCGCGCCGCGGGCACCATCACGCCCAGATCGATCACCTCGTAGCCGTTGCAGCCGAGCACCACGCCGACGATGTTCTTGCCGATGTCGTGCACGTCGCCCTTCACGGTCGCGACCACGATCTTGCCGGCCGAGCTGCCGCCCGCCTTGTCCTTCTCCATGAACGGCTCGAGGTAGGCGACCGCACGCTTCATCGCGCGCGCGCTCTTCACCACCTGCGGCAGGAACATCTTGCCCGCGCCGAACAGGTCGCCGACGACCTTCATGCCGTCCATCAGCGGGCCTTCGATCACGTCGAGCGGCCGCGGCAGCTTCTGGCGCGCCTCCTCGACGTCCTGCTCGATGAAGTCGGTGAGCCCGTGCACGAGCGCGTGCGAGAGCCGCGCCTCGACCGACGCTTCGCGCCAGGACAGGTCGACCTCGCGCTTCTTGCCCGCGCCCTTCACGCGCTCGGCGAACTCGACCATGCGCTCGGTCGCGTCGGGGCGGCGGTCGAACAGGATGTCCTCGACGTGCTCGAGCAGCTCCGCGGGAATGTCCTCGTAGACCGCGAGCTGGCCCGCGTTCACGATCCCCATGTCCATGCCCGCGCGCACCGCGTGGTACAGGAACGCGGAGTGGATCGCCTCGCGCACCACGTCGTTGCCGCGGAACGAGAATGACAGGTTGGAGACGCCGCCCGAGACCTTCACGCCGGGCAGCGTCGCCTTGATGATGCGCATGGCCTCGATGTAGTTGATCGCGAAGCGCGCGTGCTCCTCGATCCCGGTCGCGATCGCCAGGATGTTCGGGTCGAAGATGATGTCCTCGGCGGGCATGCCGACCTGCTCGGTCAGGAGCTTGTACGCGCGCGTGCAGATCTCGACCTTGCGCTCCACGGTCTCGGCCTGGCCGAGCTCGTCGAACGCCATCACCACCACGCCCGCGCCGTACCTGCGGGCCTGGCGCGCCTTGGCCAGGAAGTCGGCCTCGCCTTCCTTGAGCGAGAGCGAGTTCACGATCGACTTGCCCTGCAGGCACTTCAGCCCCGCCTCGATCACGCTCCACTTCGAGCTGTCGACCATCACGGGCAGGCGCGCGATCTCGTCGTCGCCGGCGATCTGGTTCAGGAAGCGGGTCATGACCGCCTCGCCGTCGATCATGCCCTCGTCCATGTTGACGTCGATGATGTTCGCGCCGCCGCGAACCTGCTCGAGCGCGATCGCGGCCGCGCTGTCCAGGTCGCCGGCCTTGATCACGCGCTCGAACTTCTTCGAGCCGGTGATGTTCGTGCGCTCGCCGACCATCACGAACGGGATCTCGGGCGAGAAGGTGAAGGTCTCGAGCCCGCTGTAGACCGAGCGCCTCTCGCCGAATACGGGCACGCGCCGCGGCGGCAGGCCCTCGACCGCGGCGACGATCTGGCGGATGTGCTCGGCGTTCGTGCCGCAGCAGCCGCCGACCAGGTTCACGAAGCCGGACTCCGCGAACTCGCGCAGGAGCCGCGACATGATCTCGGGCGTCTGGTCGTACTCGCCGAGTACGTTCGGGAGCCCGGCGTTCGGGTGCACGGAGGTGAAGGTGTCCGCGATCCCGGACAGCTCCTCGACGTAGGGCCGCACCTCTTCGGCCCCGAGCCCGCAGTTCAGTCCCACGCACAGCGGCTTCGCGTGCGCGACCGAGGTCCAGAACGCGCCGAGCGTCTGCCCGGACAGGTTGCGCCCGCTCTTGTCCGCGAAGGTGACCGAGATCATCACGGGCACGCGCCGGCCGAGCGACTCGAACACGTCCTCGATCGCCACGATCGCGGCCTTCGAGTTCAGCGTGTCGAAGATGGTCTCGATCATGATCGTGTCGGCGCCGCCCTCGAGCAGGCCGAGCACCTGGATGGCGTAGGCCTCGCGCACCTGGTCGAAGGTGACCGCGCGGAACGCGGGGTCGTTCACGTCCGGCGAGAGCGAGAGCGTCTTGGGCAGCGGGCCCAGGTCGCCGACCACGAAGCGCGGCTTCTTCGGGTTGCGCGCGGTGTACTCGTCGGCGAGCCGGCGCGCGATCCGAGCCGCGCGGTAGTTCAGCTCGAGCGCGATCTCTTCCAGCGCGTAGTCCGCGAGCGAGATCGACGAGCCGTTGAAGGTCGCGGTCGTGATCAGGTCCGCGCCCGCCTCCAGGTACTCGCGGTGCACGGCCTCGGTGATGTCCGGGCGCGAGAGCACGAGCACGCCGTCGTGGCCCTTCAGGTCGTGGGTGTGGTCCTTGAAGCGCTCGCCGCGGGTGTCGGCCTCGGACAGGCCGCGCCCCTGCAGGAGCACACCCGTCGAGCCATCCAGCACGAGGATGCGCTCCGCGAGTAGCTCGCGCAGACGGGCTTCGGGGTTGGGGGCCACGGTTCGGAGCATGTTACCTTGGCTAGCTTCGGTGAAAAGGGCGGGAGGACCGGGCATGGCGGGAGCGAAACGCGGCAAGTCGGAGCAGCAGCCCGTGCCTCGCGGGCATTTCGGCATCGACGCGCGCGGACTCGAGGCGGTCTTCGCGACCGCGCTGGCCAAGCCGATCGACTACGCGGACGCCTTCTTCGAGTACACGACGCGCGACGCGGTCTCGATCGAGGAGGGCCTGGTGAAGACCGGGGCCCGCTCCGTCGAGCAGGGCGTGGGCGTGCGCGCGCAGGCCGGCGAGCGCCAGGGCTACGCGCACGCGGACGACGTCTCGCTCGAGGCCGTGAAGCTCGCCGCCGGAACCGCGCGCGCGATCGCGGAAGGCCCGGGCCCGGCGCGCTCGGTGGCGCTGCGGCGCCCGGCCCAGCCGGTCTACGACCTGTACCCGCTGCGCGAGTCGCCGACCGCCGTGGCGATCGACACGAAGGTGCGTCTCCTGCAGGAGATCGACGCCTACGCGCGCGGCCGCGACCCGCGCATCGCGCAGGTGATGGCGAGCGTCGCCTGCGAGGAGCGGACGCTGATGATCGCGTCCTCCGACGGCACCTGGGTCGCCGACGTGCAGCCGCTCGTGGTGCTGCGCGTGCAGGTGATCGCGGCCTCCGGTTCGCGGCGCGAGACGGCGTCGCAGGGCGCGGGCGGGCGCATCGCCTACGCGCGGCTCGGCGATCCCGAGACCTGGAAGCCGCTGGTCGACGAATCGGTGCGCATCGCGCTCACCAACCTGGAAGCCGTGAGCTGTCCCGCCGGCACGATGGACGTGGTGCTCGGGCCCGGCTGGCCCGGCATCCTCCTGCACGAGGCGGTCGGCCACGGCCTCGAGGGCGACTTCAACCGCAAGAAGACGTCCGCGTTCTCGGACCGGATCGGCCAGCGCGTGGCCGCGCCCGGCGTCACGGTGGTCGACGACGGCACGCTGCCGGGCCGGCGCGGGTCGCTCAACGTCGACGACGAGGGCACGCCCACCGACCGCACCGTGCTGATCCAGGACGGCGTGCTGGTCGGCTACATGCAGGACCGCCTGAACGCGCGGCTGATGGGCATGAAGCCGACCGGGAACGGCCGGCGCGAGAGCTACCACCACCTGCCGATGCCGCGCATGACCAACACCTTCATGCTGGCCGGCCAGGACGATCCGGCCGACATCCTGCGCTCGGTGAAGAGCGGGCTGTACGCGGTCTCGTTCTCGGGCGGACAGGTCGACATCACCAGCGGCAAGTTCGTGTTCTCGGCGAGCGAGGCCTACCGGATCGAGGACGGCAAGATCGGCGCGCCCGTGAAGGGGGCGACACTGATCGGCGACGGCCCCGACGCGCTCACCCGCGTGTCGCGCATCGGCCACGACATGGCGCTCGACCCCGGCATCGGCACCTGCGGCAAGGACGGGCAGGGCGTGCCGGTGGGCGTGGGCATGCCGACCATCCGCATCGACGGTCTCACGGTCGGCGGCACGCAGGGCTAGCGCGGTGGACGAGCTGCACGACGCGGTCGGGCACGCGCTCGAGCACGCGCGCCGCGCGGGGGCGTACGCGGCGGACGTGGGCGTGAGCGCGGGCGAGAGCCTCGAGGCGCGCGTGCGCGGGCGCGAGATCGACTTCGTGAAGCAGTCGCGCGAGCGGGCGCTGTCCGTGCGCGTGTTCTACGGCGGGCGCGGCGGGCTGTCCTCGGCCAGCACGCGCACGAACGACCTCGAGCCGGGCGTGATCGCGAGCGTGGCGGCCGACGCGGTCGCGCTCGCGCGCGCGACC
>Ga0187892_10005642_pt1 | contig 19463 bp, 14 predicted proteins | sample MA1701073metaG_FD_139345 | JGI IMG/M metagenome (GOLD analysis project Ga0187892, IMG submission 139345) | Bio-ooze microbial communities from a basaltic lava cave in the Kipuka Kanohina Cave System on the Island of Hawaii, USA - MA170107-3 metaG ...
GCTCGAGGCGCTCCCCGCACGCGAGGTCGCGCTGCGCCTGCCCTCGGTCGTCTCGATCGGGGCGATCCACGGCGGCACGCGCAACAACATCCTCCCTGACGAGGTCGAGCTGCTCGGCACGATCCGCGCGCTCGACCCGGACATCCGGCGCGAGCTGCACGAGCGGGTCCGGCGCACCGTGCGCGGCATCGCCGAGAGCGCGGGCGCGACGGCAGAGCTCGCTCTCGACGACGGGAATCCGATGACCCGGAACGACCCGGAGCTCTACGAGCGGATGCTCCCGACTCTCGCGCGCGTGGCGGGCAAGGGCTTCGTGCCCGGCCACCCGCGCACCGCCGCCGAGGACTTCGCCTTCTTCGCACAGCAGGTGCCCAGTCTCTACTTCTTCCTCGGCACGCGTGACCCGGAGGTGGCGGTGGCCGATGCGGCGGTGAGCCACTCACCGCGCTTCCTCGTGGACGAACGCGCACTCGTGCTCGGCGTGCGCGCGCTCTCCCACCTGGTGATCGATCACGCGGAGACGAGCCGGTCGGCCGGGCGGTAGGTCGCTAACGACCTCCAGCAGAGCGAGTCGCCGGCTCTGCCGCGCTCGAGAGGGCCCTGCGCGCCTCCGTCCAGAGTCTCCGCACCCGCTCGCGCGCGGCCGTGCCGCGCGCGGCGCGCACGGCTTCGTCGCGCAACGCAGCGGCCGCGGGAGCGTCACCTGCCCTGAGGTGCAGATAGAGCCGCGCCTGGAGGAGCCAGTCCGGAGGAGGCTGCTGCCGCTGCCGACAGGCCGCCGCCATGGCGTCCAGGTAGCGTGCCGAGAGCGCGACGTCACCCCGCTCCAGTGCCCGCGCGGCCAGGTGCCCATGGATGGCCGGCTCGAGTCCAGCGTGCTCGGGAGACTCGTTCCAGAACGGCTCGATCGCCCGTTGCGCGTCGGCGTCGCTGCTCATCGCCCACAGGGCGTAGCCATCGAGCAGCGGATTGCTGAGCACCTGGTGGAGCAAGCGGGGGTCGCGGTGCAACATCAACAACTGGTTCAAGAAGCCGCGCACCGGAAAGTACGCGGCTGCGGCGTCCCGAAACTCCTTTGGCCAGATGCGCTCGATGAGCGCGCTCTCGGCGAAGTTGGTGGCCGAGCCGGGATCGTTCATGAAGATGAAGTAGGACCTCGTCACGTCGCCGTCGCTCGCTCGTGAGCGCAAACGCTGCGGATGGTCGTCGACGAGGGGCGGAGTGTCGCCGATCCACGACGCCAGGCGCTCACCGTCGGCGATGAAGAGCGAGCCGAACTGGGCCGCGCTCTGGAAACCCAGACGGCGCATTTCGGGCCCGACCTGCGGGTCGTCCCATTGCCGGCGGAAGTGGGCGGACGTCGGCGTGTGTGGCTCGCCCTTGATGCCTACCAGCATCCACTCGAGCACCTTGCCGGTCCACAGCGAGCAATTCGGGAAGACGTCGCAGAAGGCACGCGTGATCGCCTTCGACTCGTCGAGATCGAGCTGATACACCGGCAACCAGTACGTGACGATGCCACCCTCGCGAAGGCGATCGGCGACCAGCTCGAAGTACTCACGCGAGTACAGGTTGACGACTCCGCTCGCCTTGGGCGGAGGCGGCTCTGCCGTGATGAGGTCGTACTCGCGTGGGGTCGTGAGCAGGAAGAACCGTCCGTCTTCGACGTGAACCGACACCCGCGGATCGCGCAGAGGGTTCTCGTCTCCCGGATGGACGATCGAGCTCGCCTCGAGTATGTCGCGAGAGATGTCGACGACGTCGATCGAGCGCACGGACCGCGTGTCCACGAGCGCCTTCGCCGTCGAGCCCACGCCGTAGCTGATCAGCAGCGCGTCCTCCAGCGCAGGATGGACGGCCACCGGCCAGTACACGTACATCTTCATGTAACGCCTGGCGCGGAACGAGGTGTCGGACATCGTGTGGCTGTTGGTGATGAGCTTGTAGAACTCGTACCGACCTCCGAGCGTCTTTGCGTAGTACTGAATGGTCTCGGTCAGTCCTTCCCGGGAGAGGAGGCGCACGAAGCCGTCTTCCTCGAGGGTTCGGCGTGGGCCGCCCTTCATGCCCAGCAACGAGCCCTCCATGGCGCCGAACGGAAATGCATACAGGCTCGCCAGCCAGAGCAGGCCGGCGCCCACGACCCAGCCTCGCTTCGCCGGGATCCCGGGCGGGTAGGCGATCCATGCGCCGACTCCATAGAGGCCGGCGAGCAGGAACAAGGAGCCCTCGACGCCGAGACGCGGAATGAGCACGAATCCGCCCAACACGGAGCCGGCGGCCGCTCCGACGGTGTTGACCCACGTCACGTGGCCGGTCGCGTACGCAGCGCCCGCTGCAGAGCGCTCGAACGCGCGGGTCGTCAGCGTGAAGAGCATCCCGGAGACCACGGACACCGGCAGCATGAGCAGGACCTGCATCGTGAGCAGCCGCGGCTGCTCGGTGGAGGCGAGAACCGGAAGGCCCGCATAGAGGCCCGCGACCAGCGCGCCCGCGCAGAGGGCCAGGCTCGTGACGTGCGCGTCGGCTGTCGGGTGCAGGCGAAACCACGCGGCGGCCGCGAGCCCGCCGATCGCGATGCCGAGCAGGACGATCGCGAGCATCACCGCGAGGTTCCAGTCGTAGGCCGGAAGGAAGAGGAGGAAGAAGCGAAACCACACCACTTCACAGGCCAGCAGCACGCCGCCGAAGAGGAACGCCGCGACGAGGAGACGGCGCGCCGGTCTCCCGGACGACTGCCCCGACACCGCCTCGGGCGCAGCGCCGTGCGGTGCGGGGGCCTCGCGGGCGCGGCCGCGCACCACGGCGAAGGCGAGTCCGGCCGCAGAGAGATTCAGCGTCGCCGCAACCACGCCGGCGCCGGCGACCCCGAAGGAGGTCACGAGGATCCGCTCGGTGGCGAGCGCTCCCACGACTGCACCGAGCGTGTTCCAGCCGTAGATGCCGCCGAGAACGCGGCCGAAGTCGCTTCGGTGGCGGGTCAGGGACGCGACCAGCACCGGCAGCGTCATGCCCATCGCGATCGCCGGTGCGCACATCACGGCGAACGCGAGCCCCAGCTGCAGCCCGGCCAGCAGGAAGGTCCGATCCGGGACCGCCCGGAACACGAACGACGAGAGGTTCGGCAGCTCGCGGAGGAGGACGAGCGCGAGCAGACCGCTCCCGCCGATCGCCAGCTCGATGGCGACATAGGCGCGGAGCGGGGCGCGGAGTCGATCGCCGCGCGAGCTCATCGAGGCGTTGCCGATGGCGAGGCCCGCCATGAAGCTGCAGAGCACGATCGAGACTGCGCGGACGCTGTTGCCGAGCGCGAGGCCCGCCAGCCGGAACAGCAGGGTCTCGAAAACGAGTGCAGACACCCCCGACAGGAAGACCGCCAGGAGAACGACGCTGTCCCCCACCCTCCACGACCGCACGCGCAGGACGGTAGCGCGGGATAGAATCGCTCCCGCATGGTGCATACGGCCCCCCGCGTAGACGAGCCGGGCTTCCCGGATGCGCAGGGCCGGCGCGTGATCTTCCTGCTCGACGCGGCGAGCCGGCTCGAGGAGAAGCTCCTCACGGGCTGGATCGAGCGGCAGAAACCTGCCGGGGCCGAGTGCGAGGCGTTCTCGATCCCGAGCTCGCGGCGCCGGCGCGGGAAGATCGACCCCCGCCTCGAGCCGGCGCTCGCCGCCGGCGACGATCCCCTCCTCGCGCCGCTTCGCGTCGTGCGGCAGCCGCGCGAGCGCGACGGGCGCCATGAGGCGCGTCTCGTCGACCTCCTCAAGCTCGGCGACCCGCGCGATCCGAACCGGCTCCGCGAGCACTACGTGCTGCGCTCCGCCCCCGAACGCGTGCGCATCGTGGCGGGCGATCCCGCTACGGCGAGCGCGCTCCGCGAGCGCTGGCGCGCGAACGCGATCGCCGACACCGGCGCCACCGTCGGGCTCGCCGAGTTCGTGGTGCGGCAGGCGGACCTCGTGCTCGACATCGCCGAACGGCGGCTCCGCGGCGCGCGCTACAAGGTTCCGCGCTTCGTGCGCGAGGACATCCTCTGGCGGCCCGCCTTCCGCGGCGAACTCCGCCGGCTCGCCGCCTCGCTCGACCGCCCCTTCGCGTACGTGCTACGCGAGGCCACCGCCGACCTCCGCGAGATCGCGGCGACGCACAGCCCCTTCGTGATCGACCTGGTCGTGCAGTTCTGGCAGCGCATGGTGCGCCGCGGATATCGCGAGGTGCTGCACCACGAGCCCGCGCAGCTCGATCGCATCCGCGCGCTCTCGCAGCACCACCCCGTCGTCTTCCTGCCCACGCACAAGTCGAACCTCGATCACGGCGTGCTGCAGATGCTGCTCCACGAGAACGGCCTCCCGCCGAACCACACCGCCGGCGGGATCAACATGAACTTCTTCCCCGTCGGGCCGCTGGTGCGGCGCGCGGGCGTGTTCTTCATCCGGCGCACCTTCAAGGACGACGAGGTCTACAAGCTCGTGCTGCGCCACTACGTCGACTACCTGGTCGAGAAGCGCTTCCCGCTCGAGTGGTACATCGAGGGCGGCCGCTCGCGTTCCGGCAAGCTGCTGCCGCCGCGCTTCGGCCTGCTCGCCTATGTGGTCGACGCGTATCGGCGTGGCAAGAGCGAGGACGTCTCGCTGGTGCCGGTCTCGATCTGCTACGACCAGATCAGCGACGTCTCCGACTACGCGGCCGAGCAGCTCGGCGCCGCGAAGGAGCGTGAGGGCTTCTTCTGGTTCGTCCGCATCGTGCGGCGGCTCGGACGGCGCTACGGGCGCATCGTGCTGCGCTTCGGCGAGCCGCTCTCGCTCAGAGCCTCGCTCGGCGCGCCCGACCCGGCCGCCGCGCCCGACCCCGACGAGCGGAGCCTCGCGCTCCAGAAGCTCGGCTTCGAGCTCTGCGTTCGCATCAACCGCGCCACCCCCATCACGCCGATCTCGCTGGTCTGCCTCGCGCTGCTCGGCCGCGGCGACCGCGCGCTCTCCGTGGACGAGATGCTCGACGCGCTCCGCAACCTCTTGAGCTACGTGCGCCGCCGCGAGCTCCCCACCAGTGAGGAGATCACGCTCGACACACCGGAGGGCGTCCGCCACACGCTGGACCTGCTCGTGGACAACGCGCTGCTCGCGCGCTTCGACGAGGGGCCCGACACGGTCTGGGGGATCGCGAAGGGCCAGCACCTGGCGGCCGCCTACTACCGCAACACCGTGATCCACTACTTCGTGAACGGCGCGATCGCCGAGCTCGCACTGCTCCGCGCCGCCGAGGACGACGTGCGGCACCGCTACCGAGAGTTCGAGGAGGAGGCGCTGCGGCTCCGCGATCTCCTCAAGTTCGAGTTCTTCTTCACGGACAAGGAGGTGTTCCGCGACGAGCTCGCCGCGGAGGTCGCGCTCCACGATCCGCATTGGGAGAAGGCGTTCGAGGCCGGGCCGGTCGAGCTCGCCGAACTCGTGGCGCGCTTCAAGCCGCTCTCGGCGCATCGCATCCTGCGCCCCTTCCTCGAGGCCTATCGCGTGGTCGGCGACGCGCTCGCGCGCCGCGACCCGGCGCTGCCCGTCGAGGACGAGCCCTTCCTGCGCGAGTGCCTCGCGCTCGGGCGCCAGTACGTCCTCCAGCGGCGCATGCGGGAGGAGTCGATCTCGAAGACGGTCTTCGCCGCGGCGCTCCGCCTCGCGCGGAACCGCGATCTCGTGGAGCCGGGCGCGCCCGACCTCGGCGCGCGCCGCCGCGGCTTCGCGCACGAGCTCCGCGAGGTGATGCGCCGCATCGAGGGCGTCGAGGCGCTGGTGCGCGCGCGCCATGCCGGGGTGCAGCTCTGAGCGAGCGCGGGCTCGTCGAACGGATCCTCGCGCTCGGCCAACCGCGCTGGGACGCAGCGCTGCGGCCCGCCCCGCGCGCGCTCGACGAGGGGCTCTGGTCGATCGAGCGGAGCTTCTCCCTGCCGGGCGGCCTCGCCATCCCGACGCGCTCGCTCGCGGTGCGCACGGGCGCCGGCACGCTCGCCGTGCTCTCGCCGCCGCCCGACGCCGAGGCGCTGCGCGACGTCGCCGCGCTCGGCCGGATCGACGCCCTCGTGGCGCCGAACAGCTTCCACTACGCGGGGCTTCCGGGCTGGGCGGCCGCGCTCCCCGAGGCCCGGGTGTTCCTCGCGCCCGGCCTGCGTGCACGCCGGCCGGAGCTGCCGCCCGGCGACGAGCTCGCGGACGGCGCCGCGGCGCCCTTCGCCGCGGAGCTCCCGCACGCCGTGTTCGGCCCGGTGCGCGGCGTGTCCGAGGTGGTGTTCCTCCACCGACCCTCGCGCACGCTGATCCTCACGGACCTCTGCTTCCACGTCCGCGAGGCACCGTGGCGCGACCGGCTCGGCTGGCGGGTGCTCGGCGCGTGGCGGCGCTTCGGGCCGTCGCGCACCGCGCGCTGGGTGCTGCTCCGCGACCGCGCGCGGGTCGCGGCGTTCGTGGAGCGCCTCTGCGGGTGGGACTTCACGCGCATCGTGGTTGCGCACGGCGAGGTGCTCGAGGGCGCGAGCGCGGCGACCCTCCGCGAGGCGTTTCGCGCCTATCTCTAGAGGCGCTGGAGCGCCCCGCGGGAACTCGCATCGAAACTGATCTGGACTCCAGTCCAAGCCCGGATTAGACTCGGGTCCAAGCATGCTCCCGAAGCGCGACGAGAACCGCCGGAGCCAGCGCGAGCGCATCCTCGACGCGGCGCGCCTCCTCTTCGCGAGCCGCGGCTTCGAGGCCGTCACCATGAGCGAGGTCGCGGACCAGGCCGGCGTGGTGCGCGCCACGGTTTTCAACCACTTCGGCTCGAAGGGCGCGCTCGTCGAAGCGATCACCGAGAGCGTCCTCGACGTCTGGGCGGGGATGCTGGAGCGCGCCCTCGCCGACGAGACCACCTCGACGCCGACGCTCGTGCGCGCGCTCTTCGACCAGATGGGCTTCGGCATCGAGCGGTTCCACGGCTTCTACCGCGGCGTGTTCCGCGAGATGATGAAGATCCAGGTCGGGCTCGACGAAGGCGGCCTCGCGGTGCAGGCGAGCGACCGCGCGCACGAGCGCCTCGTGCGCCTGCTCGCGCGCGGCCAGCAGCGCGGCGACCTCTCGGGCGAGTTCGAGCTCGAGGACCTGGTGAACGCCTTCATGAGCCTCGCGAACGGCACGATCGTGCACTGGCTCTACGAGGAGGCCTCGGGCTCGCTGCGCGAGCGCATGCGGAGCGCCGCCGACATCCTGCTCGGCGCGATCGGGTCCGGCGCCCGCCGCCACGAGCCCCTCCCGAACTTCCTCCCCGAGCCCGCCGAGGCCCCCGACGTGACGCCACTCGCGCGCCCCCCGCGAAGGAGAACGAGATGAGTCTCGAGATCCCCCCGCCCCCGCCCCGCCAGCCGCTCCGCTTCCGCCTCGCCCTCGCCGAGCTACGCGCGCTGCTCGCCGACCCCGACGACACCGACCGCGCCGTCTCCCTGATCTATGCCTTCGGCGGACAGGAGTTCGAGCGGAACTTCCAGCGCTTCGCGGCGAGCCCGAGCGGGCGCGCGCTCCTCGCGGAGCGCCCCTCGCTCCTCGCGGCCCTCTCCGACCGCGCCGCGCTGGAGCGCACGCCCGAGGGCAGCCTCGGACGCGCGTACCTCGCCTACATGGACGCCAACGGCTTCGCACCCGACGGGCTCATCACCGTGCAGGATCGCGTCCAGGCGCGCTGGGTGCGCGAGCACGGCTTCCCCCCGCTCGATCCGCTCCGCGCCTGGTTCCGCGATCGCACGCTCCTCTCACACGACCTCTTCCACCTGCTCACCGGCTACGGCACGGACGGCGCGGGCGAGGCCACGCTCCTCGCGTTCTCGCTCGCGCAGCTCGGCGGGCGCGGCCAGGCCTTCCTGACGTTCGGCGCGGCGTTCGAGGTCTTCCGCGAGGTCGGCTGGCGCTGGCTCGTCTACGACTTCCGCGCCTGGCGGCGCGGGCGGCGCGCGCACTGGCTGGTGACGCTCCCCTGGGAGGAGCTGCTGCCGCTGCGCCTCGCAACGGTGCGCCGCCTCGCCGGCGTCGCCGAGGCGAGCGAGGTGCATCCGGGCGGCGTGCTGCGCGGAACGCCCGGCCAGCTCGAGTACGTCACCGTCTGAGCGCCATGGGCCTCCGCGAGGCGTTCGCCCGCCGCCGGGGCGAGCTGCGTCCGCGCGGCGCGCGACGCCCGCCCTATACTGGCCGGCCATGACCGCCCGCTACGAGATCCTCGATCCGCTGCTCGGCGCGGCCGGCGCCGACGCGATGCTCCACCTCTGCGAGCGCTTCGGGCGCTACGGCTCCTACGCCGAGGACGCCACGAACCAGGTCGAGCTCGCCCCCGGGCTGCCGCAGCGCTTCGACGCAGCGATCAACTTCGTGAAGACGGGCGGGCGCTTCGGGCGCAAGGAAGAGCCGGCCGTGCTCGCGGCCCGCACGAACTACTTCCGCGAGACGTACGCCTACGACGACGACGCGACGCCGGGCATCGAGCCCTTCATGCATCATCCCGGCTTGATCGAGGCCGCGAAGAAGGTGCACGACTCTTCGGTCGTGGTGCCGAACATCGTGTACGCGAACCTGCTCGTGCCCGGCCAGGAGCTCGCCGTGCACACCGACGTGCCCGAGTTCCGCGGCGCGAACCGGAAGCTCTACCCGCAGTGGCTCATGGTGGTGATGCTCCACTCTGGTCTCTTCGCGAAATGGCGCCGCCGCATCGCGACGGGGATCTCCTACTTCGGCGGCGCCCGGGGCGGCGCGCTCGCCTTCTACCCCGACGGCCGCGAGGGCGCGCCGCGCACGCTCGCGGCGCGGCACGACACCGCGATCGTGCTCGATACGGACACCGTGTTCCACGGCGTGGACCGCGTCGAGGAGACGCAGCCGCTCCCCGCGCTACGGCCGGGCCTGCACCTCGTGTGGGAGGGCGAGGGCTGGCGCGTCGGCCCCGAGGAAGCGCCGCTCGCGCGCTACCGCAAGGACGAGGTGCGCTTCTCCGTCTCGTGGAAGGCGTACTGCTATCGCGACGAGGCCGAGCGTGCGCTCGTCGAGGAGCACGGCGACGACCTCTCCCTCGACCAGATCCTCGAGACGCTGAAGGCGGACCTGCGCCGGCGCGGCAGCGACGTCCCGAGCGACGGGACGGAGCTCGCGCGCTTGCTGATCGACACGCACATCCACTTCCCCGCGCCCGCCATGTGAAGGAGAACCAGATGGTCGGCTACGTCACTCTCGGCACGAACGACGTCAAGCGCGCGGCGCGCTTCTACGACGAGCTCTTCGGGCTGCTCGGCGGCAAGCGCCTGATGGAGTTCGGCGATTTCATCCTGTGGGGCACCTCGCTCGAAGGCGGGTGCGTCGCGATCACGCCGCCCTTCGACAAGAAAGGCGCCAGCGTCGGCAACGGCGTGATGGTCGCGCTCAGCGCTCCGAGCAAGGCGCAGGTGGATGCGATCCACAAGAAGGCGCTCGAGCTCGGCGGCAAGGACGAAGGCCCGCCCGGCCCGCGCGGCGACACCTTCTACGCCGGCTACTTCCGCGACCTCGACGGCAACAAGCTGAACGCGTTCTTCATGGGCTGAACGCGAGCCCGCTCCGGGCGGGCCCGCTCAGTCGCGCACCTCGAAGGCCGCGACGACCTCCTCGACGGAGAGGAGCCCGTCGTGGTCGGTGTCGACCTCGTCGAAGGTCGCGAAGCGCACCTGGATGAACTCGTAGAGCGAGATGCGCCCGTCCGCGTTGCGATCGGCGCCGTCGAAGTCCTTCGGGAACTCGACCGCGCCGGCGAGCTCCTCGGTCGTCATGTAGCCGTCCTTGTCGCGGTCGCCGTGGAAGAAGATCTCCACCATGCGTTGGTGGAACTCCTCGCGGTCGACGCGAGCGTCGCCGTTCTTGTCGGTCTCGGCGAACGCGGCGCGGGGGTCGTGGCCCTTCGCAGCCTCCTCGGCCGAGGCGGGCAGCGCCACGAGGGCGAGGAGCGCCACGCAACAGACCTGAGTGATGGAACGCATGACCGCTCTCCTCGTGTTCGTCATTGGATCTGCCAGGTGCCGTCGGACTGGCGGCAGGCCTTGCCGTAGGCCTCCTGCATCTCGCCGTCGATCACGATGTCCTGGCGGTACTCGCGGCAGTACTGGCCGCTCGCCGCCTGGTACGTGCGGGTGGGCGTGACCGTGCCCGAGTTCCCCGAGTCCGGGTTCTTCCAGGTCGAGGCCTGGCCGGTGTGGTTGCTCTCGAGCGCGCGCGCCGCGGCCTGGGCCGCCAGCTCCTTGTCCTTCCTGTCGAGCCGGTGGCCGATGTAGCCGCCGAGGAGCGCGCCGCCGACTGCGGACGCCACGATCGCGGCGGGGTTGCCGTGGGCGAGGGCCGCGATGCCGGCGCCGAGGGCGGCGCCACCGAGGCTCCCGAGCACCGCCTTCGGGTTCTCGCTCGTGGCGTCCGCGAGCGTCTGGCAGGACAGAACCGGGAACGCGAGCACGACCAGCAAGAGGGTCGCAACGCCGCGCGAAAGTCTCGATCGCATGAACGCTCCTCTGGAGTGGGCCGTCGATCCTAGTCCGGGCGCCCGCCCGGCGCACATGCACTCCGCGAGCCCCGGCCGCGCCCCACCCCGCCGGCGCGGACGGCGAGCGCCCCTGCGATACTCCGGGCCCCATGGGCAGGACGAGCACTCCGCTCACCGAACGTCCCGCGTGGCGTGCGCTCGCGGCGCACTACGCGGCACTCTCGAGAGTCCACCTGCGCGACCTGTTCACGTCCGATCCGGCGCGGGGCGAGCGCCTCTCGGCCGAGGCGGCGGGCCTCTTCCTCGACTACTCGAAGCACCGCGTCACGGACGAGACGCTCGCCCTCCTGGTGCGGCTCGCGCACGAGTGCGGCCTGCGCGAGCGCATCGACGCGATGTTCCGCGGCGATCGGATCAACGTCACGGAGGACCGCGCCGCGCTGCACGTGGCGCTGCGTGCGCCGCGCGGCGCGTCGCTCGGGGTCGACGGCGTGAACGTCGTGCCCGAGGTGCACGCCGTGCTCGACCGGATGAGCGCCTTCGCCGAGCGCGTGCGGAGCGGCGCGTGGCAGGGCCACACCGGCAAGCGCATCCGCAACGTCGTGAACCTCGGGATCGGCGGGTCGGACCTGGGACCCGCGATGGCGTACGAGGCGCTCCGCGCCTTCTCGGAGCGCTCGCTCAGCTTCCGCTTCGTCTCGAACGTCGACGGCAGCGACTTCGCGGAGTCGGTCCGCGGCCTCGACCCCGCGGAGACGCTCTTCATCGTGGCGTCGAAGACCTTCACCACGCAGGAGACGATGCTGAACGCGGCGACGGCGCGCGCGTGGTCGCTCGCGGGGCTCGGCGGCGACGCGGCCGCGGTCGCCCGGCACTTCGTCGCCGTCTCGACCCACGTGAGCGAGGTGGCGAAGTTCGGGATCGACCCGGCGAACGTGTTCGGCTTCTGGGACTGGGTCGGGGGCCGCTACTCGCTCTCCTCGGCGATCGGCCTCTCGACGCTCGTCGCGATCGGCCCCGAGGCGTTCCGCGCGCTCCTCGGCGGCCTCCACGAGCTGGACGAGCACTTCCGGAGCGCGCCCTTCGAGAGGAACCTCCCCGTCCTCCATGGCCTGCTCGGCGTCTGGTACACGAACTTCTTCGGCGCGGGGAGCGTCGCGGTGTTGCCCTACGACCAGTACCTGAGACGCTTCCCGGCCTATCTCCAGCAGCTCGCCATGGAGAGCAACGGGAAGTCCGTCACCCTCGATGGACGGCGCGTCGCGTACGACACGGCACCCGTCCTCTGGGGCGAGCCGGGGACGAACGGCCAGCACTCCTTCCACCAGCTGCTCCACCAGGGCACGCGGCTCGTGCCGTGCGACTTCCTCGTGTTCGCGGAATCGCCGAACCCCCTCGGCCGCCACCACGACGTGCTGCTCGCGAACGCGCTCGCGCAGGCCGAGGCGCTCGCGTTCGGGAAGACCGCGGACGAGGTCCGCGCCGAGGGCACGCCGGAGCGGCTCGTGCCCCACCGCACGTTCGAGGGGAACCGTCCCTCGACCCTGCTCCTCGCGGAGCGCCTCGATCCGAAGACGCTCGGCCGGCTGGTCGCGCTCTACGAGCACAGCGTCTTCACGCAGGGCGCCGTCTGGGACGTCGACTCCTTCGACCAGTGGGGCGTCGAGCTCGGCAAGACGCTGGCGCAGCGGATCCTTCCCGAGCTCGAGGCCGAGGGCGCGCCCGCGCTCGCGCACGACGGCTCCACGAACGCGCTGATCCGGCGACTGCGGAAGCTGCGCGGCCGCGCGTGAGCAGCGCCGCGTGAAGCTCACGCGAGCTCGACGACGAGCTCGTTGCGCCCCGGGGCGAGGCGCTCGCGCAGGGCGTCCAGCGGCACCTCCGCGCCCCCGCTCCGATACGGATTCGCCTCGCGCTCGAAGGCGAGCGGCCGGCCGTTCCACACGAGCGCCGTCGGGCCACAGCCGCGCTCGCCCACGCGATACACGAGCTCGACCTCGCGGCCGGCGAGTCGGAGGCGCGCGCGGAGGCCATCGAGCACGCGCGGCAGCACGGGATCGAGCACGAGGCGCGAGCGCGAGTGCCGCACGCCGAGCAGGCGCTCGCGGATCAGACGGACGGCGATGCCGGCGCCGCTCGAGTAGACGCGCCAGCCGCCCTCGACGGGAATGCGCCCCGCGAGCAGCTCTGCGTAGCGCGCCTCGGCCTCGTAGCGGTCAGCGAAGCTCGCGTCCGAGCTCGAGTGGTAGCAGTTCGCCTGGCGCGGCCGTGCGCACGGGACGACCTCGCGGAGCGCGATCGGGTTCGCCTGCCGAAGCGCCAGGAAGAACGCGTCCGCCTCGCCGAGGCGCGCCATCGCCTCGGCGTACCGGAGATGGGCGTGCGTGTACAGGATCCCGATCTCGCGGCCGAAGTACGTGCTCGCCTCGGCGCGCTGGAAGCGCTCCATCCGCCCGCCCCGGTAGCGCGGCGGGCGGTCGAAGAGGCGCGCGCCGTCGGGCCCGAGCAGGTGCGCGCGGATCAGCGCGAGGTGCGCGCGCGCCTGCTCGGGAGAGAAGAGATCGGCGAGGACCGCGTGGATCATCGGCAGCAGCCGGTAGCGGATCCCGCTGCCCGCATCGCTCGGATGGAGCCAGCGCTCCGTCCCCCCATTGGGGTGGAAGTACACGAAGCCCGGGAGCACGCCGTCGGCGAGGAGGACGCGCTGGAAGTCGTCGCGGACGCCCGCCGCCCTCGCCTCGAGCGCCGCGACCGGCGCGAGGCGGCCGACGCGCCGGAGCGCCCGCGCGAGCTCGGTGAGCGTCTGGAACTGGAGCGTGACGGTCCACGCGCTCGCGAGGCGCTCGCACAGCGCGGGGTCCGCCGGCTGGAGCGAGTCGTTCCAGTCGCCGTGGCCGTAGGCCGCGAGCCGGGTGCCCGCCACGATGCGACGCGCGATCACGTCGAGCACGCGCTCGACGTGCCCCCAGAGCGAGGCGTGCTCGGCGTGCTCCTCCCCGCGCGCGTCGAAGAACGGGAGCCGCTCGTCGAGGATGCCGGCGTCCTCCGACGCCTCGAGGTAGCGGGCGAGCGCGAGGAGCGGCCAGAACACGACGTCGCCGTGCGAATCCGGAGCGCGGAGCTCGCGGTCGCGCTCGAAGAACATGAACCACTGCGGCCAGTCGCCGTCCGGGTTCTGGTTCCGGTACACGCGGAGGAGCAGGTCGCGCACGGGCTCCGTGCGCCCGGCCGAGAGAAGCAGCTCGACGGGCCCCTGGCACACGTCGCGCGTGCCCCAGCCGCCGCCCGAATACTGCTCGAGGCCGCGGGGGGCGAGGTAGTGCACGAGCGCGTCGCGCGCGAGCCAGGGGAGGATCTCGCAGAGGCGCGCGACGTCGGCCGCGAGCGGGCCGGCCGGAGGCGCGAGCTCGAGCGCGACGAGCCCGCGCGAGAAGCCCTCGGCGCGCTCGGCATCGGCCGCCGGCTCCGGCACGCCGGGGGGACCGGCCGGCGCCCCGACGAGCTGGCCGGTGATGCGGAACGCCGCGGCCCGCGCGGGCGCGGTGACCAGCACGAGGAATGACTGGCCCCGCGAGCGGCCGTCTCCGAAGAGGAGCTCGTCCCCGCCCGAGCGCTCGATCTCCGTCCCCGGCGCCACGTCCACCCGGAAGCTCCCGTCCGGGAAGCGCCGGCCGAGGGCGCTCTCGGGCAGGAAGCGGACCGCGAAGCCGTCCTCGTCGCGCTCGACGCGCGCGGGCCCCGGGTCGTCTCCGTCGTCTCCATTCACGGCGAGGTGGTGTGACACCAGGAAGCGACACGGTGGGCCGTCGAGCACCGCGAGCGAGAGCCAGAGCTCGTGGCGGTCCAGCGGGGCCCAGCTCCGCACCTCGAGCGTCCCTTCCGCGTGGCGGTAGATCCAGCGCGCGCCGTTCGGCGTCATCTCGAAAGCGGACGGCACGTCGAGGAGCTGCCAGCCGCCGGCGAGCTCGACGAACACGCGCTGGCCGTGGGAACGGAACAGGCCGAGGTAGCCACGCGTGGTCGAGAGGAGGCGGTTGATGCTGACGTGCCCCTGGGTCGCCATCGAGTGGAACACGCCAGCCATCCAGACCGTCGAGGTGAGCGAGGCCTCGTCGGGCACGAGATGGGTGCCCGTTCGGAGGATCTGCCCGTGCGGGCGGAGCACGCCGAGCTCCTTCGCGCGCAGCACCACGTGCCGGCTCGAAGCCGTGAAGAAGGAGTGGAGCGCGCCGCGCTCGCGCTCGACCTCCCGGCGCTCCGCGCCGAAGAGCAAGGTCACCTCGTCGTCCTCGAGGTCGCGGCACGCGAGCGCGGGGCCCGCGCTGAAGAGCGTCGGCGCCGGCCGTTCACCGCCGCCGTCGTCCGCGTCGTCGGCCGGAGCCTTCGCCTCGGGGAGCGCGAGGGTGCGCGCGAGGAACGCGAGGTCGGCTGGTGCGCTCGGCGCCGGGTGATCGGGCTCGAACCAGACGAAGAAGCCGCGCTCGGCCGTCTCGCCCGGCGCGAGCCGCACCGGTGCGTCCTGGAGCACCGCCATGGAGTGCTCGTGCTGCTGACGCGTTGCCGAGAGCGTCTCGCTCACGAGCGCGGCGGGGCCTTCCCCCGCGCGGTGGCCGAGCCCGTAGAGCTGGAGCGCGTCGGTCGCGAAGCTCACCGCGCGCCCGAGCGATCCCATCAGCAGCCACGGGTGGCGCCCGCCCATCGCCAGGTTCTGGCGCACCGCCAGGACGACGCCGTGCTCGGCATGGACGAGCGGCGTGTAGTCGACGTACTGGCTGACGTAGTACTCGTTGAGACGCACGGCCCCGTAGTGGGCGAGCGCCAGGTCCTGCGCGTGGATCAGATCGACGGTCTGGCTCTCGGCGCCGACGTTCTCGAGCACCACGTGCCAGAACCAGGCCGGCGCGGAGCGCGCCAGCACGAGCGACACGTGGAAGCGGATGCCCTGCCACTCGCCATGTGCACGGAAGCCCTGCTCGTCGCAGCGCATCCGGGCGGGGCTCCGCGGACCGAGCAGAGGCGTGTGCTCGACACGGCTGGCGCGGCGCCGGAGGTAGAGGTTCGCGGGCCCGCCCTCCATCTCCGAGCCCAGGAAGAGATTCAGGAGGATGTCCGCGTGGTCGGCGCGCCGGAGCGAGCCGTTCGCATTCAGCTCCACCCGCAGTCCGGACGCGCTCTCGAGCTGGAAGGGCGACGCGCTCGCGTTCATGCTGCCTCTGGGCTCCGGGCCGTCGGACGCCAGCTCCAGGCGCCGTCCGCGTGGAGCTCGAGCACGCATCGTACGAGTCGGGAGAACCCTCCGCCCCTCCGAACACCACGCACGTGATGGATGCCTGGGAGAGCAGGTCCAGGCTCCAGCCGACCTGCTCGGGCGTGAGCGTGGTGCGGAGCCTCTGGAGCAGCGCGACGGCCGGAGCCGCGAGCCGGACCCGCGCCACTTCGGCCTTGCCTTCGCGCGCGAGTGCGACGCGGCTGCGGCGGACGCCTCGCTGTGGGGCGTGTCCACGATCGGAACGCGAAGATCGAGCTCGCGCTCCGCCGCGACGGCTCGAATCCGCCCTTCGGGACCGACGAGCAGCGGAGTGATCAGACGGGCCTCTGCCGCCTCGAGCGCGCGCGCAGCGAACTCTCGTCGCAGGGATGGGCGACCGCACACGGCACGGGCTCGAGGGACTTGCAGCGCGAGATCAGGCGTTGGTACTTCTCGTGCGTCGGCTTCATCGGCTCCTCCCGCGGCCCCGGGATGATTCGACATCTTGCGCCGCTGCGGCTGGAGCGTACGGCCGGCTATCAGATGCCGGTGCCAGGCGCCGATCGCGAAGCCGGTCGGCGGCTGCCGATCGGTCTCGAGTCGATCGGCTGACTCAGCGGACTCGCTCTCGCTCCGATTCGGCTTCACGAATGCGTCCGGCGCAGCTCGCGACCGGTACGCGCCTGGCAACGGTCTGGCCGCACGGCCGCTCTCGCAGCCCCCGCCTCTCATTCGCCCTTCTACGCTTCATCCGAACCGCTACAACCACGCGCGTCCTCACCGCGCCCTCGAACCAAACCCTCAGAACCCACAGCAAGCGCGCCGCTGGACGGAGAGGCGTCGCGTCGGGGTCGTAGTAGGGCGTGATCTGGTTCAGCACCTGACGCGCGGCGGCGGCCCGTTCCATGACGTCACGCGTGGTGAAGAGCTGCGGCGCGAAGTCCCGCACGCGCCGGACGTCCTGCGAGCGCGCTCACCTTGGCCTGGTCCCAGGTCGCGAGCTCCGCACGAGCGGGCGTGATCGAGGTCCGCTGACGCCGGCGACAGCGGTCCTTCGGATTCGTCGATCGGGGCGGTACCGTGTCCTTCATGAGCCTCCCGGAAGCGACGCGTTGGTGGCCGCGGCTCGGTCGCACGCTGCTCGCGCTCGCCGTGCTGTCGGGCGGCGTCGCCTGCGCCACGACGCTCGAGACGCAGTGGAAGGACCCCTCGGCGCGCGCCGAGGACTTCACGTTCCGGAGGGTGGTCACGCTGGCGCAGGTGGACGACGAAGCCGTTCGGCGCAGGGCCGAGGATGCCATGGCGGCCGCGCTGGCCGGCGGCCCGCGAGCGCAGGCGGGCGCGCTCGAGGCAAAGCCCGCGTACCCGCTCGTCGCACGCTCCGAGCTCGCCGACGCGGATGCGCTGCGCGCGAAGCTGGAGCGAGCCGGCTTCGACGGAGCGGTGCTGATGCGGCTCGTCTCCGACGAGGATCGCGTCCGCTACGTCCCCGGCCGCGCCGAAACGTTCTACGGCGTCGTGGTGAGATACGAGCCGGGCTACTACGACGTGGATCGCATCCTGCGCGTCGAGACGAACCTCTACTCCGTCGAGGACGGCAGGCTCCTCTGGTCCGGCGTCACGAAGACCGTGGACCCCAGCGACCTCGAAGATCTCGTCGACGGAATCGCGAAGGCCGTGCGGAACGAACTCGAGGATCAGGGCCTCGTGCCGTGGCCTTCCTGTGGCCCGCCGGCGGGGGCCGGCATCCCCGTTCATTCGTCGGTCGCAGCCGTTTCGGCGATCCCGGCAAGATCGCCTGTTCGTGCCTGGGAGCCATGAAGACCGGAATCCTGCTGACTGTCCTCGTCGCCACGGTGGCGATGTTCGTCCACGGACGCATCCGCTACGACGCCGTGGCGCTGCTGGCGCTGCTGACCCTGGTGCTCGCCGGCATCGTGCCGCCTGCGGACGCGTTCCTGGGATTCGGCCACCCGGCGGTGGTGACGGTCGCGGCGGTCCTTGTCGTCAGCCGGGCACTGGCCAACGCCGGCGTGGTGGACCTGCTGGCCGGATCGCTGTCCGGCGTCGGCAAGCACCCGGTGGTGCTGGTCGGCGCCCTGTGCGCGGTGACGGCCGTACTGTCGGCGTTCATGAACAACGTCGGCGCGCTGGCGCTGCTGATGCCGGTCGCCATCCGCATGGCGCAGGAGCGCGAGCTGTCGCCCTCGCTAGTGCTGATGCCGGTCGCGTTCGCCTCGCTGCTCGGCGGCCTGACCACGCTGATCGGCACGCCGCCGAACATCATCGTCGCCACGTTCCGCGCCCGCGAGATGGGCGAGCCGTTCGGCATGTTCGATTTCACGCCGGTCGGCGCCGCCGCCGCGGCGCTGGGCATGCTGTACCTCGCGCTTCTCGGCTGGCGCCAGCTGCCCCGGCGCGGCCGTGCCGCCCGCGGCGAGATCCAGTTCGAGCTGGAGAGCTATTTCACCGAGGTACGGGTGACCCAGGGCAGCAAGCTCGCGGGACTGCCCTTGGGCGAAGTCCGGGGCAAGGCCGGCGACAACGTCCTGATCGCCGGCGTCGTGCGCGGCGAGAAGCGGTTCACGTGGAAGGCGCGCTATGAGGAGGTGCGGCCGAACGACATCATCATCGTCGAGGCGGACGCCGAGGACCTCGAGTCGTTCGTCGCTGAGCATGCGCTGGAGCTCGTCGGCCGCGGCGAGGCGGCCGGCAAGCTGCTCCACTCGGACGAGGTGCACGTCGGCGAGGCGGTCGTCCGGCCGGAGTCCATGCTCGTCGGCGGGACGCCGGCGCGGCTCAAGCTGCGCGACCGCTACGAGGTCAGCCTGCTGGCGGTGTCGCGCCAGGGCAGCCCGATCAAGCGCCGCCTGCGCGACGTCCACTTCCAGGCCGGCGACGTGCTGCTGCTCGAGGGCGAGCGCGAGGCTCTGAACGAGGCGATGGCGGACCTCGGTTGCCTGCCGCTCGCGCCGCGCAGCCTCGGCATCGGCCGGCCGCGTCGGTTGGTGGCCGCGCTGGGCTTGTTCGCCTTGGCATTGGCCGCGATCGTGCTGCGTGTCCTGCCGCCCGAAGTCGCGCTGACCGCGGCAGCCGTCGGCATGCTCGGCGTCGGCGCACTGAGCGGCCGCGAGACCTACCGCAGCATCGACTGGCCGGTGATCGTGCTGCTCGGCGCGATGATCCCGGTCGGGCAGGCGCTCGAAACCACCGGCGCGGCACAGGTGCTGGCGGACCTCGTCGGCCGGTACGCGTCGAGCGGCCCGCCGATCCTGGCCGTGCTCGTCATCCTGGTCGCCACGATGTTCCTGTCGGACGTGGTCAACAACGCGGCGGCGGCCGTGCTGATGGCGCCGCTGGCCGTCGCGGTGGCCCGTGCGGCGGGCGCTTCGCCGGACCCGTTCCTGATGGCCGTCGCCATCGGCGCCTCGTGTGCTTTCCTCACGCCGATCGGGCACCAGTCCAACACGCTCGTCATGGGGCCGGGCGGCTACCGGTTCCGCGATTACTGGCCGCTAGGGGTCCCGATCGAAGTGATCATCGTGATCTGCTCGATGGTGATGATCCCACTGGTTTGGCCGCTGTGAGGCGCCGATGATCGAAGCGGGGCTGGCCGGGGCGCTCGGCGCGGCCGTGGGGTTGGTGATGGGCCTCAGCGGCGCGGGCGGCACGATCATCGCGGTACCGCTGCTGGTCTGGGGGCTGGGATGGA
>Ga0187892_10005645_pt1 | contig 19450 bp, 19 predicted proteins | sample MA1701073metaG_FD_139345 | JGI IMG/M metagenome (GOLD analysis project Ga0187892, IMG submission 139345) | Bio-ooze microbial communities from a basaltic lava cave in the Kipuka Kanohina Cave System on the Island of Hawaii, USA - MA170107-3 metaG ...
CTCCGGCCCGGCCACCTCCGGCCCGGCCACCTCCAGCCGGCCCCGCTCGAGGTGGTAGGGCACCGAGGTGACCACGGTGTTGGGCCGGAAGAGCAGTCGGGCCTTGATGAGGAACGCGCTCTGGTTGTGGAGCACCTGCTCGTACCACCGGGTGACGACGAACTCGGGGATGACCACGGTGATGGTGTCGTTCTCCCAGTTGGCGTCGAGCTCGTCGAGGTAGGAGGTGATGGGGGTGACGAGGTCGCGGTAGGGGGACTGGATGATCTCCAGGGGGACCTCGATGCCGAAGTCCCGCCACTGGCGCTGGATGCGGTCCCGCTCGTCGTCCTCCACGGCCACGTAGACGGCTACGAGGTGCTGGGGCCGCAGCGACCGGGCGTAGGCCAGGGCGGCCAGGGTGCCCCGGTGCACCGAACCCACGAGGACGACCACCGTGTGGTTGGGGGCCACCTGGCGGACCTCCTCGGGGGCGATGGCCAGGGCGTGGCCCACCCGGTCGTAGTGGCGGCGGATGGCCAGGAACCCGACGATGATCGAGGGGACGACGACGATGGGCAGCCAGGCCCCGGCCGTGAACTTCGACACCGCCACCACGATGAGGACGCTGAAGGTGGCCAGGGCCCCCACGGCGGAGACGGCCATGCGCCGCTGCCAGCCCGCCTCCCTCCGGCGGCGGAGGCGCACCACCATGGCCGTCTGGCTGATGGTGAAGGAGGTGAACACCCCCACGGCGTAGAGGGGGATGAGGGCGTTCGTCACCCCTCCGAAGGCCACGAGCAGCAGGCCGGCGGCCACGGCGAGGAAGAGGATGCCGTTGGAGAAGACGAGGCGGTCGCCCCGGGTCTTGAACTGGTGGGGGAGGTAGCCGTCGCGGGCGATGATGGACGAGAGGCGGGGGAAGTCGGCGAAGGCGGTGTTGGCGGCCAGGGTGAGGATGGCGGCGGTGGCGAGCTGGAGGATCACGTAGATGGGGCCGCCCCCGTAGACGGCCCGGCCCATCTGGGAGATGACCGTCTCGGTCTCGGAGGGGTAGGGGCCGAGGTGGTGGGCGAGCACCGAGACCCCGAAGAAGAGGGTGCCGAGGATGACGCCCATGAGCACCAGGGTGGTGGCGGCGTTGCGGGCGGCCGGCCGGCGGAAGGAGGGCACCCCGTCGGCCAGGGCCTCGATGCCGGTGAGGGCCACGGCCCCCGAGGAGAAGCCCCGGAGGAGGACGAGCAGGCTGAGGCTGCCGCCGGCCAGCGCCCCCTCGAACTCCGCCGGGCTCGGCGGGGGGATGGGGTCGAGGTCGCCCAGGGCCTCCCGGATCAGCCCGTAGGCGATGAGCAGGGAGAGGCTCACGATGTAGGTGTAGGTGGGGTAGGCGAAGAGCTTCCCCGACTCCTTCAGGCCCCGGAGGTTGGCGGCGGTGATGACGACGATGAGCAGGAGGCCGAAGCCCACCCGGTGGTTGGCCAGGCCCCGGAAGGCGGGCAGGGAGATGATGGCGGCCACCCCCGCCGACACCGACACGGCCACGGTGAGGATGTAGTCGACGAGCAGGGAGGCGCCGGCCACGAGCGACGGGTAGCGGCCCAGGTTGTCCCGGCTCACCAGGTAGGCACCACCGCCGTGGGGGTAGGCGAAGATCGTCTGGCGGTAGGAGGCCACGACGATGGCGATGAGGACGGCCACCACGATGGAGATGGGCACGAGCTGGGCCCGGCCCAGGGCCAGGCTCGAGCCCCCCACGGCCACGACGAAGAGGATCTCCTCGGTGGCGTAGGCGGTGGAGGAGATGGCGTCGGAGGAGAACGTGGCCAGGCCGACGCTCTTGGGGAGGCGCTGCTCGTCCTGGCGCTCGGTGGCGATGGGGTCGCCCACGACGAGGCGCTTCAGGGCGGTGAACACGGCGCAAACCGTAGTGGGGCCGGCCGGCGGGCCCCACGCTGGGGGGGCCGGTCACGGCGTTTGTGCCGGCGGCGCCGGCGGTGTTGCATAGGCGCTCGTGCACACGGTGATCGTGGGGTCGGGGCGGGTGGGCAGCGAGCTGGCACGCCTGTTGGCGTCCCGGGGCGGCACGGTGACGGTCATCGACAAGCGCCCCGACGCCCTGCGCAAGCTCCCGGCCGAGCTGCGCCAGCAGGCCGTCGTGGGCCTCGGCTTCGACCGGGACTGCCTCGAGGCGGCCGGCGTCGCCGATGCCCAGGCCTTCGCCGCCGTCACCAACGGGGACAACTCGAACATCGTGAGCGCCCGGATCGCCCGGGAGACCTACGAGGTGCCCAACGTGGTGGCCCGCATCTACGACCCCCGGAGGTCGGTGGTCTTCGAGAACCTCGGTATCGCCACGGTCCCGGCCGTGGCCTGGACCACCGACCAGGTCCTGCGCCGGCTCGAGCCCGACGTGACCCGGAGCTCCTGGACCGACTCGAGCGGCCGCATCCTGCTCATGGAGCGCAGCCTCCCCCCGGCGTGGACGGGGGTGAGCCTCGGTGGCCTCGACGAGGAGGGCCGGTTCCGCCTCGTGGGCCTCACCCGCCGGGGCCAGGCCCGCCTGGCCGGGCCCGGGCTCGTGGGCCAGGAGGGCGACGTGGTCCACCTCGTGGTGGCGGCCGAGGCCACCGAGGCCCTCGAGCGCCGCCTCGAGGGTCCCGAGGCCGAGGAGTAGCGCCGGGTGAAGGTGTTCGTGGCCGGCGCCGGCAACGTGGGGTCCTACCTCGCCCTCGACCTCCTCGACGGCGGCCACGAGGTCCTCGCCATCGAGCGGGACCCGGCCGTGGTCGAGAGCCTGCCCGAGCGGTCGGGGGCCCGGTGGGTGGTGGGCGACGCCTGCGAGCTCGCCACCCTCGCCGAGGTCGGCCTCGAGACCTTCGACGTGGCGGTGGCCGCCACCGGTGACGACGAGGACAACCTCGTGGTCTCCCTGCTCGCCAAGCAGGAGTTCGCCGTGCCCCGGGTGGTGGCCCGGGTCAACCACCCCCGCAACCACTGGCTCTTCACCGAGGCCTGGGGCGTGGACTTCCCCGTCTCCACCCCCCACCTGCTCTCGGCCCTCGTGGAGGAGGCGGTGGCCGTGGGGGCCCTGGTGCGGATCATGCAGATCGGCGACACCCGCCTCGACGAGGTGACGCTGGCCGAGGACTCCCCGGCCGCGGGCAAGACCATCGCCGAGCTGGGCCTGCCCCGGGAGGCCTCGGTGGTGGCCATCGTGCGCCGGGACCGCTCCGTGGTCGTGCCCCGGGGCGACACCCTCATGGAGGCGGGCGACGAGGTCATGGCCCTCGTGCAGCCCGAGGCCGAAGAGGAGGTGCGCCGGCTCCTCGTGGGCGGCTGAGCCGGGCGGCGGGGTGCGCCTACCCCCCGGGCTCGAGCAGCTCGTAGGCGGGGTTGAGGTAGAGGAGCCGCTGGGCCGGGCCGGTGGGCGAGCCCCGGCCCGAGATCACCACCCGCCGCCCGGGGACGAGCCCGGCCAGCTCCCGGCGCCCGGTCCACACCGCCACCACCGAGCCGGTGCCGTCCGAGAGGGTGGCCTCGATCGATGGGGCGCCGGCCCGGGGCACGACCCGGAGCCGGCCCACCTCGCCCACGACGGCGACGAGGGCGCGGGGCGCCACCTCGGCCATGGGGGTGCAGCCCGCCTGCTCGGCGCAACGCTCCCTCAGCTGGTCGGAGTGGCGCTTCTCCACCGGCTCGGTGAGCCGGCGGCGGAGGTCGCGCAGCGCCATCAGACCGGGCCCTGCCCGGGCCCCGGGACCGGGGCCCGCTCGGGGCGCATGGACAGCTCCACCGTCGTGCCCGGGCCCCGGGCCCGGAAGGCCACCTCGTCGGCCAGGGCCCGCATGAGGGGGATGCCCAGGCCCCGCTCGAAGTGGAGCCGGGCAGGATCGGTCACCGGCGGGTGGGGCTGGAGGGCGTCGGGGTCGAAGCCGGGGCCCCGGTCGTCGACGGCCACCCACACCGAGCCGTCGACCGTCCAGCACCGCACGACGATGTGCTCGGCCGCGTCCACCGCCGCGTGGGCCTCGATGGCGTTCGTGCAGGCCTCCGACACCGCGATCTTCAGGTCGTCGACCTGCTCGTCGCCGAGGGCGCCGTCGGTGGCGGCCAGGGCCGAGACCACGAGGCGGGCCAGAGCCACGTACTCCGGTCGAGCCGGGATCTCGAGCTCGACAGCCTCGGCGGCCACGTTGGGTCGCCTACGCCGCCTCGATGGCGGCGTCGACCGACTCGTGGATGGCGAACACCTGGTTGAGCCCGGTGATCTCGAAGACCTTGAGGATCCGGGCCTGGGTGCACACGAGGAGAAGGTCGCCGTCGTGGGTGCGCAGCCGCTTCAGGCCACCGACGAGCACGCCCAGGCCGGTGGAGTCGAGGAAGTCCACGGCCTCGAGGTCGACGACCACCTGGTGGCGGCCGTCGTTCACGAGCTCCACGAGGCGCTCCCGGAACCGGGGCGCGGTGTAGACGTCGATCTCGCCGCGCACGCTCAGGACGGCGAAGCCGTCGCGCTCGGTGACGTCCAACCCCAGGTCCATGAACCCTCCCGGCTCGGTCGACCGTTCGGTCCTCCCGTGCCTCACGGTAGCAACTCCGGCCCCCCACCCCGACGGCCGGGGCCTGGCTACTCCCCGGTCGCGGCCGGCTCCCGCCCGGCGGCACCGGTCACGATGTACTCGAGGCGGGCGGCGAGGTTCACGGCATGGTCGCCGAGGCGCTCGTAGAAGCGACCGAGGAGGGCGAGCTCGATGACCACGGGCACCGGGGCGACGCTGCCCGCCACCTCGGCGATGAAGCTCACGTGGAGATCGTCGAGGTCGTCGTCGAGCGCCGACAGCCGGCGGGTGGCCCCGCCGTCGCGGGCCTCGTAGGCCCGGGTGGCCTCCTGCCACATCTGCACCCCCAGGCGGCCCATCTGCTCGATGAGGCCCCGGACCCGGGGGGAGAGCTCGGCGGTGAGGCCCCGGGCCGCCCGCTGGGCGATGTGCTCGGTGAGGTCCCCGCTGCGCTCGAGCTCGGGGACCATCCGCAGCACCGACAGCAGGAAGCGCAGGTCGGCGGCCAGGGGGGCCTGGAGGGCGAACTGGCGCTGGACGACGGTCTCCACGTCGAGGTAGAGCCGGTCGATGAGGGTGTCGCGGGCGACGAGGGCCCGGGCCGCCTCTCGATCGCCGCTGAGCAGGGCCTCGGTGGCCCCCGCCAGGCCCTCGCTCACGAGGGCGAAGAGCTGGCGCACCTGCTCGTCGAGCTGGTGGAGCTCCTGGGAGAAGGCCTCCCTCACCCTCCTCGCCTCCCCGACCGGCGGTCGGTGCCGGGCCGGTCGCCGCTCAGGGCCGCGGACGGCCGCCGGGACCGGCGGCCGCCGGGACCGGACCGTCGCGCTCGGGACCGGCGTCGTCGAGGAAGAAGTCGCTCCCGGGGCCGCCGTCGTCGAGGAAGAAGCCGCCGCCGGGGGTGGCGTCGGGGTCCCAGCCGCCCTCCTCGGCGGCCGTGCCGGACCACCCCGCCTCCTCGGCACCGGACCAGCCGCCTTCCTCGGCGCCGGACCAGCCGCCTTCCTCGGCGCCGGCAGTGGCCGTGCGCTTGGCGAACCAGCGCAGGTGGAGGGCGATCATGCAGAGCACGGCGCCGGCGGCGATGGGCAGGAGCAGGGCCCGGCGGTTCTCGGTGGGATCGTCGGCCACCACCTGGGCCACCCGGCCCGAGCCGGCCGCCTCCTCGGCATCGCCCTCCAACCGCCCGCTGATGTCCCGCTCGCCCTCGGCGAAGGGCAGCGTGGAGTCGAAGCCCAGGTCGGGCAGGGTGACCCGTGAGGGCGCCGGGGCGTTGCGGATGGCGTCCCCGAGGAAGCCCCCGATCTGCCCCGGGGTCGCCGCCTCGGGGGGCGCCGGGCCGGCGCCGGCGGTGGGCGGCGGCGCTCCCGGCGGCACCGTGGCCCCGGCCGAGGCGGGGGCGGAGAACACGGCGTCGGCGGGGTCGGCGGGGTCGGCCCCGGCGCGCACGGTGAGCACCTCGAACTCGTAGCGCCCCCCCTCGGCCGCGACGTCGGTGCGGGTGTAGGACACCCGGCCCCCCGAGCCGGGCTGGGGCACGGCGACGCCGCCGGCGAAGCCGCTGCCGCCCGGCTCCTTGGTCCGCACGAGGTAGCCGACGGTGTCGGGGTGGGCGGTGACCCGGTCCCAGCTCACCACGATGCTGCGGTCCTCGGCCACCGAGGCCCGCACGTTCGTCGGCGCTACCGCCGGGCGGCGCAGGGCGTAGGTCCTCGTTGCCGGCGGGCCGTCGTGGGGCACGAAGAGCTCCTCGCCCGAGGCGCTCACCGTGACCGTGACCGGGCCGTTGTAGGGCGAGTCGGGCACGGGCACGGAGAAGTCGAGCCGGTCGTCGAGGGTGTTGGCGTCGGGGTAGGCGCCGTAGCCGCAGCTGTTCGCCTCGCACACGAGGCGCGTCACGCTCCCCCCGGGCCCGGTGAAGGTGGCCGTCACCTTGGTGATGGGCGAGAGGATGTTGCGCATCGTCACCGACCCCGTGATCGCCGTGGGGTTCACGGCCGCCGGGTCGGCGAGGGTCACGACGGGGGCGTGGTTGGCCCGGGCCGGGGTGGCGCCCAGGCCGGCGGCCACGGCGGCGACGGTGGCCGCGCCCAGAGCTCGGCCCAGGCGGCGCATCAGGTGGCCACCTGGTCGCTCTCCCACACCGCCTTCACGATGAGGCGCTGGCGGTCGGAGCACTTGGGGTGGCAGGTGGTGAGCGTGACGGTGCGGTTCGGCGTGGGGTCGAGCACGCCGACGTCGGTGGGGGCCACGACGAAGGGCTTCTCGGCGAGGCGGTAGACGCACCCGCCGACGGGGGTGATGAGCTCGATGGTGTCGCCCACCCCGAGCTTGTCGAGGTCGGCGAAGGGCTTGCCGTAGGTGGTGCGGTGGCCGGCGATGGCCACGTTGCCCGTCTCGCAGGGCAGGGCCGTCTCGGGGTAGTGGCCCGACCCGGCCCGCAGGGCGCTCGTCGTCACCCCCTCCACCACGATGGTGTCCACCCCGATGGCGGGGATGCGGATCCGGGTGAGGCTCTCGCCCGTGCCGATCTGGCGCGACTCGTACGCCTGGCGGTGCTCGGGGCTGGCGAACTCCTGGCGCAGCGAGTCCTGGCGGTTGTCCCGCCAGAGGTTCGAGGCCACCGGGAGGGCGAGCAGGCCCACCCCGACCACGAGGAGCAGCACGGAGGCCACGGAGACGGCCAGCCGGGCGCCCTTCTTGTCACGCAGCATGCTCATCGCTCTCCGGTGACCCTCCTGTGGCGCTCGGCGGGGGCGGGCCCGAGGACCTCACCCGGCGGCCCGGCCGCTCCCCGGCCAGACCCGAGCGTAGCGACCTACCGCAGAGGTGCGGGGTCGGGCTGGCCGGCTCCGCACCACACCGCGGGTCTCAGATGGTCTGGCGCTCCCGCCGGGGGCTGAGCACCGAGCGCCGCACGCCCAGGGCCAGGAGCAGGAGGGCGGCGCCGGTGAGGGGCACCCACGGCTCGTTGGGCCCGGTGTCGGGCAGCTCCTTGGGCACCTGGGTGACCTTCACGGCGGCCGACTGGCCGCCGGCGCTGGCCTCGGCGTGGGCGAGCTCGAGGGCGATGCCCCCCGAGATGCCCTTGAGGAGCTGGAGGCTCACCCCGTCGGCCACCGCCGTCACCGCCCCGGTGTCGGGGTCGGTGCTCGTGCTCCCCGCCCCCAGGGAGATCGTGGACTCGAGCGGTGTGCCGGCGAGCAGGGTGAGCGGCGACCCGAGCCCGATCGGCACCTCGAGCTGGTCGCTCCCGAGCAGGGGCAGGCCGAGGATGACCCGCACGAGGGCGGGGTCGAAGGACGGCGTGGCCACCGCCGTGGTGGGGTCGCCCTCGCTGGGATCGGGCCGCTGGAGGCCGACGGCGGCCTTGGCCGAGCCCACGGCGATCGAGACGAGCGGGGCGCCGGTGCCGAGGACGAGGCCGGGGAAGAGGTTGATGGTGGCCCCCTCGGAGATGGCCTGGGCCAGCACCGCCTCGCCGCTGGTCACGGCGCTGGCCGCCGAGCTCCCCACCTCGATGGTGAGCACCGACGTGGCCCGCTGGAGGCCGTCGATGAGCTCGGACACGGTATCGGTGAGGGGATCGAGCCCGAGGGTGGCGAGGAGGGGGTTGAGGAGGCTGCCGAGCAGGCCCTCGAGGGTGCTCGTCACCGTGGTGATGAGGCTGCCGGCCAGCTCCAGGAGCTGGTCGAGCAGGGGCTGGAGGAGCTCGAGGCCGAGGTCGATGACGGCCACCGACCCGCTGGCCGTGGCCTGGGGCAGGCCGCCGGCCACGCTGGCCGCGGCCTCGCCACAGGCCACCGAGGCGGCGAGCAGCCCGGCCAAGGGGAGGTCGAGCACGCAGGCCTTGGGCGGGGTGTCGGACCCGTCGAGCCCGTCCACGGAGGCGTTGGCCACCGTGCCCGCCACGATGAGCACGCCGGCGCCCTGGGCGTCGGCGCTGGCGCTCTTGCCGGACACGGCGTCGATGAGCACGCCCGCGGTGCCGATGCTGAGGCTCGTGCCCAGGACGTCGAGGCCCAGAGCCCGGCCCGACGCCGAGGCCACGAAGGCCTCGGGGATCGTGACCGTCGTCGTCGCCTCGGTCGTCTGGGCGGACGTGGGGACGGCGGCGAGGGCCGACAGCACGAGGACCGAGAGCAGGGTTGCGCCGAACCGGCGGAGATGGACCATGAGCGTTGAAGCCTCCGAGAGGGCGGGCGTGGTCACACACGGGACCCGCGCCGGGTACGTGCCCCAGACAACTACCACGGAATGTGGGATTTGACCAGAGTTGGGCCGAACTATCGGCACGTGCCCGCCCGACCTTGAGCCCGGCGGAGGGCCCGCCAATGCCGGGCTCGTCCCGCTCGCCGGGCCGTGCTACCGCTCGCCGGGCCGTGCTACCGCTCGACGCACTGCGGTGCTACCGCTCGACACGCATCGTCACGGTGGCGCCGAGGCCACGTCGCCGAGGAGGGCGCCGACCACGGGGACGGCCGTCGGGGACCGGTAGCGGGCTGTGACCGTCACCTGGCTCCCCGGCCCCTGGCGACCACGGACCGTGACCTCGAGCCGGTCGGCAGCCAGGCCCGAGGCCGCTGCCGCCCGCTGGCCCGGCACCCCGGGTGAGGGGTCCACGGCCGCCGCCCGGGCCGCCTCCCGGGTGGCGTGGACCACGAGGACCTGGTCCCGCACGAGGAAGCCCACCTGGACGACGGTGAGGAGCAGGAGGGCCACGAGGGGCAGCACGAGGGCCAGCTCCACCGCCGCCTGGCCCCGCGACGACCGCCACCGGCGGGGGGCGGGGCGGGCCGGGCCGGGCGGGCCGGAGCGAAGGGCCGGGCCGGGGAGCCGGCGGCGCCGGGCCGGGGGGGCGGGGCAGCGCCCCCCCGGGCCCCGGCCACTGGCGCGGGGCGGGACCCCGGTCACGACACCTTGCCGGTGACCGCCTGGAGCACCGTGTCGAGGAGCTTGCCGACGAGATCGGTGTTCGTGGCCCAGGAGACGATGAGTAGGGCCACGGCGGCGGCCCCGAGGAGGACGAGGGCGTACTCGGCCGAGGCCTGGCCTCGCTCGTCGGCGGCCACCCGGCGAGCGAGCGAGGTCGCGGCCGAGCGCCGTAGGGCCGAGGCGAGGCGGATCCAGAGGGTGAGCATGGACGGCTCCTTGGTGAGCAGACCTCCCGGAGGAGGCAGACGGGTCCGGGGGGAGCGGGCGGGGTGACGATCAGGGGCCGAGCTGGAGGGAGCGCACGGCACTGGCCACGAGGGGAGCCACGGTGAGCAGGGCGAAGGCGGGCAGGGTGCAGGTCACGAGGGGGAAGAGGAGCTTCACCGGCACCTTGCGGGCCGCCTCCTCGGCCGCCCGGCGCCGCTCCCGACGGACCTCGTCGGCCAGGCGCTCGAGGCTGGCCCCCAGCGGGGCGCCGTAGCGCTCGCTGGCCGCCAGCGCCCCCACGAGGGGGCGGAGCGCCTCCCCGGCCCGGGCCGGGACCTCGTCGAGGGCGTCGGCGAGGCGACGGCCGCGGCCTGCCTCGTCCCGGCAGCGGGCCAGCTCGCCGGCGACAGCCCCCCGGGTGCGCCCGGCCACCCACGACACGGCCTGGTGGACGTTGGCGCCCGAGCCCACGGCGAGGACGAGGAGGTCCACGACCTCGGGGAGGTCGGCGGCCGCGGCTCGCAGGCGCCGGGCCTCGGCCCGGCGCATCGACCATCCCGGCACCGCCCACCCGAGGGCGGCGGCCACCGGCGACGCCCACGGCAGCACCACGAGCCAGCTGGTCCCGGCCACGAGGGCGAACCCCACCCGGCGGGCGGCCAGCTCGCCGGCCGGCCGGCCGAGCCGGGCCAGGACCCACCCGCCGAGGCCGGCGGCCAGCCCCCCGAGCCGAGCCCGCGACCCCGAAGGCGAGGACCGGGGACCGACCAGGGCGACGATGCGGGACCGGGGCCGCAGGCACCACCCTCCCGCCACCACCACCGCCCCCCAGCCGAGGGACAGCACGACGGCCGGGCTCACCGGTGCCCGAGCCCGGTGATGCGGCGCATCCACCACCACCCGAGGGCGTCGAGGGACACGCCGGCAGCCAGCAGGCCCCAACCCAGGGGCGTGCGGAAGAGGAGCTCGGCGGTGCGGGGGTCGGTGACCGAGGCGAAGGCGCCGAAGGCGAGCGGTACCAGGCCGAGCACGGCGGCCGAGGTCCGGGCCTGGGCGGCCTGGGCCCGGACCTCGGCGGCCACGCCGAGGCGCTCGCGCAGGGTGAGGGCCACCCCGTCGAGGGCGCGGGCCTGGGCCCCGCCCGTGGCCGCCCCCAGGCCCAGGGCCGCCACCGCCAGCTGCACCCCGGCGAGCGGGCGACGGCGCGCCAGCTCGTCGAGGGCCCAGGCGAGGGGTGCCCCCCGGTCCACCTGGGCCACGACCCGACCGAGCTCGGGCCGCAGGGCCGGGGGACCCGAGCGTGAGCACTCGGCGATGGCCAGGGGCAGCGAGGCCCCCGACCGCAGGCCGCGAGCCACCACCTCGAGGGCCGGGGGCAGGGCGGCCTCGAGCCGATGGGCGGCCCGGCCCCGGCGGGCCCAGAGCCACGCTCCCGGGGCGGCGGCGCAGGCGCCGGCGAGCAGGCCGGCGGGCACGATCCCGGCGGTGACACCCACCACGAGACCCGCCGCCGTGGCCGCCAGCCAGGCCACCCACACGGCGGCCGGCGGCCACCCCACCTCGGCGTCGGCGCAGAGGCGGGCCACGAGGGCGGGGGCGGCGGGGAGCCGGCGCGCGAGGCGAGCACCGAGGTCCGCCCCCCTCCCGCCCGGCGGTGCCGGGCCCTCCCGGAGGCGGGCCAGGGTGCGGCCGCGGGCCGGGCGCCAGGCCATGGCCAGCACCGACCCGGCGGCCGCCGTCCAGGCGGCAGCGAGCGCCCCCGCCCCCACCCCGCCGAGGCTCACCTCCCGACCTCGGGGTCGAGCACCGGGGCGCTGCCATCGCGCCGGGGGCGCCGGGGGCGCTCCCGTACCTCGCCGCCGTCGGCCAGCCGCCGGACCCGGCACCCTCCCCCCGGGCCCGGGCCCCACTCCCCCGCCGGCGCCACCTCGTCGACGGCCACCACCGACCGGGCGCCGCCGGGACGGCGGGCGACCTGGACGACGAGGTCGATGGCCGAGTCGACCTGGGCCCGCACCGCCTCGAGGGGGAGGTGGACCTCGCCCATGAGCACCATGGTCTCCACCCGCTGGAGGGCGTCGAGGGGGCTGTTGGCGTGACAGGTCGACAGGGACCCCTCGTGCCCGGTGTTCATGGCCTGGAGCATGTCGAGGGCCTCGGGCCCCCGGACCTCGCCCACGACGATGCGGTCGGGTCGCATCCGCAGGGCGTTGCGCACGAGGTCGCGCTGGCGCACCTCGCCGGCCCCCTCGGCGTTCGGGGGGCGGGCCTCGAGCCGCACGACGTGCTCGCCGGGCAGGCGGAGCTCGGCCGCGTCCTCGATGGTGATGACCCGCTCGGACGGGGGGATGTGGGCGGCGAGGGCGTTGAGCAGCGTGGTCTTGCCCGCGCCGGTACCGCCGGCCACGAGCACGTTGAGCCGGGCCCGCACCGCCCACACGAGAAGAGCAGCCACCGTCGGCGAGGCGAAGGCGGACACGGGCACGGCTCGGGCCCCGAAGCGCCGGATGGTGAGGCAGGGCCCGTCGACGGCCAGCGGGGGCACGATGGCGTTGACCCGTGAGCCGTCGGGGAGGCGGGCGTCGACGAGGGGGCAGGAGCGGTCGACGCGCAGGCCGAGGGGCCCCACCACCTTCTCGATGAGGTGCTCGATGGTCGGCCCGTCGACCACGAGGGGCAGCCGGCGCAGGGTGCCGCCCCGCTCCACCCAGACCGGCCCGGGGCCGTTCACCATGACCTCGGTGACGGCCGGGTCCCCGAGCACCGGCTCGAGGGGGCCGAGCCCGGTGGCCTCGGCGAGGACCTCGGCCACGAGCCGGGCCTGCTGGGCGGGGCCGAGGAGCGGGGCCTCCTCTCCCACGAGGGCCTCGACGTCGCCCCGGGTGGGGTGTCGCCCGGGCTCGAGGGCCAGGAGGCGGCCCTGGACCCGGGCCCGGGCGTCGGTGGGGCTCATCGCCCGGGCACGGGCGCCGAGCCCGGTGGCGGGACCTCGAGGGCGCGGCCGGTGGCCACGGCCTCGGCCAGGCGCCGCATCGACCGCTCGAGGAGGCGGGGGAGCCGCCCGGCGAGCAGCCCAGCGTCGACCCGGCGGGCCACCGAGGGGTGGTGGGGGACCTCCACGACCGGCACCCCGAGCACCTGGGCCACGTCGCCCGAGCCGAGGGACCGGCCCGGCTCCCCGACCACGGCCACCACCGTGGGCCGGGCCCCGGGGCCGAGGGCCAGCGCCCGGCGCAGGGCCAGGTAGCACGGCCGCAGGACCATGACCGACGCCTGGGCCCGGCCGAGGAGGGCGCTGCGCACGCCGCTGGCCACGCTCCCACCGTCGGCCACGACGAGGCCGGGCCCGGCGGCCCACAGCTCGGCCAGGACGCCGGCCCGGGTGGAGGGATCCCCCGGGGCCCCGGGGGCCCACCCCGGACCGAGGGGGAGCAGATCGAGCCCCGGGCCGAGGCCCACGGCCAGGCGGGCCAGGGCGCCGGGGGGTGGCGCCGTGGGGGCACCGAGCCAGCCGGCGAGCCCGGGCCCCGGGGGCGACGCCGATCCGCAGGCATCAGCGAGGTCGCCGGCGAGGTCGGCGAGCGTCACCGGGGCGTCGGGCCGGGCCAGCACCGAGGCCAGGCCCACGGCCACGACCGTGGCCCCGCAACCGCCCTTGGGTGACCAGCAGGCAATGAGCACGGCTCGCTCCCCTCAGGTGCTCGCTTCTCGGTGCGCGACGGCGTGGGGTTCCTCGACGGGCAGGCGGTGGGGGAAGCGCCGTCAGGCCCGGCCGGGAGCGGCCCGACGCGGCAGGAGGGGAGCGAGAGAGGGAGCGGAGCACCATGAACATAGTCAAGAGCTCACGAGAGGGCAAGGGGGGTGTCCTCGTGTGCCCGCCACGCCCACGGGGGGCCGGGGAACTTCGCTACCCTTCCCGCCGGGAGGACCGCGGACGTGTGGGCGTACCTCGAGGTGCACGGTCACGGCGGGCACGGCCGTGAGGAGCACGGCGGTGAGGGGTCGTTCCACGTCGTCCCCCTCGGCGGCACCCGCGTCACGCTGGGTCGGGCCCTCGACAACGACGTCGCCCTCGACGACGGGTCCGTGTCGCGAGCCCACGCCGTGCTCGAGCGCTACGAGACGGGTTGGTGCGTGCGGGACCAGGGTTCCTTCAACGGCACCTGGGTCAACGGTCGCCAGGTGCAGGGCGCGTGGCTCCAGCCCGACGACGAGATCCTCGTGGGCGAGAGCCGGCTCGTGTTCCGGGTCTCGGACTCCCCCGACCCGGCCACGGTGAGCGCCCCGGGGCCACCGAGGGTGAGCGCCGAGGAGCGGCGCCTCCTCCTGGCCCTGTGCCGACCGCTGGTCCAGCCCCCGGGCCAGGCGCAGGGCCAGCCCCCGGGCCAGGCGCCGGCCGGGCCCGAGCCGGCCCGGGCCGCCTCGGTGGCCGAGCTCGCCCGCGAGCTGGGGATGGGGGCGATGGGCGTGCGCCAGCGCCTCGACCGGCTGTGCGAGCGGTTCGGGGTGGGGCCCGGGGCCGGCCCTCCCGGCGGCAGGGCGTCCCACGGTGGGGCCGTGCCCCGGGGTCGGGAGGCCCGCTACCAGGAGCTGGCGGCGTGGGCCATCCGGCGTCGGGCGGTGACGCTGGGTGAGCTCCGGCAGGCCGAGGAGGGGCCCGAGCGGCTCGAGCCCTGAGCGCTCGTCACGGGAGCAACCACCGAGGCTCGCCGGGCCCGGGACGAGCTCCCGAGCCTCGACGAGGAGAGGGGATCAGCTCAGCTGGTGGCCTTGATCTTCTTGGCCGCCACGACCCCGAGGGCGACGAGGACGGCAAGGAGCAGGAGTTTCTTCATCGCCCCAGCCTAACCCGAGGGTGGCGGTCCTGAGAAGGCCGGCCGGGGCGGGTAGCGTGCCGCCGGAGGTGTCTGGGCGCCTGGTGGGCCCCCCCGCCTTCAAAGCGGGTGGGACGGGTGATCCCCGTCCGGCGGGTTCGATTCCCGTCCACCTCCGCCACCACGCCACCGCCGCCGGGCACGCCAGGGCCCGGCGGGGCCTGGCGTGCTCTCACACGGCGAGGAGGTCGCGAGCGCCGGTGTCCGACGACGGGTGGCGCAACTTCGACATGGCCCGGGCCTCGATCTGGCGGATCCGCTCCCGGGTGAGGTTGAAGTGCTCCCCCACCTCCTCGAGGGTGCGGGGCTCGCCCCGGTCGAGGCCGAAGCGCAGGCGCAGGATCTCCCGCTCCCGGTCGTCGAGGGGTCCGAGGAGCTTGGCGATCTCCTCGGGGAGCAGGGCCGTGGCCGCCACCTCGAAGGGCGACTCGGCCGAGCGGTCCTCGACGACGTCGCCGAGCTCGGCGTCGCCGTCCTCCCGCAGCGGCTCGGAGAGCGACAGCGGCTCGGCGGCGAAGCGCAGGGCCTCGGTCACCTTGTCCTCGGGCATCTCCACCTCGGCCGAGAGCTCGGCCAGGGTGGCCGGCCGCCCGAGCTTGAGCTCGAGGCGAGAGCGGGCCTTCTGGAGCCGGGCCAGGGTGTCGCCGGCGTGGACCGGAAGGCGGATGGTCCGGCCCGTGTTGGCGATGCCCCGGGTGATGGCCTGGCGGATCCACCACGTGGCGTAGGTGGAGAACTTGAAGCCCTTGCGCCAGTCGAACTTCTCGACGGCGTGCATGAGGCCGAGGTTGCCCTCCTGGATGAGGTCGAGGAGGGGCAGGCCCGAGGCCTGGTACTTCTTGGCGATGGAGACGACGAGCCGGAGGTTGGACTGGACGAAGGTCTGCTGGGCGCTCAGGCCCTCCTGGACGATGCGACGCTGCTCGCGGCGCTTCGCCGGGGTGAGGTTGGGCTCGTGCTCGAGCTTGGCCCGCGCCTCGTTGCCAGCCTCGATGCCTTGCGCCAGCCGTACCTCGTCGTCCTTGGTGAGCAACGGGTACTGGCCGATGTCGGTGAGATAGAGGCGGACGAGGTCTTCCTCGTCTCGCTCGACTCGCTCCTTGGGCAAGGTGATTTCCCCTCCTGGTGTCGGCGCACTCCGGGACGAGACGCACGTGCTTGGCCGCGATCAACGCCCGCCTTCGTTCAACGCCGGCCATGTGAGAACGCTTCCCCTGGCCCCCCTCCATGGCCGTCGACGCCCGTACCGATGCGCGAACCGGTCCCGGCAATTACCATAGCGGCCCGGTCAAGAGGTGGACGCCAGAGGCTTCTCCTGGTACCTCCATGGATCCCACCCGGGATCCCACCCCGGCCCACCCTGCTCGACGCCGGGTCGCCTGGCGGCTGCGAGGTCGTCGCCGATCGCCCGGGCGGCCAGGGCCAGGACCCTGCGCTCGGGCCCGTCGGCCGGGCCCCCACTCCCGGCCGCCAACCGCTCCCGGGCGGCGCGGAGGGCGGCGAGCATCGTGGGCAGGACGCCGCCGTAGAGGGCCCGAGCCCGGTCGGCGGCGCCCGCCGCCCCGGCGAGGGGGGCGAGGAGCCGCTCGTCCTCCTCGGACCCGCCGGCCGGGGGGTCGGGCACCGGAGCGCTCACCGCCAGCAGCCCTTCCCAGAGCACCGACCGCTCGGCGTGGGCCAGGGACTGGCGCCGGAGGAGGACCTTGAGGCCCGGGTCGGCGGTCTCGGGCACCCAGCTCCCTACCGTCTCGAAGAGCCGCCGCTCGAGGGCGCAGAGGCGTGCGGCCCGGGCCCCGAGAGACACCGCCGTCACCCCCGGTACCGGTTGGTGATGGGCAGGCGGCGATCCTTGCCGAAGGCCTTGGGCGTCACCCGCACGCCGGGCGGGGCCTGGCGGCGCTTGTACTCGGCGCCGTCCACGAGGGCCACGACCCGGCGGACGAGGTCGGGTGCGAACCCCGAGCGCTCGAGCTCGGCGGCCGTGGCGTCGCCCTCCACGTAGGCCTCGAGGATGGGGTCGAGCACGTCGTAGGGGGGCAGGCGCTGGTCGTCGGTCTGGTCGGGGCGCAGCTCGGCCGAGGGCGCCTTCTCGAGCACCGAGGCCGGGATGACCGGCCGGTCCCCCGCGGCGTTGCGGAGGCGGCAGAGCTCGTAGACGAGCGTCTTGGGGACGTCGCGGATCACGGCGAAGCCACCGGCGAGGTCGCCGTAGAGCGTGGTGAAGCCCGTGGCCATCTCGCTCTTGTTGCCGGTGGCGAGCACGAGCCACCCGAAGGCGTTGGAGAGGGCCATGAGGAGGGTGCCCCGGATGCGGGCCTGGAGGTTCTCCTCGGTCACCTCTCCCTCCCGCCGGCCCAGGGACGGGGCCAGGGCCTCGAGGAAGGCGGCATGGGGGCCTTCGATGCCCAGGACCCGGAAGTCGATGGCGAGGTTGGCGGCGAGGGCCCGGGCGTCGGCCAGCGAGCCCGGGCTGGAGTAGCGCGACGGCATGGCCACGCCGTGGACGTGGCCGGGCCCGAGGGCATCGACGGCCACTGTGGCCACGAGGCTCGAGTCGATGCCGCCCGAGAGGCCCACGACCACGTCGCTGAAGCCGTTCTTGGCCACGTAGTCCCGGGTGCCGCACCGCAGGGCCTCGTAGACCTCCTCACCCGGGCCGAGGGGTGCGGCGAGCACGGTGCGGGGCCGGCCGGTGGAGGCCGACGGGGCCGGGCTCACCACCACCTCGGGCAGCGTCGGGGCCATGGCCCGGCCCCGGGGGTCGAGGAGCCGCTTGCGGAAGACGGGGCCCACCTCCACGTCGACCACCGCCACCTCGGGCCGGAACTGGGCGGCCCGGGCCCGCACCGCCCCCGAGGCGTCGACGACGAGGGAGGCCCCGTCGAAGACGAGCTCGTCCTGGCCCCCCACGAGGTTCACGTAGACGAGGGCGCAGGAGGCGTCGGCGGCCCGGGTGGCGAGCATGCGCTCGCGCTCGGCCAGCCGGCCGGCGTGGTAGGGCGAGGCCGAGAGGTTGACGACGAGCTCGGCCCCGCCAGCGGCCTGGTCGGTGACCGGCCCCGTGGGCACCCAGGCGTCTTCGCAGATCGACACCCCCACCCGCACCCCGGCCACGACGTAGAGCGAGGCCGGGCCCGCCCCGGGGGCGAAGTAGCGCTGCTCGTCGAACACCGAGTAGTTGGGCAGGAGGCGCTTGCGGTAGACCCCTCGCACCGCCCCCCCGGCGCACACGGCGGCGGCGTTGGCCAGGTCGCGCCCGGCGTCGACGAAGCCCACGGCGGCGGCGCAGCGCCCGGTGCGCGACGCCAGCTTCTCGAGGGCGGCGACGTTGTCGGCCACGAACCCCGGCTTCAGGAGGAGGTCCTCGGGGGGGTACCCGGGGATGGTGAGCTCGGGGAACACGGCGAGGTCGGCCCCGGCATCGTCGGCCTGCTCGAGGGCCCCGAGCACGGTGGCGACGTTGCCGTCGAGGTCGCCGACCACGGTGGCCACCTGGCACAGGGCCACCCGCACTCGGGCCATCGCCTCCTCCAACCCCCTGTCGTCGACCTCCGCGTCACCGGCCCCGGGCGACCCTGCCGGGGTGCCGCAGGTCGCGCCGTGGCCCCCGGGACGGACCGGCGCCCGGGCGCACCCGTGGGACCAGCGGGGTGGGCCCTGGCCGGCGGTCGCGGGTTGCGCCTAGCATCGCGCGCTCATGGACGACACGTCGCTCGTCCAGCGGGCCCGCGCTGGCGAGATCGACGCCCTGGCAGGCCTGTTCGACCGCCACGCCGGCCGGATCCACGACAGCCTGTGGTGGGCCCTGGGAGACCGAGCCGCGGCCGACGACGCCCTGGCCCGTACCTTCCTGCGGGCCGCGGCCCGCATCCACCGCGCCCCCGAGCGAGGCGACGACGTGCTGGCCTGGCTCTACGCCCAGGCCCGCCGCGAGGCGCTCGGGCCCTCGTGGTCGGGCGGGGTGCTCGCCCGGTGGCGGTTCGGGCGCCGCCTGGCCGGGTCGCGGCTGGGCCGTCGCCTCGGCATGGGCGGCGAGCCCGGGCCGGCCGTCGTCGGTGCGGGGCGGGCCCGGGGCGCCGATGCCGTGCTCGACGACGCTGCCGCCCTGCTCACCGCCGAGGACCGCCTGCTCTTCGACCTCGGCTTCCGCCAGGCCTTCGCCGCCGACACCATCGCCGACATCCTCGGGACCACGGCGCCAGAGGCAGCCGGGCGGGTCCGGCGCGCCCGCCGCCGGGCCACCGAGGCCATCGGCCTGGCCACGCTGGCCGCCCAGGGCTCGGGGTACTGCACCGGGCTCACGATGATCGTGCCCCCGGTGGCCGCCCCGCTCACCCCGGCGCTGGCCCGGCGGGTCGAGCACCACGCCCGGGGTTGCGCCCGGTGCCGGCCGGCCACCATGGCCACCGCCGAGCCCGAGGTGCTCCTCCGACGGGCCCCCGCCTTCGCCCGGCCGGCGGACGTGCGGGCCCGGGTGCTGGGGACGGCGAACCTCGCCTCGCCGCGGTTCCCGGCCTGGCCGGCACCACTGCTCGCCTGGCGGCGGCGGGCCCGGACCCGGGGCGGACGGGGCTGGGGCTGGGCCCCGGGGAGGGCACACGGGAGGCCGCCGCCACGACCGCTCACCCTGGCGGCGACCGGCGCCGCCGGGGCGGTGGCGGTGGTCGTGGCCCTGGCCCTGCTCGTCGACCAGCCGTCGCGCTCCACGCCCGTCTCGGCCGGGGCCCGGTCCACCGCGGTCCCGACCACCACCCGGGCCCCGGCCACCACCCGCCCGGCTGCCTCGACCACGACCACGGCCGCCACGACGACCTCGGTGGCCGTCACCCCCGCCCCGGCCACCACGCCGACCCCCGCCCCGCCCCCCCCCCCCCCCCCGCCCCCCCCCCCCCCCCCCCC
>Ga0187892_10005646_pt1 | contig 19448 bp, 20 predicted proteins | sample MA1701073metaG_FD_139345 | JGI IMG/M metagenome (GOLD analysis project Ga0187892, IMG submission 139345) | Bio-ooze microbial communities from a basaltic lava cave in the Kipuka Kanohina Cave System on the Island of Hawaii, USA - MA170107-3 metaG ...
CCCGATCTCGGGCGTCGGCATCCTGTCCATCGTGCTGTTCGCGTCCGTTATCATCGTCGCCGTGACACCGGCGCCCGAGACGCAGGGCGCTCTCGTCGCGTTCGCGCTGTTCGTGACGGCGATCGTGTTTGCGTGCGCGACCATCTCGAACGACAACCTGCAGGACCTCAAGACCGGTCAGCTCGTCGGCGCCTCACCCATGCGACAGCAGATCGCGCTGATCGTGGGTGTCGCGGCCGGCGCCGCCGTGATCCCCTCTGTGCTGAACCTGCTGGCCCGGGCCTACGGCTTCGCGGGCGCCGCTAACATCGGTGTTGTCGCGCCCAATCCGCTGCCGGCGCCGCAGGCCACGCTGATCTCGGCGCTCGCGCAGGGCGTGATCGGCCAGAACCTCGAGTGGCGGATGATCGGCATTGGCGCACTCGTCGGCGTCGGCCTGATCGTGCTCGATGCCGCGCTGGGCGCAATGAAGAAGCTGCGCATTCCGCCGCTTGCCGTGGGCATTGGCATCTACCTGCCCATGTCCGCGACGTTTGCCGTGGTTGTGGGCGCCGTACTCTCGCGCTGGTACGAAGGGCGAGCGCGCAGAATGCCGAACCCGGCCCGTGCGGAACGGCTGGGCACGCTCATGGCCTCCGGCCTGATCGTCGGCGAAAGCCTGTGGGGCGTGATCCATGCGGGCCTGATCGTGGGTCTTTCGACCGATGCCCCCATCGCGCTCGTGCCGGACGCCTTCGCGCCCTCACGCGGGTTGGGACTGATCGGCTTCGCGGGCGCCATTGTCTGGCTGTACGGCCGGCTGCTGCGCCAGTCCGCGCGGCCAGGCTGACGCGCACAACGCGGCGCAGGTCCGGCCGGCCGCGCTCAGGCGCGAACGTGCCGGCTCAGCACTTCACGCGCGGGTTCCAGTCGGCAAACACGCCCGACGGATTCTCGACGAACACCCACACGTGCAGGTACCACAGTCCGAGTGAGGGCGCCGGCTTGAGCTTCTGGCCCAGCAGGGTTGGCGGCTCCGACGTGGCCGGCCGAACCGAGAACGGCACGATGTACTCGACGCCGTTCAACCGGTACGCACCGCTCGGCAGGCGCTCGTACACCAGAATCTCGGGCCGCTCGATCTCGAGCCGGTCGTCGAGCAATGCATCGTTCTGATGATGGTAGCCCATCGCGCCGTGCGGCGGATTGTCGATGCAGCGCGCGACATGCCGCGCGTATCCCGCGGCCACCGCCGCATCGAGCGACTGGTATGCGGCCGTCGCGGCGTGGATGCGTGCGACATCTCGGTCAGCCGCAGAATCACTGGAGTGCGCATCCATCGCTCGAGGCCTTGCACCGCACGCGGCGACCCACGCCAGCAGAACAATCGAGGTACAACCTGCGGCCCATCTCACGAAAGTCTCCTTGTCGACGTCCCGGAACTCGTCGAAACGTTACCCGCGGCGTCCGGCCGGCAACAAGATCCAATTTGTGTGCGATGTACCGGGCCAGTTGCGGCTTGCAGACCGCTGTGCAGCCGGCGCAGGCCATCCTCGATGCGATGCGATCCCGCCGTCGTCGAGCCTTCGGTCCTTCATGCTGCCCGTCGTACTCTCCAGCTACGGCTTGTTCAGGACACGGCGGGTCCCGGCGGCCCGTTCGCCGAATCGCGCGGCTTCGCCTAGTTTTGGAGAAGTCGCAAACAGGAACGGAGCGAATCCATGTTTCTCGGGTTTCGGCGTGCCGCGCTGCTCGTCGCGTGTATCGCCACAGCGTCGATGGCGCACATCCAGGGCGGCCCACGGCAGGCCAGCGCGCTTCAGGTCCAGGCGCCGAGCAGCTATGCGCTGATCAACCAGGCGCTCGCCGCCGGCCGGATCAACGCCGAGACAGCGCACAAGTACCGCGTCTTTGCCGCGTTCGGGGATACGCGGCTGCCCGCGCCGTTTCGCGGCGATGATGGCGGTCTCACCGAGATGCCGCACACCGTGCTCGAGGCGGGCGCGCTGCTGCAGACGTTTTCGGCGCAGACCCAGGCGGAGCTGCGGCCGTTCTTCATGCCGCCGGGCGAACCCGGCAGCTGGATCGGACTTGCCACCGTTACCGGTGATCCGCCGCCGCCGGACCCTGAATCTGCTGGGGCGCTGGCCGGACCCTCCGCTGCCGATTCGCCACGCGGGACTCAGCCCGCGGCACAGCAGATCCGCTGGCACACGATCCTCGCCGCCGGCGGCAAGGTCAAAGTGTGGGCGCAGCCACGCCACGCGGGTGATTCCGCCAAGGCTGAAGTGATTGCGCGTGAGATGACGACGACGATCTGGCCGCGCCTGGTCACGCTCTTCTGGGAACCACTCTCCGACCTGGGCGAGCCTTATGACAGCAATGGCCCGGAGCTGGACATCTTTCTGGTCCGGCCCAGCTTCACGGACCGGGATTCCGCGGCCAACAGGCGCCGCTATGGAATGACTGGACCGTGGCGCGGCATGGCAATGAACGCGGATCCCTATAAGTGCAGCGCATCGGCTTCATACCTTCTGATCAACAGCGAGAATCCGCTGGGAAGCGCAACCTCGATCGGTCTGCTGCAGGATGTCGCGCACGAATTTGCGCACGCGATCACAGCCAGGAAGCCGCTCAAGGGAACCTGCCAGGACTACATCTGGATCCGTGAAGCCACGGCGACCTGGGCCGAAGAGTGGGCCTATCCGCAGGCGCAATCCGAACAGGAGCGAGCGTGGCGTTTCTTCTCTGATGCGCGCCGGCCCCTCGATCATCTGCCCAACAGCGCCGAAGCCAACTTCGAGGCGTACGCCTCCTACATCTTTCCTCTGCACCTCATGCTCAGTGGCAAGGGCCGTGCGATCCCGGCCATGTGGGAGAAGTTCGCGCAATTGGACCAGCGTCCAGGCGTCAACGAGGGACTGAAGACGCAAGGCACCACGCTGGACAAGGTCTTTCCCGAGTTCGCGGTGCAGAACCTCAACCGCTGGACCGCGAACGACTACATGCGCTTCGACCGGCTGGTCGAATCCTTCAAGATCCGCCCTGACTCCTTCTCCGCCTCGGTGGCGGCTCAGCCCGTGTACGAGAAGGACATCACGCTCGGCATGCGCTGGCTCTCCACCAAGTACGCGCATTTCGACTTCGACGCGTCCGTCAAAACAGTCACCTTCGATAACACGCTCGTGCCCATTTCCTGGGCCGGTGTGTGGGCCATCGAGAAGATCGGCGGCTCGTGGAAGGCACCGATCGATCTGACGAAGGAATCGGGAAAAACGTGGTGCCGCGACAATACCGGCGAGAACATCCAGGAACTCATCCTCAGCTTCACCAACAACGAGTGGCAGGACACCACACGAAGAGTCGATCCCGGCCGCAACCGCCCCGTGATCCGCGCCTACCCCACGGGCTGCACCGGCTGGATCGGTACGACCAGCATGACCAACACGATCCGCTCCACCGATCCCGCCATCACGATCGTCGAGAACGTCAACACGACGATGCGCTTCGCCGTCGATTCGGCGCTCATCCTTGCCGGGCAGCCCATCGAATACTGGAAAGTCGTGGGCGGTCATGTGACCTGGGATGCAACCGTCAGCGGCCAGTGCACCGGCGGTGCGAGCGGCGGATTCACCATTACGGACATGGGCCCCGGCGACGAGATCGCAACACTGCGAGTGTGGCAGGAGGGCGGCCAGTTGCACCACTCGGGCTCGAGCGGCCCGTGGCCCGGCGACATTCCCCGGTTCACGATCAGCTGTCCCAATGAAACGGTCGAACTCGCGCTGATCGCGGCGCTCGGTTTCTTCGTCACGGATTTCAACCGCGATCTGCTCGCGCCCAATGGCAGGTCGTTCAGCGGCGACCATACCAGCTCGGCCGGTCCCGGCGTCACAACTCGGCACCGCTACTCGTTTCGCTGTACCAGCGGCTGCTGAACAGGCTGCCGAACTTCCAGTTCGTGTCTGTTGTGTTGGGCGAGTTGAGGCTTACAGGCAGCCGCGCAGCCGCCGCAGGCCGTCTTCGATACGATCCGTCGCGATGGCGCCGTAGCCGAGCAGCAGACCCGGGCGAGCCGGCGTGTCGGAGTGATGGCGGGAGAGTGCCTGCACGGAGACACCTGCAGTGTGCGCGCGCACGGTGATCACGCGGTCCGCGCGCGCATCCGTCTCCGCCAGAAGCGCAGTGAGGTGCAGCCCGCCGAGGGATGGCAGAGGGGAGAGCCGTCCGCGGAAGTCGCGCTCGAGGATACGCACGATGCGATCGTGCCGCTCGCCATATACGCTACGCATCCGCCGGATGTGGCGGGCCAGCAGACCGTCATCGATGAACTGCGCGAGCGCCGCCTGTACGGGGACAGCCGTGTGCCAGTCCGCGACGAACTTCGCCTTGCGCAGCGCGGCGTGGAGCGATGCCGGCGCGACCACGAAGCCGAGGCGCAGCGTGGGCAGCAGTACCTTGGAGAACGATCCGACGTAGAGCACGCGGCCCGAGGCATCGAGACTCTGCAGCGGTTCGAGCGGCCGGCCGGTGTAGCGGAATTCGCTGTCGTAATCGTCTTCGATGATGCACGCGTCCGCGCGACGCGCCCACTCGAGCAGTGCCTGCCGGCGCGCCATCGACATCGCCATGCCCAGCGGGTACTGGTGCGATGGCGTGACGTAAACCAGTCGTGTCCGATCGGGAATCGCATCGACCACCAGTCCGTCCGGATCGACCGGCACACCGGTGACGCGGCAGCCGTGCGCCTGGAACGCAAGGCGGGGCAGGGCATAACCGGGATCTTCCACCGCGACAATCTCGCCCGGCGCGACCAGCACGCGCGTGATGAGATCCATCGCCTGCTGGCTGCCGCTCATCACGAAAACGTCGTCCGGCGAAGCGCGCACGCCGCGCGACACGCCGATGTGCCGCGCAATGGCCGCGCGCAGCGCGGGTACACCCGCCGCATCGATGTGCGTGCCCGTACCGGTAGACCGCAGGTGCAGCTGCCGCGCCACGCGCACGCGCCACGCCACGTACGGAAAGAGCCGCGCGTCCGGGATGCCCGGCCTGAAGTCGTACTCGGAGCGCGTGGCGGACATGTCGGGCGGCTGCGGAACGTCGTTCCAGAGCGGCCTGGGCCGGAGCGGCGATTCGGATGCGGCCGTTGCGGGACGAATGCGGATACCATCGCTGACGAACATGCCGGCGCCTACGCGCGATTCGAGGAATCCCTCCGCACGGAGCCGCTCATATACGACCAGCACCGTATTGCGCGACAGCTGGAGCCGGCGCGCCAGCTCGCGGCTGGGTGGCAGCGCCTCCCGTGGCCGCAGGCGCCCGTCCAGGATCGCGTCCCGGATCTGGCGATAGACCTGTGCGCTGACCGGCCGCTCGCCCGTCAGGTGGATGTGCAAATCCAATCGCCCCTCCTGTAGTTCCGGGGTTGCGGCCTTCGCTTCGCGGGCGTTATCTCACGCGCAGCAACCCGCGTCAGATCCGCCTCCCGCCGAGAAACGGAGGATCGCCATGAGAGACTGCACGATCCAGCTCACCAACCATCCCGGAGACCTGGCCCGCGTCGCGCAGGCGCTGGCACGCCGCGCCGTCAACATCAAGGCGCTGGCTGCACTCTCGATGGATGGGCAGGCCATCGCCCGCATCATTCCGGACGACATCGAAGCCGCGCGCAAGGCGCTCGAGGCCGGTCACATCCGCTTTGTCGAAAGCGAGGTGCACACGGTCCTGCTGGAGAACAAGGCGGGAAGTCTCGCCGATATGACAAACCGGCTCGGTGACGCGGGCATCAACCTCGAGGCGCTGTACCTCACGGGCATTGCAGAGGACCTGGTCGAGATCGCGATCGTCTGCGACAATCCCAAGAAAGCGAAGAAGCTGCTCGAAGAGTTCTGATCCCGAGTCGAGCGCGCGAACGTCTTTGTCGGGAAGCCGATCAATTCGAGTGGCGACCTGAGCCACGGGGTACGCGTGTCCGGCTGCCTCCGCCGAGATTCGGTGGACCGCCTCATCGCTCGACCGTCCGCTGAAGCTGCCCCAAGTGATGGGCCTCGTGATCAGCGATTCGCTTCGCGTAACTCAGGACGGTCGCCTCCCGCAACACGGTGGTCGCCGTGAATGTCGCGCCTCGCGACCAGGCGATGGCGTCCAATCCGCTCAATGTGTGGACGAGTGTAGCGCGCCGGTGCACAAATGCTGTCAGCGAATCGCGAAAGCTCTGTTGCAGAAAATCGGTTTTCCTGATCCAGCCACGGGGCGAAATGTATCGGATGGTCGGGTGCTCCCCTGCCAGCATTCGCTCGATGCTGCGCCTCCACACCTCGGCGCACGCTCGCAGATGAGCGACAATCTCCTGCGCGGACCAGGCGTCGGCTTCGGGTTTGCGATGAAGCCGCTGCTCAGTGCATCCGCGGGAGACGCGAGCGATCTGATCGGGCGTCTCTGCCAACGCGCTCAGCACCGCATGAATCTCCGATGCCGCTGGAGCTGTTCCTGGCATTTCAGTGCCCTCGGCTCCGTTCACTTCCGCCTGGCGACCTGCGGTCACCGAGGGCGATGGCGCAGCGGTCCGACCGGCTTGCTGCACTTGTCAGTCAGCTGGCACACTCGCCGAACGCCGCCGCCCCACGGGTCGCCTGCAAGGACTCTGCCCTCGGCGCGACGGCCCTCGAGCTCCGCGGCGGCGACAGCAACCGTCACACCGTCCCCTCTGCGAGAACCTCGAAGTAGAACAACGCGGCGGCGCCCGCCTTCGCGCACTGCGAAATGAATTGTTGCAGGAAGAAGTAGTGCTCGAGCACTTGCCCGAGTGGATCGAAGTCTTCCTCCCAAGCCCGCCAGGTGGCCGGGTAGACGCCGGCCGCATCGAAAGCCGTCGCATCGTAGTGGCCTGCGAGATCGTCCGGCTGAATCTGACGCAACTCGGCGTCGAGTTCTCGCACCTGCGCGGGCGAGAGAACGCGCGCATCGGGAAGCGTTGCACTGCGGGAGACGGGCACCCCGTCAGCCAACCAGTTAGCCGCACGGCTGCCGGGCCGGTGCCGACCAAGAAGGTACTCGATGGCCTGCCAGTATCGGTACACATCGCCGTAGATCCCTGCAGACCGCACACGATCCAGCAGCGCGTCAGGCGCGGTGACGAGGCTCGCCGCGTCCTCCGCGGATAGCTGGATCAATCGGCAGATTATTGGCATTCACCGGTCCGGGACGAGAGACTGCGCCGCCGTCGCGGGCTGCGGCGGAAGATCCGTGCTCACGCTTGCGGCCACCGTCAACCAGGAGCCGTCTGGCTGCCGACGGATGACGACGAGCTGCTTGCCCCTGTCCGGCTCCGACACGCCCTGAATCGTGAGCGAGTAGTTGCTGGTGGCCCAGGCCAGATCGCCTCCACCGTGAATCTGCAGATTGTCGAATGTCAGGCTTGTCACCACGGGGTCGGCTTCGCCCCACGCCTGGATCTCCGCACGGCCGTGGAGCGCGGGCGTGTTGGCGAACATGAAGACCGCGTCCTCCGTGAAATCACGCGCCCAGGCCGCGTTGTCCTCCGCGGACACGTGCTGGGCTACCGCGTCAAAGCGCGCGCGGATGGCACTGATGTCGGATTCGGAGAGTTCGGGCGCGGCCGCCGTGCAGCCGCCACCAGACACGAGACCCACGAGGCCAAACAGAATTACGTGCTTCATCGCATCCTCCGATGTAGGTTTCGGGATCCAGTGCATCGTTCACTGCAGAAGCCCCGGCGGCAAGGCGAGGCTGCCGCATCATGTTCCCCGAGCTCGCTCCTCACTTCGTCGTTTGAGCCCGGCAGCTTCCTGTTCAAGGTACCGCTTATTGAGGTCCCGCATCATCCAGCCGATGCCCCGCCCGAGGAAGCCGACAAACGTCACGGAGAGCGTCACCCGGGCAGCTGTTTCCGCTCCAGTCGGCTCTGCCCAATGATCGGCTTCGACCGTTGCGCCGGGAGAGCGGCTGACGAACTGAAACCCTCGACCCGGTTCGAGTGCAGTGACCGTCCACTCGGCGGGCGGCACCTTCGGCTGCACGATTCGGAGGCGGCTACCGATGGCCAGCGGCGCGCTGTCGTCGCCGAGGCGCTCCACCCGCGTAACTGTCGGCGTCCACTCCGGCCAGCGCTCGATCTCGCTCAGAACAGCAAACACCACTTCCAGAGGAGCGTCGATGTCTGTTGTGATGCTGAATTGCATTCGTCGCCTCCGGGACAATGTCCGCGTGCGCGCTCAGGAGCCAGCTCTATCGCTTGATGTGATGAAGATCTCCGCCGCGGGCTGGGGACCGCCCTCGGACAGCGGAAGCTCGTCCTTGAAGCCGAATCGCGTACTGCTGAAGAGGATGTATTGCCCGTCCGGCGACCACACGGCGTGTGCATCGTTTCCGGGCGTCGTCGTCAATCGTGTGAGATCCGATCCATCGGGCCGAACCGTGAAAATGTCGAAGTCCCCGTCCTGAAAGCGGGTGAAGACGATGACGTTCCCCGTCGGTGACCACATCGGAAAATTGTCGTAGCCGCTTGAGAGCGTCGACACCGACGAGTCCGCCAGCGTCACGATGCGAAGCCCGCGGTCGGTGTCACTCCATGCGCGGAAGACGGGCCGCCTCCCGTCCGGTGACCAGCTCGGAAAGCCGCTGTTGGCCGCGCCCGTCCTGATCTCGCGCGCGGACGATCCGTCGCGCCGGATCGTCATGAGTCGTGCCGGCTGATTTCGGTTGTTGAAGAACGCGCCCAGGCCGAACGCGATCAGCTGGCCGTCCGGCGACCACTGGGGCGAGAGTGCCGACGCGCCCGCCTCGGAGAACAGGCGCACAGGCTGGTTCCGATCCGGAGGTAGCATCGACAGCACGAAGCCGCCATTCGTGCCGTCGTCCCGGACGTTCTCGCTCATGAGCAGGGTCCCGTCCGCCGAGAACGTCGCGAAGTTGTCACCGACGGCAAGATCAAAAGGCAAGGCCGGGGCGTGGCCCCGCTTTCACCAGGTACGCGACCCGATGTTCACCGATGAACTGAGGGGACGTCTTGATGCCGGGTCCTGTCGTCAGCGGCTCCGTCGCTCCCGTGCTCACGTCCAGGGACACGATCTGCGACTGATGAAAACGAGGATATAGGTCACGATTCCCAGGAAGAGCATGACGACATGCCACGACCGGGTCGAAGGGGGATGGAATTCCATCCTGCTGGCGCTGACCGCGACGAGCCGCACCACGGCACCCTTCGGATTTGCCGCGCCATCCCCCCCGAAGGCCGCCGTTCCCGTCCATTCGATCGATTGGGCAATCGGATCGTCGGCCCATGGTGGCTTTGGGCGGCTTTCGCGCTCCTCGAGCTCACGCTCCAGCTCTCTCTTCTCCCAATCGCGATGGAACCTGGTCCCGGGTAAGAACCAGATCAATGCGACAGCGGCCGCAAAGATCCCGGCGAGGACCAAGAACCGGGAGAGGTCTCGAAGGAGATCGTCCATTTCGCGTCGGCTCGAGCGAGCAGTACGGTGCTGCTGCAGCGCTACCCCTAGCGCCGCCTGGGTTGGCGGCGCTCAACGGCTCGGCCGCACGCGCCGACCTCGAGGATCCCGATAATGCCGCGCGGCGTTCGGTCACGCCAGCTTCACGGCCTGTCAGGGAGCCGAAGTTATCCGCTGCCTTCCGGTAGACCGTTGCTCACGCCCTGGCCAACCCGACTCGGCGGAAAGTCCTTGAGCGACTGTCTGTCGGACCGCTTCCATCAAGGCACGGAGATCGCGGTCGATCAGTTCGTCGCGCGCGTGATCGCGATAAAGTAGTCATGAGCGCCTCCATCACCATCACGCCAATCCACGATGCGGACCTGCGCCCACTGAGCCAGCAGAACTTCGACCTCGCCGGCATCGACATCGTCGTCAACACGCAATCACTGCGGCGGCAACCACCACTTTGCCGGCAGGCCGATCTACGTCCAGCGTCGGGAGTGGACCACGCGCGCACCGAGGACGGCTACACGATTCGCGAGTGGGTCGAGGCGCCCGCCGTACGGCACGTACCGGTCGACGGCGAACTCGAGCTGCTTCCCGGGCTCCGGCTTGTCCCGGCGCCGGGCCACACACGCGGCATGCAGGTCGTTGTCGTCGAGATCGTTGGCGGCGACGTGGCGATCTGGCATGCCGGCGCTCTCTCCGGGCTCCTGGGAGTCGAACCTGGCGGGTGGCGGAGTGCTATAATGATAGTTGGCGAGGCGGCTCCGGTCGATGCTCGAACGATACGCGATGGGTGGCGCACAACGTGCCAACACTGGAACACGTGCGGATGTACCAACTGGCTTGCGAAGACGGCGTTCAACGTAGTAGACAGCACGAGACGATGATGATCGCCGGCCCCGACGGCTTTCGTCGGCTGGGGCGTAGTGTCCACGAGCACACAGGTGTGAGCGATGCGCCGGTACACGAGTCTGCTGGCGGTGCTGCTGTTATCGTGCAAGGACTCCTCCGGGCCGGCGACACTGGTTGTTGCCCGCGTGGTTGTCACGCCGAACGCGGCGACGGTGCCTGTCGGTGAGAGCGCAGCACTGCAGGCGGAAGCGCAAACGAACGATGGCCGTGCGGTCGCGGGCCGGAGTGTCGCGTGGTCGACAGCCACGCCGCAGCTGATCTCGGTGACGAACGACGGGCAGGTGACGGGAGTTGCGGTGGGCAGTGCGACGGTCACGGCGACCATTGATGGCAAGAGCGGGTCAGCCACGGTCACGGTCACACCGGCGCTGGTGAACACGGTCAGTGTGGAGCTCCCGGCAACGCTCGATCCGGGAGACACGGTTCAGGCGACGGCGACGCTGCGTGACCGGGCAGGTAATGCGCTGACCGGCCGAACGGTGACGTGGACGACGTCGAACACGGCCATCGCGCAGATCACGCAGGCCGGCTGGGTCACGGCGTTGACGGCCGGAACAGTGACGATCACGGCGCAGAGCGAAGGCAAGACCGGGAGTGCTTCCCTGCAGGTTCTGGTGGCGGTGGCGGCCATGACCATCACACCGTCTTCCGTGAGGGATATACGCATTGGTCAGACCGTTCAGTTGACGGCCGTCCCACGCGACGGTAGCGGGAACCCGATCGCACGCACCGTGGCCTGGTTCACGAGTGATTCGGCGGTCGCGACGGTATCGGCCACGGGTCTTGTCACAACGGTTGGCCAAATCGGTGGCACAGCGTTCATCATCGCCAGCGCCGGCGGCAAGGCGGCAAGCGTGCGCGTGCGGACGTTCGGCTGGGATGTTCAGATTCTCGCGGGTGGCGCGCTCCGCGGAATCGCATCACTTCGCGCGGAGGACGCGCAGGCGCTGGTGCCCACGCAAACCGAGTGGCCAGCCACACCCGGATTACCTGTGCTGGCGGTGGCGTGTGGCGACGGCAACCTCGTGACGGTGCAGGTCTATGCGCCACGCCTGGTCACGGCCAGCGGTGACGTGACGTACTGGTTCAACAGTGACGCCGCTCAGGCAGCGACGTGGGATGAGGGCAGCGGGTCCAGTTCGCTACTCCACCCTGGGCCGCAATCGGAGACGCGCGCATTCATCACGGCCCTGAAGAGTGCCAACACGTTCACGCTCACATTCACGGAGTCCGGCACCAACAAGCAGTACTCGCCGGTCTTTCGCATCGGCGGGACGGCCGCGAGCGGGTTGGCCGCGGTGCTGTCCACCATCATGGCGGAGTGTCCGCCCACGCCGGGTCCGGAGTTGACGACGGCGGAGTTGGCTGCGCGCACGGCGCGGTTGGGCCGTGCGATGGCCGAAGCGATCGAGGCGAAGTTGCGGACCTGATGCTGATCTTCTCCACACGAGATTCAGCGTCACGGGTGGTCTAGCGCAGCCTGGATGAGTCGAATGAGCTGGGCGGTCGGCTTTTCGAGGCGATTCAGATTGAAAAGGCGGATTTGACTCGCCGCGACCTGAACCTGCAAAGCGCTGATGATCTCGGGATCGTTCAGTGCACCGGCGACATCGACCTGACCCCAGCCTGACCCACCATTCGCCGCGCGCCGCCTCGCGGTCTGGGAGTGGCGCGCACGGGCCAGCGTGACGCGTTCGGTGCTGTTCCAGATCATCGTTTCTGTGTGGCGCAGGACGGTCTGGATGTCGTCGATCGTCGCCAGATATTCAGCGAGCTCGAATCGAAGCGTGTCCCTGTCCAACAGACGCAGATCGCCCCCCTGCACGAGCGCGGTCAACGTTCCCGTTATCGGGCGAAAAAAGTGGTACCCGGTAGGCAGCGCCAATGAATCACTCGGTGGGAACCGTCCACGGTATGCGCGGTCGATGACCCGGTTCGCAGCCTCGAGTTTCTCGGTGTCTCCTGCAATTGCGCCTTGAAGTCCTCGCTCCGTTTCCCGGAAATCACTGAGTAACTGCTGGAGGTACTCTTCGGCTCGCCGGCGCTCCTGGCGCTGCTCCCACCACGAATCTGCCGCCAATGCGATCAGCACGCCCGCCACGATGACCGCCAGCTCCGCGATCAGGCGTTTCCATGGCAGGGTTAATCGTGCTGCTTCAGGATTCATGGTCGGCGAGCGTTTTCGCGAGCGGCGTCTTTAGCATGCTGAACGATCAATGTCTTCACGGCTCGCCGCAAGTCGGGCGAGTTCACGATCACATCCGGGGAACACCAGCCGCCAGGCAGACCTCGTCATCGCCACGACGGACAACGCGCCTCTGCCTCGCGCCCGCACCAGCTTCACGGCCTTGTTCAGCGAGCCTCGCCAACCGGGTCAACCAGCGCGAGGATCTTGCCCGCGGCCTCTTCCATCACATCCGCCGGCAACCGCTCGATCCGTTTTGCCAGGCGCGCGCGCCAATCCAGGCTCTTCAATTGATCCGAAAGCACCGCTCCCCGCACAGCGAACCCGTGTGGGAGAACCACCTCGAAAGGGTAACCCTTGACCTGTGACGTTATCGGGCAGAAAAGCGCCAGGCCGACCCGCCGATTGTACGACCGCGGTGACACGACCAGCGCGGGCCGGCGGCCTGCTTGCTCGTGGCCGGCCTGCGGGTCGAAATGCAGCCAAACGATGTCGCCTCGCTCCGGAACATAGGACCGTGCCACCTACCAGGCCTCGCGACCCGTGGGGCCACCGGTTTCAACCTCCGAATGGATATTCCGCCTGCTGATTCCCTTGAGGAGGTCGCTCAGCCCGTACCGGCGGGCCCGAACGGCACGTACGCGGAGGCTGCCATCCTCCACCGTCAGGTCCACGGTTGACCCTTCCTTGACCTGGGCTTCCGCGGCAAAGGACCGCGGGATCCGCAATGCCAGGCTGTTCCCCCACTTCTGAATCTTCGTCTGCATGCGCCTCCCCGGATATACAATGAGTATACGTTGCTTCGTTCTCTGTCAAGCCTCGCGCAAGCCGTGCTTGCCGCTGACGCGCGCGGGCAGCGCCCCGCGGTGTGGGAGGATGATGGGTGTCGGCCGCTCGTGCGCCGGGACTGGCGCTAGCGCACGGGCTCGGCGAGCAGCGCATCGACGCCGCCGAGCAGTTCGGCGCGGCCCTCACCCGTAACGGCGGAGAACGCCACGAGCTGGTCGACCGGCAGGCGCAGCGCCGCGGCCAGCTCGGCGCGCCTCGCCGCGCGCATGCTGGCGCCCAGCTTGTCTGCCTTGGTCAGCGCGACCAGCACGGGCAGCCGCAGCGCGGCGAGGTATTCGAGCATGCGGCGGTCGTCCGGCGTGGGCTCATGTCGGATGTCGACGAGCTGCACGACGCCGGCAATGTGCCGCGTTCCCGAGAGGTACCGCTCGATCAGCGGACGCCACGCCGCGCGCACGGACTCCGGCACGCGCGCAAAGCCGTAGCCTGGCAGGTCCACGACGTAGAACTCGCGTTTCCGTCCGCCCGCGGCTTCCGCCTGCACGCGGTAGAAGTTGATCTGCTGCGTTTTGCCCGGTGTTGCGGACACGCGCGCCACCGGCTTGCGTGTTCGGCCGAGGAAACGGTTGATCAGGCTGGACTTTCCAACATTGGAGCGGCCGGAAAAGACGATCTGGGGCAGTGTCCCGGGGGCTGGCGCGCCGGGCACAGCCACCACGCCGGCCAGTTCGACGGCCATGATGTTCACGTCAGGGCGCGCAACCCCGCGGGGCTACGCCTCGCGCTTCTTGGCTTCCGGCCGCAGCACCAGCAGCGGCGAGATCCGCTGCTCGATGCACTCGGGCGTGATGACCACCTCGCGCACATCCGCGCGCGACGGAACATCGAACATCACGTCGCGCATGATATCCTCGAGCACGGCGCGCAAGCCGCGCGCGCCCGTGCCGCGATCCAGTGCGCGCCGCGCCACCGCGCGGACCGCTTCCGGATCGAACGTCAGGCGCACTTCCTCCAGCTCGAACATCTTGTCGTACTGCTTCAGCAGCGCGTTCTTCGGCTCCTGCAGGATGCGGATCAGCGCACCCTCATCCAGTGCGTCCAGCGTTACGGTAACAGGCAGGCGCCCGACCAGCTCCGGGATCAGCCCGAAACGCAGCAGGTCATCCGGCTGCACGTCCGCGAACGGGTTCACACGCCGCAGCTCCGCCCATTCCGCGTTGTCGTTGAAGCCGATGCGCCGGTGGCCCGTGCGCTGCTCGATGATTTTCTCCAGACCGTCGAACGCGCCGCCGCAGATGAACAGGATGTTGCGCGTGTTGATCTGGATGTACTCCTGCTGCGGATGCTTGCGGCCGCCCTGCGGCGGTACGGACGCGACGGTCCCCTCCAGAATCTTCAGCAGCGCCTGCTGCACGCCTTCACCGGACACGTCCCGCGTGATGCTCGGATTCTCGCTCTTGCGCGCGATCTTGTCGATCTCGTCAATGTAGACGATGCCGCGCTCGCACTCCGCAATATTGAAGTCCGCCGCCTGCAGCAACCGCACCAGGATGTTCTCGACGTCTTCACCGACGTAGCCGGCTTCCGTGAGCGTCGTCGCATCGGCGATCGTGAACGGCACGTGCAGCACGCGCGCCAGCGTCTGCGCCAGCAGCGTCTTGCCCACGCCGGTCGGACCGATCAGCAGAATGTTCGACTTGTCGATCTCGACGTCATCGAGCACGCCGTGGTGGTTGATGCGCTTGTAATGATTGTAGACGGCGACGGAGAGGGATTTCTTGGCGTCTTCCTGGCCGATCACGTAGTCGTCCAGCACCTGCTTGATCTCGCGCGGCGTGGGAATCCGCGGGACGGCTTCTGCGGCTTCGCGCTCTTCTTCCTCGGCCAGAATCTCGTTGCAGAGGGAAACGCACTCGTTGCAGATGTATACCGAAGGGCCGGAAATGAACTTCTTCACCGACTCCTTCGACTTGCCGCAGAAGGAACAGCGCAGATGCTTTTCGCTCGGCATATCGGCTCCGTCTCCCGCCAACGGCCAGGCCCGGGCCGCCCGCGCGCGCGGACGACCTATCTCTCGTGCCGGTTCTTCTTCACGTCTTCGCCGATCACTTCGCCGCGATTCGTGACGACGTGATCGATCAGACCGTACACCTGCGCTTCTTCCGGACTCATGAAACGGTCACGATCCACATCATCGGCAATCTTCGTGACGGTCTGCCCGGTGTGCTTCGCCAGGATCCCGTTCAGCCGCTCGCGCGCGTACAGGATCTCCTTGGCCGCAATCTCGATGTCCGCCGCCGTGCCCTGGCTGCCGCCCGACGGCTGGTGGATCATGATGCGCGAGTTGGGCAGTGCGCTCCGCTTGCCCGCCGTGCCCGTGGCCAGCAGCAGTGCGCCCATCGACGCCGCCATACCCATGCACATCGTATTCACCGGCGCCGTGAGGTACTGCATCGTATCATAGATGGCCAGGCCCGCGTACACACTGCCGCCCGGCGAATTGATGTAGAGGTAGATGTCCTTCTCCGGATCCTCAGCCTGAAGAAACAGCAGCTGCGCAATGATGATGTTCGCCACGTTGTCGTCGATCGGACTGCCCAGAAACACGATCCGGTCCATCAGCAGGCGGCTGAAAATGTCGTAGCTGCGCTCGCCGCGGCTGGTACGCTCGATGACGTAGGGTGGATAGATCGCCATGGGTCTGTTCATTCGATCGTCGACAGCGTCGACAGGTACTGGAACACTTTGTCCTCCGTGATCTCGTGTTCGATTTCGTCGAGCCGGCCGCTCTTCGTAAAGCGGGCACGCACATCGGCCGCGGAGCGGCCCGCCTTCTGGGCGATCTCGTTCACTCGCGTCGCCACCTCGTCCGGCGTCGCCGCCAGCGCCTCCGTCTCCGCGATCTTCTCGATCACCAGCATCCGACGGATCCCCTCGACCGCCGCCGGAAACGCCTGCCGCCGAACCTCGTGAACCCGCCCCGCATCCTCGCCTTCCCGCTGTGGCACAAGACGGGCCAGGTAATCATCCACCATCGAGGACGGAACATCAAACGGGTTGGCCTCCACGATCTGCTGGATCAGCCGCGCCCGAACCAGCCGGTCCGCCTCGCGCCCCGCTTCCGCCTGCAGATCCGACCGTACCCGCTCCTGCAGGTCCGACAGACTGCCAAACTCGCCAATGCTCCCCGCGAATCCATCATCCAGCTCCGGCCGGACCGGCCGCTTCGCCTCCGCCACCCGCACCCGGATCCGGTGCTCCTTCTCCGGACTCGAAGGATCGTCCGTATTTTCCGGCAGCATCACCGTGAAATCGGCTTCCTGACCGGCTTGCAAAGTGCAAATCACGGCCTCGATCGCCGCCGCCGCCTGCCCCTCGCCCAGCGTCAGCCGATACATCCGTGGCTTGCCCGCCACACCGTCCGCCAGCGGCGTGATCTCCACGACCACCATGTCCCCCTGCGCCACAACCTGCCCCTCCAGAGGATGCCACGCCGCCTGCTGGTCGCGCAGCCGCTCCAGCACCGAAGCGACCTGGTCCTCCGATACCGCCGGAACCTCCCGCTGCAGACGGAACCCGCCAATCCGATTCAGCTCGACGTCCGGCCGAACCTCCATCGCCACATGGAACGTCAGGTCGGAGCCCGCCTTGTAGTCCACGCGGTCCACGTTCGCCTGCGTGATGGGGCGCAGATTCTCCCGCTTCACCGCCTCACGGTACGCATCGCCGATAACCCGCTCGAGCAGCTCCTGCTCGACCGCTGCGCCAAACCGCTTCTCGATCACGCCCGCGGGAATCTTGCCCTTCCGGAAGCCCGGGATCTTCGCCTTCTTCGCGATGCGCGACACCGTCGCCGCACGCTCCCGGTCCACCGCCGCCGCCGAGACCGTGATCGTCAGCTCCCGACCCCACGCGCTCGGCTTCTCGACGGCGATCTTCAGATCGTTCGACTCTGCAGCCATCTCTTGCGGGTTGAATTGGAGATCCGATGCGAAAGGGGGGACTCGAACCCCCACGGGCAGCGCCCACGGGATCCTAAGTCCCGCGCGTCTACCAGGTTCCGCCACTTTCGCGACGTTGCGAGTCGCCCAAAACTAACATTGACACGCCCTTGGTTCAACGGAGCGGGCGGGCCCCCCGGTCGCCTGGCCCGGTCCGCTTGCCCCGGGCCTCATTACTACCAGATTGGATATAGTGCCAATGCACCGACTGCGATGGGGAAGCGCCATGGGACTCGCCGGACTGGCCGTACTGGGACTCGTGCTGAGCACGACGCAGCAGTCGCCGTCGCAAGGAGCGCGGCTGGATGTGCGGGCCGCGGCGGCGACGACACGGCTGGGTGCGGGCGTGCATCGGCTGGGGCTGGGCCGTGGTGAGCGCGACGGCGTGCTGGTGATTCCAGCTTCGCACCAGTCGGGACGTGCGAGTCCGCTGGCGGTGGTGCTGCACGGAGCGGGCGGCTCGAGCGAAGGCGCGCTGTCCTCGATACGCGCGGAAGCGGAATCGCTGGGCGTGATTCTGCTGATCCCGGATTCGCGGGGTGTCACGTGGGATGCGGTTCGCGGGCGTTTTGGTGCGGACGTCGCGTTTCTGTCGCGAGCGCTGTCCTGGGCGTTTACGCACGCGGAAGTGGACGCGAAGCGTGTCGGGATTGGCGGCTTTTCCGATGGAGCGTCCTATGCGCTATCCATCGGGTTAGCGAATGGCGATCTGTTCTCGCGCATTTTCGCGTTTTCGCCGGGCTTCATCCGCGAAGCGGAGCCGGTTGGGAAGCCGGTGATCGACGTGTATCACGGCACGCGCGATCAGATTCTTCCGATCGATGCGACGAGCCGGCGGATCGTACCGCGCCTGAAACGCCAGGGTTACGACGTGACGTACGTCGAGTTCGACGGGCCGCACACGGTGCTGTCCGAGCATGAGCGGCTGGCGCTTGCGCGGCTGGTGGGCGGCGGCTGAGGGACAGTGCGAGGTGCGGGCCGGCGTCAGTTGACGCGGATGTTGGCGATGCGGGTACGGCCTTCGGGATTCTCGAGGAGCAGCGATACGACTTGGCCGGTGCTGACGGCGCGGAGCGCGGTGCGGGCATCGGCGGCGGTTGTCACGGACTTGTCGCCGACGGCGAGGAGCCGGAGCCCGGGAGCGACGCCCTTGCGATCGGCGGGGCTGAAGGGGACGACATCGGCGACGAGGACGCCGGCGGGTTCGGTGAATCCGAGGCGTCGAGCGGTGGCGCGATCGAGGTCGGTGAGTCGCAGGCCGAGGTCCTGTACAGGCGTTGTCTCGGCGGGCGCCGCCTGGCGCGATTCGGGGAACGCGGCTTCGGCCAGTCGGATGGTGAGGCTGAGCGAATCGCCGTAGCGGATGATGGCCAGACGGACAGAGTCGCCGGGTTCACGCTGCGCGATGACGCGTTGCAGGTGACCGACTCGGTCGACGCGGCGGCCGTCGACGGCGACAATGACGTCATGTCTCGCGACGCCGGCTGCGGCAGCGGGCGAGCCGGCGGCGAAATCGTAGACCAGCACGCCGGAGATGCTGGGTAGCTTGTAGACTTCGGCGTCTTCCGGGTCCACTTCCGCGATGGACACGCCGAGCAGCGGCCGCCGGACTCGCCCATGCTCGATGAGGTCGCGCGCCACACGCCGCGCCAGGTTTGACGGGATGGCGAAGCCGTAGCCCTGGTTGAATCCCGTGCTGGTCGCGATCGCCGTGTTCACGCCAATGACCAGCCCCGTCAGGTTGACGAGGGGGCCGCCCGAATTGCCGGGATTGATGACGGCATCGGTCTGGATGAAGTCGCCGATCGTATAGTCAGCGACGGGATCCCCGGCTTCGAGGCTCTCCCCGATGACGCGGAGCGGCCGGCCTTTGGCGCTGATGATGCCACTGGTCACGGTGAAGTCGAGCGTTTCCTCGTCGCCGAAGCCCGGGTTGCCGACCGTGAGCACCCATTCGCCGACACGGGTCTCCTCGGAATCCCCGAGGCTGGCGGCGGGCAGGTTGGCGGCGGGCACGCGAATCACGGCGAGGTCCGTGGTCGGGTCCGTGCCGACGACTTCCGCGACGAAACGGCGCTTGTCCGAGAGCGACACCGTGACGCGGTCCGCGCCTGCGACGAC